>JAEHJW020004843.1_pt1 | contig 10973 bp, 13 predicted proteins | sample 9271431 | NCBI WGS metagenome assembly JAEHJW02
AAGGGGCATCCCTGCAGACAAAGGACTTCACGGTATCAAATCCAGAATTGTGGGAGAAAAGTGTAAGACAGTGGGCTCTTGAGTACAAGAGACGCGTAAATGAGGATAACCGCAGGAACATTGAGGATGAAAAGAAGCGTGAATTGGACATGGCCAGGGCAAAGGCGCCCACGGCAAATATCGGGTATGTATACTACGGAAAGGATAACCAGAAAAAGAACTCCGGTAAGCCAATCGTGAAGAGCCAGATTGGAAATGTTGTAGAAGGCGAAATAGGGGAAAGGGAAAATGAACAACTTCCGGAGCTCTGTGATAACTGTGGAGCAGTTATTCCTCCGGGATCTAAATTCTGCCCAGAATGCGGAAAACCTGTAGAGAAAAAACCAGATCATTAAAAGAATGAGTGCCCACTAAGCTACACTTTTAACTGTCTATAGCTTTCCTAAAAGATATTTTAAAGAATAAGTAGTAAAGATGCTTTGACAGACCAACAGAAATTTTTCTTAAAAGAAAAGCTGCAATCCATATCATTTGATAGCGAGATCGGACAATTTTCAGGCATCCCAAATACTTGAAGAACTCTCCAATTGATATTTTTGCCTCATTTTCTTTGCTTATAAAATAAAGGTTTATCTTATGCTGTATAAACATGCATTTAGCAAGACTATTTCCTGGAAAGCCTCGAGATAACTTTTCTATGTTATTGAATACCTGTGCAGTGTTTCTGAAAAACATCTCTCTTTTTGCTATGAAATCTGATTCGCTGCCAATGTAAGTTGTGGTGCTCTGGTGCAACCGGTACCTTGTTAGCCTGTCGCTGACCATCAACATTTTCCTTCCATGATTCAAGCCAGCAAAAAATATGAATTTATCAAGACTCTGGTTTGTTTCCCGAAGTTCATTCTGGACAGGTTCTATTACTGACTTTCGTATACACATAGCACTCAGATACCAATCTCCTCTATACCTTAGGAATTTTGAAAGGACTGAATAATCTCCAACACCCGGGATAAATGAGAAGTCCCTAAACTGAATTCCTGAATTCTTAGAATCAAGCACTGATCCATCCTCTCCTATTTTCAAAATAGAATCATGAATGAAATCCGCATCGGGTTCCGAATTTATTATATCAAAGAGCCTTTGAATCTTGTTTGGTTCAAATTCATCATCATCGTCAAGAAAGCAGATGAATTCTCCTTTGCATTCCTTAACGCCTTGAGCAATTTTTTTTCCGAGACTCTTTTCATTTAGAAAGATCCTTTTTACATCGTTGGCATCAAGGAATTTGTCTATGCTCTCATCAAGAAAACCCTTTACAACCACTATCTCAAAGTTCTGTTTATCTGTATTCTGATCCAGAAGAGACTTTACCGCTCTTCCAATGTACTGTTTTCTGTCATAGGTGCTGATCAATATGGAAATTAAGGTCAATTAAACCTATATTGTATGCGTATCATTAGATATAACTTTTGAACTAAAAAAGTGCAGTTCATTGACGCCTTTCTGATAACCTGAATAAGGGGGGTTAAGATTGTTTCCATTAAAAGCCAAGCGACGACCTGTACAGCACCTTCTGTACGATTTTTTTGTCAAGGACTGCAACCAATGCATAGGCCAGGAAAAATGGCTTGTATTTGGAGGGCATCGATAACATGCAATGAACATATCTCAGTCCATCGAGCAGCAACATTTTTCTGTCGGTACTGTCAGTGAGGAGATTCACGTGCAATCTCAGATAGACTATCTCACAGCTCACGATTTTGGTAACTTCCACTCTGCTTTTGATACCCCTAATCGCTTCTATATCGTGCAGTTCATTTGTCTTCACTCTTAGCGTTTTAGCCTTAAATTCTGGGAAATTACCTGTAGGCCTTGAAGTGCTTAATTTTCCTGAAATTCTGTATCGAGTCAACTCTTCTGAATCTGCAATTATACGTTTGCCTGAATTACAAGCAAGAATGAACAGGTAATAATCGACAACGTTTTTAACGCTAGCAAATTCGTCCAGTTTTTCAGCTATCAGGCTTTTTTTGATGGAAATGCAGCTTGAATTAAAAGCAGCCCTGTCTTCCAGTAAAGTTTTCATCTCTCTATAGCTCGGTTTTAAAAAATTGTGCGTTCTTGAGGTACCTCTTATCATCTGTCCCTTTTCTCCCATTTCATCGAAGAAACGGGGATTGTTCCTATAGAACACAAGATCTGGGTAAGAGTCAAAGAAATGAAGAACGGTTTCAAGTTTCTTAGGCAGGAAAAGATCATCATCGTCAAGAAAACAGATGATATTTCCCCCAGCTGCTTGAGCGCCAAGAACTTTATCTAACCCTAAGAATTCCGTGTCAGAGAATATTGAAATGGCACCGTTTCCCTCAAGCGACCGATCAAGTGAATCGTCGTTGAAATTTTTTACAACGATTATTTCGTACAGTTTCCTGTCAAGGGTCTGGCCGATAACGGATTTCAGTGCATCCTCAAGGTAGCTTTTCCGGTTATGTGCAGTGATTATTACAGATATTCTTGGGGCTGGCACTGATCTCTGCATGCATATGATATAAAAAAATACTTGCAGGGATGTGTGAAAACAATCTAAGTTGAAGCCCCTGTATGTTCGGAATATTTTGAGGAGTCGAGTTTCATTCTCCTGTTGATGTAAAAACTTGCGGTCCTTTCGGGCATTGCGGCGTGTATGATGGAAAGGATAATTAAAAAAAACTGGTTCTCGAGACCATCCGCATGTCCGAGGTGCAGAAGAAGATAGAATAATTCCTTAATGGTCAGCATCCCTTCCTTGTGCGGAAGCATCAGTTCATACCTGCATTTATTTGTGAGGTATTCATATTTCAAATCAGTAGATTTGTTATTTTGTAGGGTCATAAGGATCTCATAGGATTTCAAATACTTCTTCAGAACATTCCTAATACCTCTGGAATAAGTCTCAACATTTTCAAGATCACCATGGCTTTCGCTGGTATGAATCCTGTATCCTGTCAGTACACGAGAGTCCAGCAACAGCTCCTCACCTGACAGAGCAGACAGATAGAATAGAAAGACATCCTGCAAACCATCAATATTTGTTAAAGCTTGGGCATATTTAGTCAGTAAGTCACGCCTAACCGTAATTGAGCTCATATTTATGTCCCCGCTAAGAGTCTTTGCGATCTTCACGTATGTATGAGATCTTCCATTTCTTAAGATAACTTGGCTCTTTGGGTGTCTGTGCCTATGATCCTGTATCTTCAAAGAACTTGAATCTATTGAATCAAATGCATTATGATAATAGACAAGGCTAGGTACAGAGGTTATAGTTTTGAGAATCGTTGATAGTTTGTCAGGATAAAAAATGTCATCATCATCAAGGAAGGATACGTATTGCCCTCTCGCTTGAGAGATAGCATTTACAATCATCCTACCGATGTTTACATCCCCTTCCATAATCGAAAAAATACCATTCTGGGAAAGAAATAGATCAATGTCTTTATCCTCAAAATTCTTTGTGACCAGAATTTCATATTCCTCACGCGGAAGCGTCTGTTGCAAAACGGAGCTGACACTTTGGATAATGAACGTTCGCCTGTTGAAGCACATAATAACTACCGAAATCTTTAGCGCGGTTTCTACTTCTTTGGTCATTAAAACAAAATGTTGAAGTAATTAATTATTTTTGGCGATGAGTCTCTAAGACTCATAGGACAGAAGCATACAGGTCATTTACTCTTTTTTTAAATTTGTCAAATGCGAAATACTTTGCTCGGTTTAAACCCCGGACTGAAAGATTTTCTCCATCTGCAATAGCTTCCTTAATTCCATTAATGCATCCATTCGTAGTAGGTTCAACAAAGACAGCAGCATCTTCACACACTTCTCTAGAAATTTCTGTATCAGCGGCTACTACTGGTAACCCGCAAGACATGGCCTCAAGCATGGGAATTCCAAAGCCTTCGTCAAGCGACGGGAAGAGTAAAACGTCGCTCAAATTGTAAATTTCATTTATTCGATCGGGCGGGACATCCTTTAAGTATACGCCAAAGCCCATGTCTATTCCGATCCTGATTAATATGTATTCATCTCCAAATGAAAGGGCAGTTTGTCGGATCACATCGTTGTTTTTATTTGGTGCAAATCCAGCTACTGACAAAATAATTTTCTTATCCAAGGGGAGCCCCCACAATTTTCTCAATTCCATTTTATTATTAAGCTTGAAGAAATGTTCCGATGCAACAGGGTAAACCACTTCAACCTTTCCTTCGAACCCGTACTCATGAAGATCATTTTTGACATGGTTTGACACAGTAACAAGATTACTGAAATTCTTGAATTTCTCAAGGTTCTTTTTAAGAAAGGAAGGTGCGTTATACAAAGACTTAAATTCTGCCTTAAGTGGAATGATATCGTGTATTGTGGCTATCTTTGGCTCTCGAAGGAGGACTGGTGTGGTTTCTTCATCAAAATAGTGCAGTATAACATCATCGGTTAAAGTGATTGAAAGTTTTTTATAAAAATTGTGAAATGCTAATCCTTGAAGTCTTGTATTTAGCTGCCAGCCACTCGAAAATGGGGGTCTAAAACCGAATATTTTTTCCCCCAAAAATCGTCTAGAAGATTTCTTATTGTCAAATACAAGGTTGTACACTTTAGATTTCCCATTAAACGCCGATACAAAGTTCAATAGATGAGTGCCGACTCCGCCGTAAAAGGAATAACTTGTTATAAAAACAACATTTCTTGCATCCAACAAACGTAATTTTGTTAGTTAATATATAAGTTTCCGCGTTTCACTGGAAAGGGTATTTTAGGGCCGCGTCCAGCCTTTGATATATAGATTAAAATCATTAATTTACTTGCAAACGGGTTTAAAAATCTTGCATTTGGCGCTATCCGCCACAGTCTTTCTAAAACCTTGAATATTTCATTAGCGGTATTCCCTTTACCTAAAATGTACCTCTTAAATGAACTAATCTACACTTTGTTTAATATTCCCTGCTTTTTATTGAGTACAAAATGCAAAACTGAGCATGAAAATAACGCCTTAACACATACAGGAACGATCTAATTGGTAAGATCTCAAACCAATTTAAGACAATTTTACAGCCCTTAACTGAGATTCTGAATTCTTCAGAAAGCTCTTTAAATTGACCAGTTGCCATCGCTAAATCAAACATTTCTGAAAAATATCTGTACAGTATTATCCCACTTATCTGACTACCATCAACTAACTTGTATATCGAATTCGTAGAATACACGTAATCCAAAAGAGCTTTTTCAGTTCTTTTTCTAGTATTTCCATTTTTTATATAAGAGGTACTTTCGTGAATTCTATAAACGGTTTCTTGCTGAACTGTGAAAAAGATTTTGAAATTTCCTCTTGAACTCAGAGCAGAATAGAAAAAAAAATCATCTGTGTGGCCTTTTATTTCTCTCAATGCTGTAAGAAACCTTGAATACGCATTCTTTCTGATTGTAATTGAACTTAGATTAAATTGAATTTTAACAAAGTCATTTATTGGTATTCTTTTTAATTCGTTCCTAAGGTCAAAATCATTTAACGAAATCTGAATATTACTGTTAAAAGCTATTCTTCGATCAACTATTGGGTGTTTGCCATCATCTACGAAAGTTTGAGCATTGTGAACAAAAATGATGCTCGGATCGCTTTTAAATAATTTACCAACAACTTCAATTTTATCATTTACAAAGTAATCATCGTCGTCAAGAAACATAATAACTTCACCTTTTGAGTGTGTGATTCCAGTATACAACATCTCTCCTACACTGCACTCACCAATTGAAATTGATTGACCCCCCACTGAGTTCACAAATTCGTCAATTTCTTTATCGGAAAAATTAGTGATCACTATGAGTTCTCTGGAAATCGATGAAATTTGGTCTTTATAGGATTGTATAGCGTCTCTAATAAATTGCTTTCTATTATACCCTGTAATCAACACAGTAATAAAAGGGGGTTCCATTTGCTATCACCTATTGTACTTGAATTAGATAAATGTTTCATTTTTAAAGAGTGAAGTAGTTTTTCGACAACAGCACTTACGAATTTTGTGAATCTATTTTTTCCCATAATTAACAGTAAATGACATTTTTCCGGAGCAGTTAAAGGTAAAAAGCATCTAACTTTACCGTGCGACAAACCGCATGGTGAAGAGAACTAAGAAGTTAAACAGGATTCCCAGTACATTGGCAATGAGATCAATGTCTATGGAAAAACTATGAAACTGGAATTCAGAAAAAAAGATTGATCGTTGTAAATGGCAAGTGAATTCTGTCCAATTATGGCAAACGAAAAGTATCCAGTTCTGGCAATCGAAAAGTATCCAGTCTATCATGCTGAACCTAGGTGCAGCGGATTGCTTGAACAGGAAGGATGATACATGATAAGAATCTTGAAGGATCAGGGGCTTTCGATAAGCGAGATAGCAAGAGGACTGGGGATAAACTGGACAACGGTCAGGAGGTATCTCAAATCAGGAAAAGTACCGCAATACCACAGGGATCCTGCGGGCTCAATGATTGAGCCCTTCCTGCCGCTTGTGAGGGAGATGATTGATCAGCACAATCTCTCTGCAGTCAGGATTTATGAGGAGCTGAGGAAGAAAGGCTTCAGAGGATCATATTCCCTCGTGAAACAGTACAGCAGACCAATGCGAAATGACCGGAAGATCCTGGCAGTCTACAGGTACGAGACGGATCCAGGAAAACAATCGCAGGTGGATTTCGGGGAGTTCGGTTACATCTAAATCGATGGAAAACGCCGAAAGCTGTATGCATTCAGCATGATCCTGGGATACTCCAGGATGCGTTATGCAGAATTCACCACCGACATCTCGACGCGCAACGTGATCCGCATGCACCTCAATGTTTTCAGGCATTTTGGCGGATTCACGGACACAAACCTTTATGATAACATGAAGCAGGTAGTCATCTACAGGAAGCTGAAAGCCTCAGAGTCCAGGTTCAATGGTGAATTCATGAGCTTCTCCGAATATTATGGGATAACAGTCAGGCTCTGCTATCCGTATCGCGCTCAAACAAAAGGCAAGATAGAGAACACCGTCAAGTATCTAAGATACAACTTCCGGGCCGGCAGATCCTTCGAGTCTCTCCCAGATATCAATGCTCGATGCCAGGAATGGCTCAATAAGGTCAATTCCCAGATCCATGGCACAACGCATGAAATCCCTTATGAGAGGCTGAAGAAGGAGCAGCTGAACCCCATGGATTCAGTGCAGGACTATCCCATCAGGATCGAGGAGATAAGAAAAATATCAAGGGACTGCTACATCTCATACAGGGGAAACAGATATTCGGTTCCCTGGGTGCACGCAGGCAGGGTCATAGAATCGTCGACCCTGAAGATACAGGTCGATTCTCAGATCGTTTCGAAGGCCTTCTCAAGGCTCTCAGGGTTCAGAATGTGGAGAACTTCCAGACGAGGGTTGAGAAGCGTGATCTCTCGGAATACGAGGAGGTCATGTGATGGATCAGTACGAAAGAGTGCATGAGAGCCTTATCATCCCGGGACTGGAAACAATAGAACACACTATCGACAATTATCTGGAGAATGCCAGGGATAGGAGCATAGTTGAGATCCTGGATCACCTCCTCTCGGAAGAGGTGAAGAGCAAGCGATCAAAGAGATATGAGACGAAGCTGAAGTATGCTGGATTCCCGTTCAGAAAGACCATGGACGAGTTCGATTTCTCGTTCCAGAAATCCATCGGCAGATCTGTCATAGACGATCTCATGACCCTGAGGTTCATGCACAACCGCGAGAACGCGGTCTTCCTTGGTCCTCCAGGCGTCGGCAAGACTCATCTGTCAGTTGCACTGGGAATGAGGGCACTCCAGTCAGACATTTCAACGTATTACATCTCAGCAGTCAAACTGGTGCAAGCTCTCAGGAAGGAGTACATGAGAGACAGGCTCAACATCCTTCTCAGGAGCTATTCAAGGTATTCTCTCATGATAGTGGATGAGACAGGGTACCTGCCATTAAACCGGGAAGAGTCTGATCTCCTGTTCCCGCTTGTATCATACAGGTATGAGAAATCATTCTCCATATTCACCTCAAACAAATCATTCAGTGAATGGGGTGAGGTCATGGGAGATCAGGTGATGGCCTCAGCCATCCTGGACAGGATACTGCACCACTGCACAGTGCTGAACATCAAGGGTGAGTCTTACAGGCTCAAAGACCGGTGGAAGGGCACTCCTCCGCCGCATAGGGAGAAGTGAAAGAAAATGGAAATCATAAATATGGGTGGACAGATTTCATCTGCCGATTTGGACAATTTTCACTTGGCGTTTACAATCATAAGGAGGATCATTGAAACTGCACCGTAAATAGCGTACTGGTAGGCAGAGAATCCTGGAATAATCCATGATTTCAAACCAAATATCAATGGAATCACACACATTAGGGAAGGAGCGAGGTGGATATGCGGAACTCGCTGCATTGGAAGTGTTCGGTTTCACAGAGTTCATAGAGATGCATACGGGCCTAATGGACCGCACTGTGAAGGATACATTGATGGTAGCTCTTGCTTAGAGAGGCCTGGAGAAAATCTCAGGATTACGCATGAGAAAGGACAGCGGAACACAGTTCATATGCATTAACGTTGAGTATTTCCTCTCTACGATGATCATATTTCACGAAAGGATCCACCTCGCACTACAAAGGAGGATACACACACAGAATCGTTCAATCAGATCATGGAAATTGAGGTAATAAGAAGATTCGAGTTTGAGATATTAGAGGAAGCGAAATCCACAGCTGGGAGATTTGTAGATTTCTATTACGATGAAAATATTGTCTAAAATTAGGGGACCAAACTAAGAATTCCAAAAAAATCTCCCGTGTTTTTTCTTAATCACTGGATCGCATCGTATAAATAATAACTATAAGTCATAAGTTCTAGTCTCGATGTCTAGTTTTACTAGGATTTCTTTATAAATTTTTTCTATATTTTTCTCAAATATTTCTGGAGAAAAATTTACACTTCTTGACAAACTAAGTGCAGACATTTCTTCTTTTCGTTCCACTACTTCTCTTATAGCTGTTGAAAATGCTCTGCTGTTTGGTTCCACAAGCAATGCAGCATTAGAGCAAATTTCTCTTACGACTTCAATATCCGACGCGACGATAGGAAGACCAATTGACATTGATTCTATCAATGGGTAACCAAACCCTTCATCTAGCGATGGAAACAACAAAAGATCAGAAGCATTGTATAAATCATTTACTTCCTCATTAGAAAGATTGTTAAAGTTATATGCTCCCTGAAGAGGCGGTCCTACTCGTATTACATTAAATTTGTTTTTGTCTAATCTATCCAAAGTTTCAGGGATAGATTTGATATTTTTCCTTGGGTCGTTCGAGGAGACTGAGATTATTAAGGTCTTGTTAAGCGGAAGGCCAAATTTTTTCCTTAGCGCGTTTCTATCGTTAGTCTTTTTCATGTGTCTTCCATAGGAGAGGTATACTACTTTAGGTTCAAATTCATAACCTAAATCCAAAAGGTCATTCTTCACAAAATTGGAATCTACTATTAAATTTTCCATTTTAAGGAATTCCATGAGATTTTTTATATTGAAACGGTTGATTTTGTAATTATACTTTTTTGCGTATTTCTCAGACGCAACAAAAATGTCATGGACTGTAACTAGACTTCGTTCCATAGGTGTAAATCTAGTTTGAAAACAATCACTGTAATGGAATAAAATATTCCGTTTGTTGAGACCTTTCTTAATTTCTTTTTGAAATCTATGATAAGCTATTTTTGGAAAGTTATTCTGGAAATACCAATTTGATGGTAAACCAGGAATCTCTTTGCCTCGTACCATTTTTCCAAAATAATCGAGGTGAGCATTATCCGCCGTTCGAATAATTGTATAAATCTCTTGAGTGACATTTTTCATAGCCAGTAGGTCACTAATATAGCGTCCTACTCCAGTGTTTTTTGGAGACATTGTAATTATGTTACGAGTAATCATTGTTTTCCACCCATTGAGATTTGTTTCTTTTGTTATATGAATAAAACAGGTTCTGAACCACATCCATCCCTGGATCATCAATGATAATTGTTCTACCTTCGTGAACCAAACGATAATCTAGTGCAAATAACAGTTCTTCTACTTCTCTTCTTAAGAGCTTTGAATGTGTCTCAATGATTAAGTTAGGATGAAATTTTGTTAGAGTCTCTATAGCTCCTTTGATTACTGAAACCTCCCCCCCCTCAACGTCTATCTTTAGTAAATTAACTTCATCTATTCCTAATGAATCTAATTTTATAGATTTGCATAATATTTTTTCTCCGTTACCATTAGACTTAGCCATGTCGCCATCTTTAAAAAGATCGGTACTGCCATTGCTGTCGCCAACTGCTAATTCCAATGGTGTCACTACGTCATTAGCGCCATTGCTTATGATGTTGGAGAGAAGAGTCTGATAGTTATCGTGAACGGGCTCTAATGCTATCACTTTCTTGCAATGGTATATTTTAGAGCAAAGTAAGGCATAGTCTCCGTGTTGAGCACCCACGTCTATAACGGTTTCTCCCTTTCTCGGAAGAAAATCTTCAAAAAGTGAATAGTTTCTATCTAAGAAGGTTTCACTAAATGAAGAGATCGAAGTTCCTTCAGATAATGTGAGCCCTATCTTCTTTCCAAAAACCTCCAAAAGCATTTTCTTATACTCATAATAATTCTTCTTCCTTTGTTCACCATTTACTAACTCCTTAAATAAAAATTTGATATTTACGTTCCTAAAATTCTTTTCTGTGTAAGAATTGTAAAGCTGGAACTTCCAAGCTAACCACTCTATCATTTCAGGTACTCTAATTTTCCCACCCAAGTTTTCTAACTCCATTTAAGTAGCCTTAGAAATAGTATTCTCCGTGCTTCTTTTAAACTATGCTTTTATGTTCCCAAGACTTATATTAAGAATTGTGAATCTATATTTATTT
>JAEHJW020004072.1_pt1 | contig 10970 bp, 12 predicted proteins | sample 9271431 | NCBI WGS metagenome assembly JAEHJW02
CTGTCTCTGGGCGTATCTGAAATCGCCTATGCTTGGGCACCAGTACGCCGCCTTGCATTCGCCAGCCTGTCCATGCCGCCGGCAGTTTCACCCGCTGCTCGATCTCATCCAGCCGCGCCGCCATCAACTCCCTTGGCCGCCACGTCCAGCCGTTCGGCGCGATAATCACGCCGTCATCAATCGCCCACGTCCTGCGCATGCTGCCTCCATCAGTTCGCGGAGCTTTGCAAGCAAGCGCCGTGCCAGACTTTTTGACTTTCGCATATGTATAGTCTGGCCGTTACTGTTCGGCGGCCGCATCTCTGCTTCGGCGCTCTGGTGCAGTAGCCCGCCCACTATCAGCAGCATGGCTGCCGCTGTTCCGGCGATGCGCAGCCACGTTGCGCGCGCTTGCTGCGTTCTTGCCCGCTCGGCCTCGATCAGTGGAACCCACTTCGCTGCGCTGCGTCCCGCAGTGCGTGCCATCGTTTCGGCTGTGTTCGCTTCCGGGTGTCCGATACCGTTCCGCCATTTGCTGACGGTCGCGCGCTGAACTCCTAGCCGCTCCGCTGCGGCGTTGTCCGACTTGCACCCGGTTGCGTCCTTGTAGGCGTCCAAAAGCTCTATCGTCTTGTTCATGTGTCGCACCCGTTGACATTGGCGTCAACGGGCAGTATACGTTCACCCCGTGTCACCGAGTCGTTGACTTCTGAGGGGGTGTCCTATGGGCTTTTCTGCTGGTGGTTCCTTGCTGGTGGTCAGCGGTCTGCTGGCTATGCGTATCGTGCTGGTGCTGCTGCGTCTACGCGCGCGCCAGTCCTCGACCCTCGACGGCGTGCGGCGATGAGTGGCCGTCGCTCGCCCCCTGACGGCTACGCCGCCGCCGTCGAGGCTTTGTCCGTCTACCGCGATAACTGCGAGCGGGCAGGGTGGCCGGCGTCCTTCTTCGAGGCTACCGCGGCGTTGTGCGTGTTGGCCGAGTCTCGGGAGTTCGACCTCCTGGGTATGCAGGTCGGCATTGCTCCGCCTGTCGATCCGGTGCCGTCCGGTGGCTAATCCGGGCGGCCAGTCCGTTGCTGTGCGGGGGGCGCGCGCGCCCGCAGGGCGCGCGCCCCGCACGGGGCTTGTCTCTCTATCAACAAGTGGGACGCCTTCTCCGATTTGTACCGGTGCTGTTGATTCTTCGGGCGTCTGGCTTCGTTGTGATCCGCACCGTTCCCGCCTTCGTCGCATGCGTCGGTCCGTCATGTCCTCTGCTCGGCTTCTGGAGGTCGATGCTTTGTCCGGTGGTTTTCGCCTCCGCCGGTTGATGGTCACGCTCACGTATCGTCCTGACGCTTCGCCCGCTGTCGGTGACATTGCCGCCTTTCGTGACCGCATGCGTCAGTGGTTCAAGCGTCGTGGCGTTCCCTGTCGCTTCGTTTGGGTCCGCGAGGCTCACAAGTCGGGCCGTCCGCACTTTCATGTCCTGGTCTGGCTTCCTCGCCGTTTCATGCTGCCTGCTCCGGATCGTCGCGGCTGGTGGCCTCACGGGCTTACTCAAGTCAAGCCTGTCCATTCCGGTGCTGCCTACGTCGCTAAGTACGTCAGCAAGGGTTCTGATTCGTCCGCCTTTCCTAAGGGCTGCCGCATTCATGGTGCTGGTGGTCTTTCCCCGTCTTCGCGGCGTGAGCGTCGTTGGTGGCTTCTTCCCCTTTGGGCGCGTCGGGTTCTCGGTGGTTTTGCCGATCCCGTCCGCGTTCGTGGTGGCTGGTGTGATCGCAACACTGGCCTTTTCGCACCCTCTCCGTGGTCTGTCGTCGTCGGGGCTGGGGGTATTCGTTGGGTCGTTCGACCCTTTGAGCTAGGAGAGTCCTGCAATGCAAGTTCGAGTCAAGTCTGTTTCGCCTGATGTGGTGGTCAAGGAGTGGGAAGGTCGCAAGTCCGAGTATCGCCGGCATGTCTGCGATGTTCTGTTTCTCGATGGGCAGACGTCCTGCGTTATCGACCGGCCTGTGTCGCAGCCCGAGTTGAAGCCTGGCCTTTATGAGCCGTCTTTCCTCGCTGCGGAGCTTGGCCGTGGTCGTCTCTCGATCAACCTCAATGAGTTGGTTCCGGTCAAGGGTTGATTTTATGCCCGGCGTCTCTCTCCTACTTGCCGCCGGGCTTCTTCTTCTTTTCGTTGTCTCGGCGCGTGAGATTTCATGAACGGCTACCTCTGTACCGCTCTCGATTCTGCTGGCACGACCTGCGTTCAGTGGGTTGCTGTTGCTGGTCCGTTCCCTGCTCTCACTGTCGCTGATGCGATGACGATTGGTTCCTGTTTTGTTGCCGCCTGGGCTATTGCCTGGACGCTTCGCTTTGTTGCCTTGCAGGTCTTCCGTTCCCGTTCCTGATTTTTCCCTCCCCGTGTTCCGGCCTCGGGGGTTCGTGGGTCTCTGCCGGTTGGGAGTTCGCGTTATGCAGCTTCGTTCTATGTCTCACAAGGTGGGTGCTGTTGCGCTCCGCGTTGCCGCAGCGGGTGCGGCGTTGGTGGCCGGCATGGGTGCTGCTCTGGCTCAGACCACGACCACCACCGGCATCGATGTTTCGAGCGTCACCAGTGCGTTCGGCAACCTCGACACCGCTATCTCGACGGTTGGCGGTCTCATCATCGCCGCCGCTGCGCTGGCGGTCACGTACAAGTGGGTCAAGGGCATGATTTTTGGCTGAGCCCGGCTGTCTGTCGTGCGGCGGCTTCTGTCCAGGGGGCCGCCGCTTTTCCTTTGATGAGGTGGCGAGGTGGAAGGGTGGATAGTTCTCGCGGCGATACTGTCAAGTTTTTGGCTGCTGTTCTCGCCGTTGCGTTGAGCACGGTCGTTCTTGGTTTGTTGTTCGCGCCTGTTCCTGCGCGCGCTTACACCACGCCGCCGCCTTTCAGTATGGGTTACGGCAGTGCTACGGCGGACGGTTTGGATTCCACCGGCGGCTCTTTCGGGTCTGCGAGTTTCGAGATTTCCGGGGCGGGTGCCGCTGACGGAACTTATTCGGCTTCGACGTACTGGACTGCGCAGACGATTGGGGGCCTTGGCATGGACGCTCTTTGGGCGTCGGGTGTGTTTGATGGTGGCCTTTCCGACATCATCGCGGGCGCGCTTGACGCCGCCGGCCTCTACGTCGATTTCAATACGCACGAGGTCTACACCAGTAACCCGAACTCGTCGCAGTATCGCCAGTATGCCGGTTGCTCGCAGTCCACCGCAGTCTGCTATGTAATCGGATGGGGGAGCACTGCTTACGGGTTCCCTTCTCTCTCTGAGGCGCAGGGCTGGTTCTCTGGCGGTCCGGATCAGCAGGCGGTTGCGCAGCAGTTTGGGTCTGTTTCTGGTGGTGGCAGCGATGCGGTGTCCTCGACCTGCAAGCCGTCGGAGTGTTACTGCTCTTGGACCGATAAGACCTACGGCGCTTACAGTAACGTTTCGTGCGCGTCTATCACGCAGCAGCCCGGCGCTGCTGCGCCTTCGCCGCCTACGCCGCAACCGCAGGCTGCGACGCCGCAGCAGGTCGCGCAGGCGCTTGCGCAGCAAGACCCCGGTATCGCGCCCGAGCTTGTGAATAACGCGCAGGGTCAGGAGTTCAACACGCCGAACGTGCAGCAGGCTGCCTCGCAGCTTGCCTCGCAGATTCAGACGCAAACCGGGCAGGCTCCGGCCAATCCCGATCCCGCACCTAGCAGTTCGACTGCTTTGGATGTTCCTGCGCCTGCTAGCAGCACGTCCGGACCTTCCGCGAATTTGCCTGCCTTCTGTAGCTGGGCCGGTGTGGTGTGCGACTTCATCACCTGGATGGAGACAAAGCCCCAGCCGCCGCCGCCTGTGCAGCTTCCTGTGAATCCTGCGCCCGCCAGCTCGTCGTGGTCGTCGGGTCTCGGTGGCGGCGCGTGTCCTGCGCCGTACACCTTCAGTTTCAACAATCAGACTTTCGCGATTGATCTGACGCCCATGTGCAATCTCATGACTGACATTCGTTACTTGGTCCTGGCCGCCTGCGCGCTGATCGCTGCCTTTATCGTCTCCGGGTCTGCAAGGAGTACCGTCTAATGTTCGCTGCTCTTGGTGAATTGCTCGAAGGTCTGTTCGGCGTGATGCTCGCTAAGATCTTGGTGGGTGCTGGTCTTGGTGTGGTGACGTACGGTGCACTTAGCACGGCGACCAGCCTTGCGCTTAATGCCCTTGTTGCGCAGTTCGGTGGCCTGCCTGCGGATGTGCTCAACATGTTGCTGCTGTCGGGGGTAGGGCAGGGCCTTAGCATCATCGGTTCGGCGATGGTCGCACGCGCTGCGATGAAGGCTGCTTCAGTCGGTATCGGTCTGGCTGCCGCGTCGGGTACTGGTGGCGGGAGTGCACCTTAATGCTCACTCTCATTACTGGCGCACCTGGCGCGGGCAAGTCGCTGCGCGCTGTTCACGAGCTCAAGGAAGCCCTCGCTTCGGGTCGCCCGTGCTACGCCGACATTGCCGAATTGAACCTGCCCGGTGTTCTGCCTGCGCCCGATGACTGGCGCGATACGCCGGAGGGCAGCTTTATCGTTTACGACGAATGCCAGCGCCGTCCCTGGTTGGCTGCTACGGGCAAGCCTGGCTTGAGCGATGATGCTCGCGTGCGCGCGCTCGAAACGCACCGCCACACTGGGCACGATATTGTCTTCGTTACCCAGCGCCCCACCTTCTTGCATCACCATGTGCGCGGCCTGGTTGGTCGGCACGTGCACGTGCATCGCGGTGCTGGTCTGAGCCTGGTCAACGTCCGCACCTGGGACACGGTGCAGATTGACCCCGATGATTGGGCGGCGAAGAAGGATGCTGACGTGCAGGGCTGGAAGCATCCGAAGGAGCTTTTCAGCCTCTACAAGTCTGCGACGCTGCACACGCATAAGCGGCGCATTCCTGCAAAGCTCAAAGTCGCCGGCACCGCCATTGCGCTGCTGCTGGCGGGCCTCTCGTATCTCGGTTGGAAGTCGGTTCACGGTTTCCGCAGGGAAGAACACGCGGTTCCGCATAGCGTCGCTGCCGCGCTCGGTTCTGGTCCTGCGCCGGCGAGCACCCGTCCGCTGCGCATCGTTTGGCAGTGGACGCGTTCCCCGCGTGTCCCCGTTGTCTCGGGTTGCATCTCCGGTCCGCGCGGTTGCGCGTGCTACTCCAAGCGTGGGCGTATGCTTGATCTCACGCACTCGGAATGCCTCACGGCTTTGATGCGCCCGCTTCCTTTCGACATTCTCGGTTCGCGGCGTGGTGGGGGTGGTTCGCGTTCGAGCTCGAGCTCGAGCGTTACGCCGCTCAAACCCGCGCCGTTGCTGCACTCGCCGCCGCAGATTTCGAGCATTTCGGGTTCGCGGGGTGGTCTGTCAGGGTGGGGTACGCGTTCGAGCGCACTGCGCGTTAACTATCAGCCGCCCGCCTACTCGGGCGGTCATACAGGGGGATTGCTTCCGTGAACTCGCGCGCGCGTGACTCCTTCAAGGTTGCGGCGGTGTTCGCTGCTGCGTTCGCCGCCTGGTCTATGTGGTCATCGTTCGTGCCGCGTGTGATGCCTGCGCTTCTCCGGTCTCGTGAGCGTGTTCTAGTCGTGCAAACTGCTGGCGGCGTCCTGCGGCTTCATGTCGCTTCGGATCAGCAGCAGCGCCGTGCCGGCCTCATGAACGACACGCCAAAGCCAGGCACGGGCGAGCTTTTCGTGTGGCGCGGCGACGCTCTGCGTCATTTCTGGATGGCGAACACGCCTTCGCCGCTCGACATGGTCTTCGTCGATGCTCAAGGTACTGTCTCGCGGGTTCTTGTTGGCGTCGCGCCTTGCGTTGCGTTGCCGTGCCCGGTCTACTCACATCGCGCGCGGTACGTTGTGGAGTTGCCCGCTCTGACGGCGTCTACCTACGGCCTGCGGCCTGGCGCGCACTTTCAGGGCTTTGCGGGCTTGCGGTAGGGGGGTGGCGGGGGTTCCCCCGCCGAATGCGCTCCTGATCCCGCCGCGTCGATCCTAGATGCGTTTGCGCGCCTGTACGCTGCCCACCACGTCACTGCTCACGCGCCACCCGCTAAACCGTTCTTGGCCCATTCCCCGAACCGTTCGGCTGTCTCTGGGCGTATCTGAAATCGCCTATGCTTGGGCACCAGTACGCCGCCTTGCATTCGCCAGCCTGTCCATGCCGCCGGCAGTTTCACCCGCTGCTCGATCTCATCCAGCCGCGCCGCCATCAACTCCCTTGGCCGCCACGTCCAGCCGTTCGGCGCGATAATCACGCCGTCATCAATCGCCCACGTCCTGCGCATGCTGCCTCCATCAGTTCGCGGAGCTTTGCAAGCAAGCGCCGTGCCAGACTTTTTGACTTTCGCATATGTATAGTCTGGCCGTTACTGTTCGGCGGCCGCATCTCTGCTTCGGCGCTCTGGTGCAGTAGCCCGCCCACTATCAGCAGCATGGCTGCCGCTGTTCCGGCGATGCGCAGCCACGTTGCGCGCGCTTGCTGCGTTCTTGCCCGCTCGGCCTCGATCAGTGGAACCCACTTCGCTGCGCTGCGTCCCGCAGTGCGTGCCATCGTTTCGGCTGTGTTCGCTTCCGGGTGTCCGATACCGTTCCGCCATTTGCTGACGGTCGCGCGCTGAACTCCTAGCCGCTCCGCTGCGGCGTTGTCCGACTTGCACCCGGTTGCGTCCTTGTAGGCGTCCAAAAGCTCTATCGTCTTGTTCATGTGTCGCACCCGTTGACATTGGCGTCAACGGGCAGTATACGTTCACCCCGTGTCACCGAGTCGTTGACTTCTGAGGGGGTGTCCTATGGGCTTTTCTGCTGGTGGTTCCTTGCTGGTGGTCAGCGGTCTGCTGGCTATGCGTATCGTGCTGGTGCTGCTGCGTCTACGCGCGCGCCAGTCCTCGACCCTCGACGGCGTGCGGCGATGAGTGGCCGTCGCTCGCCCCCTGACGGCTACGCCGCCGCCGTCGAGGCTTTGTCCGTCTACCGCGATAACTGCGAGCGGGCAGGGTGGCCGGCGTCCTTCTTCGAGGCTACCGCGGCGTTGTGCGTGTTGGCCGAGTCTCGGGAGTTCGACCTCCTGGGTATGCAGGTCGGCATTGCTCCGCCTGTCGATCCGGTGCCGTCCGGTGGCTAATCCGGGCGGCCAGTCCGTTGCTGTGCGGGGGGCGCGCGCGCCCGCAGGGCGCGCGCCCCGCACGGGGCTTGTCTCTCTATCAACAAGTGGGACGCCTTCTCCGATTTGTACCGGTGCTGTTGATTCTTCGGGCGTCTGGCTTCGTTGTGATCCGCACCGTTCCCGCCTTCGTCGCATGCGTCGGTCCGTCATGTCCTCTGCTCGGCTTCTGGAGGTCGATGCTTTGTCCGGTGGTTTTCGCCTCCGCCGGTTGATGGTCACGCTCACGTATCGTCCTGACGCTTCGCCCGCTGTCGGTGACATTGCCGCCTTTCGTGACCGCATGCGTCAGTGGTTCAAGCGTCGTGGCGTTCCCTGTCGCTTCGTTTGGGTCCGCGAGGCTCACAAGTCGGGCCGTCCGCACTTTCATGTCCTGGTCTGGCTTCCTCGCCGTTTCATGCTGCCTGCTCCGGATCGTCGCGGCTGGTGGCCTCACGGGCTTACTCAAGTCAAGCCTGTCCATTCCGGTGCTGCCTACGTCGCTAAGTACGTCAGCAAGGGTTCTGATTCGTCCGCCTTTCCTAAGGGCTGCCGCATTCATGGTGCTGGTGGTCTTTCCCCGTCTTCGCGGCGTGAGCGTCGTTGGTGGCTTCTTCCCCTTTGGGCGCGTCGGGTTCTCGGTGGTTTTGCCGATCCCGTCCGCGTTCGTGGTGGCTGGTGTGATCGCAACACTGGCCTTTTCGCACCCTCTCCGTGGTCTGTCGTCGTCGGGGCTGGGGGTATTCGTTGGGTCGTTCGACCCTTTGAGCTAGGAGAGTCCTGCAATGCAAGTTCGAGTCAAGTCTGTTTCGCCTGATGTGGTGGTCAAGGAGTGGGAAGGTCGCAAGTCCGAGTATCGCCGGCATGTCTGCGATGTTCTGTTTCTCGATGGGCAGACGTCCTGCGTTATCGACCGGCCTGTGTCGCAGCCCGAGTTGAAGCCTGGCCTTTATGAGCCGTCTTTCCTCGCTGCGGAGCTTGGCCGTGGTCGTCTCTCGATCAACCTCAATGAGTTGGTTCCGGTCAAGGGTTGATTTTATGCCCGGCGTCTCTCTCCTACTTGCCGCCGGGCTTCTTCTTCTTTTCGTTGTCTCGGCGCGTGAGATTTCATGAACGGCTACCTCTGTACCGCTCTCGATTCTGCTGGCACGACCTGCGTTCAGTGGGTTGCTGTTGCTGGTCCGTTCCCTGCTCTCACTGTCGCTGATGCGATGACGATTGGTTCCTGTTTTGTTGCCGCCTGGGCTATTGCCTGGACGCTTCGCTTTGTTGCCTTGCAGGTCTTCCGTTCCCGTTCCTGATTTTTCCCTCCCCGTGTTCCGGCCTCGGGGGTTCGTGGGTCTCTGCCGGTTGGGAGTTCGCGTTATGCAGCTTCGTTCTATGTCTCACAAGGTGGGTGCTGTTGCGCTCCGCGTTGCCGCAGCGGGTGCGGCGTTGGTGGCCGGCATGGGTGCTGCTCTGGCTCAGACCACGACCACCACCGGCATCGATGTTTCGAGCGTCACCAGTGCGTTCGGCAACCTCGACACCGCTATCTCGACGGTTGGCGGTCTCATCATCGCCGCCGCTGCGCTGGCGGTCACGTACAAGTGGGTCAAGGGCATGATTTTTGGCTGAGCCCGGCTGTCTGTCGTGCGGCGGCTTCTGTCCAGGGGGCCGCCGCTTTTCCTTTGATGAGGTGGCGAGGTGGAAGGGTGGATAGTTCTCGCGGCGATACTGTCAAGTTTTTGGCTGCTGTTCTCGCCGTTGCGTTGAGCACGGTCGTTCTTGGTTTGTTGTTCGCGCCTGTTCCTGCGCGCGCTTACACCACGCCGCCGCCTTTCAGTATGGGTTACGGCAGTGCTACGGCGGACGGTTTGGATTCCACCGGCGGCTCTTTCGGGTCTGCGAGTTTCGAGATTTCCGGGGCGGGTGCCGCTGACGGAACTTATTCGGCTTCGACGTACTGGACTGCGCAGACGATTGGGGGCCTTGGCATGGACGCTCTTTGGGCGTCGGGTGTGTTTGATGGTGGCCTTTCCGACATCATCGCGGGCGCGCTTGACGCCGCCGGCCTCTACGTCGATTTCAATACGCACGAGGTCTACACCAGTAACCCGAACTCGTCGCAGTATCGCCAGTATGCCGGTTGCTCGCAGTCCACCGCAGTCTGCTATGTAATCGGATGGGGGAGCACTGCTTACGGGTTCCCTTCTCTCTCTGAGGCGCAGGGCTGGTTCTCTGGCGGTCCGGATCAGCAGGCGGTTGCGCAGCAGTTTGGGTCTGTTTCTGGTGGTGGCAGCGATGCGGTGTCCTCGACCTGCAAGCCGTCGGAGTGTTACTGCTCTTGGACCGATAAGACCTACGGCGCTTACAGTAACGTTTCGTGCGCGTCTATCACGCAGCAGCCCGGCGCTGCTGCGCCTTCGCCGCCTACGCCGCAACCGCAGGCTGCGACGCCGCAGCAGGTCGCGCAGGCGCTTGCGCAGCAAGACCCCGGTATCGCGCCCGAGCTTGTGAATAACGCGCAGGGTCAGGAGTTCAACACGCCGAACGTGCAGCAGGCTGCCTCGCAGCTTGCCTCGCAGATTCAGACGCAAACCGGGCAGGCTCCGGCCAATCCCGATCCCGCACCTAGCAGTTCGACTGCTTTGGATGTTCCTGCGCCTGCTAGCAGCACGTCCGGACCTTCCGCGAATTTGCCTGCCTTCTGTAGCTGGGCCGGTGTGGTGTGCGACTTCATCACCTGGATGGAGACAAAGCCCCAGCCGCCGCCGCCTGTGCAGCTTCCTGTGAATCCTGCGCCCGCCAGCTCGTCGTGGTCGTCGGGTCTCGGTGGCGGCGCGTGTCCTGCGCCGTACACCTTCAGTTTCAACAATCAGACTTTCGCGATTGATCTGACGCCCATGTGCAATCTCATGACTGACATTCGTTACTTGGTCCTGGCCGCCTGCGCGCTGATCGCTGCCTTTATCGTCTCCGGGTCTGCAAGGAGTACCGTCTAATGTTCGCTGCTCTTGGTGAATTGCTCGAAGGTCTGTTCGGCGTGATGCTCGCTAAGATCTTGGTGGGTGCTGGTCTTGGTGTGGTGACGTACGGTGCACTTAGCACGGCGACCAGCCTTGCGCTTAATGCCCTTGTTGCGCAGTTCGGTGGCCTGCCTGCGGATGTGCTCAACATGTTGCTGCTGTCGGGGGTAGGGCAGGGCCTTAGCATCATCGGTTCGGCGATGGTCGCACGCGCTGCGATGAAGGCTGCTTCAGTCGGTATCGGTCTGGCTGCCGCGTCGGGTACTGGTGGCGGGAGTGCACCTTAATGCTCACTCTCATTACTGGCGCACCTGGCGCGGGCAAGTCGCTGCGCGCTGTTCACGAGCTCAAGGAAGCCCTCGCTTCGGGTCGCCCGTGCTACGCCGACATTGCCGAATTGAACCTGCCCGGTGTTCTGCCTGCGCCCGATGACTGGCGCGATACGCCGGAGGGCAGCTTTATCGTTTACGACGAATGCCAGCGCCGTCCCTGGTTGGCTGCTACGGGCAAGCCTGGCTTGAGCGATGATGCTCGCGTGCGCGCGCTCGAAACGCACCGCCACACTGGGCACGATATTGTCTTCGTTACCCAGCGCCCCACCTTCTTGCATCACCATGTGCGCGGCCTGGTTGGTCGGCACGTGCACGTGCATCGCGGTGCTGGTCTGAGCCTGGTCAACGTCCGCACCTGGGACACGGTGCAGATTGACCCCGATGATTGGGCGGCGAAGAAGGATGCTGACGTGCAGGGCTGGAAGCATCCGAAGGAGCTTTTCAGCCTCTACAAGTCTGCGACGCTGCACACGCATAAGCGGCGCATTCCTGCAAAGCTCAAAGTCGCCGGCAC
>JAEHJW020003764.1_pt1 | contig 10956 bp, 28 predicted proteins | sample 9271431 | NCBI WGS metagenome assembly JAEHJW02
GCTTCAAGTGTAGACCGGGCGGTGTCGCGATTCGGGTGCCCCAGTCAGGTTCCGAGTAGCCGACAATGAGTAGAATGCGTCGGGCCGATTTTGCCTTGCAATTAGAAAGGCACCTCAAACCGTCCCCGAATGCAAGAGAGACTGCCGGCTGACCAGGAGAACTAAACCCTCAAGGCGCTTTTACCGATGTTTAGTTTTGTGTGTAGTATTATGGTTGATTGAGGGAGAGACCCAATGCCCAATATGCCTAACGCTCCTCTTATCTATACCTTAGGAGTTGTGCGCTTCCCGCCGATCCCTGAAATCGAGAAATTTAAGAGTGCATTCCTGGGTGCATTTCGCGGGACATATCCCCAATTTGACGAGATTGCCATGAATTTTGTCAGAGCAAATATCAGCGTTGGTGCAGAGGCGAAATCACAGATCGACAGTCGCGAATTGAAAATTCTTCAATTCGCTTCACCGGATAGAACATGGGCACTAATCCTGAGCGAAAGCCACTTTGGCCTGCACACCTCCCGGTATATCGACCACGACGATTTCGTCCAGAGATTCAGAGAAGGCCTGAAAATGCTCTTGGGCGTTCAAGATTTAAAATTGGAATGGATTGAGACCATCGGATTCAGGTACGTAGACCTGGTGAAACCCCGATCAGGGGAACAACTGGATGCCTATCTTCATCCATGGGTTCTTCCTCCGCAGCCAACAGTAAGCGAGGAAATAAAACTCGTCCAAGGGATGTATATCGCCATGTACAGGACGGCGTACGGCGATCTTCGATTCCAGTCGTTACGGAACCCCCCGATGACACTCCCTCCGGATCTCAACACCCCTTTGATCCAGAAGAATGACTGGGCACCTCAGATTCCTAATGAAGATTTTGCGTTGATGGATATCGACCATGGTTGTCGCTTCTCCCCGCTGGAAAAGGTCGATGTCGATATGATTTGCGCCAAATTTCTTCAATTGCGTTCTTCATCAAGGGCTCTATTCGACCAAGCAGGTACTGAACACGCTCTGAGGGTCTGGAAAGGAGGGGTATCCTAATGACTTCCACCATTCTGAGCTACAGTCAAAAGGCGTTTATTAATGCCGCCATCGCTACGACATTTTTTTGCCCACCTCAATACGCATCCGAACTTGCGCAGGTCTCTGCTTGTCGTATAGAGCCTACCGCAAGTTTCGCTCCCAAAGCCGACCTACCTAGCAAGGACTCTCCAGCCACAGTTCAGGAGATGATCACCAACCTGCGCAAGGGGGGTATGCCTGTTTCTGCTATTGCGGATGCAATGCGCGTTGAAAGAAAAACCATATACGCATGGTTGAGCGGTGGCGATGTCCGCAACGCGAACCTACAGCGATCTGCTCAGATTCACGCCCTGCTTGCCGATGTTTCAGGCGTTGATGTGCGCGGCGTGTATCGTTTTTGGAACACAACCTTAGACGGAAACAAAACGCTTCGCGATCTGATGACCGCTGATAGCATTGACGGATTGGCAGTACGATCTGCTCTGGAGAGTCTACGCCCTGCTGCTCTGCGCGCAATGGCGATTGAAAGAAAAATGTCCCGGCAGGGGCCGATAAACGCTGTTCTAGATGACATCCCCGAAGCAGGGGCCAACGTATAAGGACCCTGAATGCGGGGCGAAGAACACTCGACTTTCGGTGCGAATGAAGCCCAATTGATTCTTGGTGCCTAGTTCCGCATCCTGAGCTGGCTGATGGGAGTGCTCATAGTGAGCTCGTCCTTCTCCAAATTTCCCCACGCCTGACAGCAAGGGAGCCTGAATGCACACAGCGGGTGGCATCATCATGATCCTCATCATCGTCCTTGTCGGCCTGCCGCCGATCATCTCCACCATCTGCATCGCAACCGGAATCGCCACGGACTACCGAAAGGAGCAGCAATGAGCAAGCTACGCGAGTTGTACCTCATCAGGAAGATGCAAGCGGAATGCGTAGCCGAATGCGCCAAGTGGCCCGTTTGCCCTGTCTGCGTGGAGCGCGTCTCGCCCTTTGATGAATTCATACCCCATGCATTTCGCGTGCATTGAGAAGGAAGAGGAGCTGAGACAACCCTCTGTTCGGTCCGCACCCAAGCGCGGTGCCTGGAATAGCTGCTAGAAGATTGGCCGTTTTCTGAAGACGCTCCGAACTCAAGGATCGCGACGAGGTAGTTGAACAGGAGGAACCATGCAAGTAGAGTGGCAGATTACGGAGCAGAACATTCTCGATGCCATCGCAGACGCCCGCAGTGGCGAACTGGACGGCCACGCATACGACCAAGGGAATTGGTGCGGCACCGCCTGCTGCGTCTTAGGCTTCGCCCGTTTGCGGGCGGGACTGCTGGAGCGCAACACTGGGCCGCAGCCGGGGGAGATCGAGGACAGCCCGCGCTGCCGCCGCATCGCGGAACTGATGCTCACGGGCGATCCACAGATTTTGGATGCGGCGGAGGGGCTGCGGCTGCCAGAAACCATCGGCGGCCTGATTTATTTTCGCGGCAAATGGCGCACCCTCGCAGACATGCAAGCCGCACAAGGAGGAAGTTGATAGGGGCTACGACAGGAATTGAGTGGACGGACAGCACGTGGTCGCCAATCCGGGTGCGGGTGAGGCGTGACGCGGCTCAGATTGCGCGGGTGAAGGGGTACCCTGGTGCCGAGGCGATGGCCGGGCGCGTGGGCAAGAACTCCGCAGGATCGCTGCTTGACGGCGTGGCGTACAAAGACTTTCCGGAGGTGAGGATGAAGCCAGGAGTGCCTGCTGCGTGATGCGCGAGTCGGGACGTGAGGCAGGTGCCTCCGTTCCCCACCCCATGAAAGCCAACCCAGCCGCAGGACGCGGCAGAAGGAGCACCAATGCGAGAAACGAACTGACAGCTATCGGATGATGCTCAATGGCAAGCCAATATTCTCAGACGCTCATTTGTTTAGCAACGAAGAGCACGATTGCAGCAAGCATTCCTAACCGTGAGGGAACTGAAGATGAAGTTGCCATCCAAGCTGTTCGTCGTCGTCATCGGGCTGACCGGAGCCTGCAAAGTCCGCAACACCCGCAAGGATGGTGAGCGTGCCCTGCGGCAGTCCATCCATGAGAATCAATGGGGTCTGGATTCCAACTGGCTTCAGAAGCTACGTCCTGAGCGAGTACCATCTTGTCCCGACCAAACAGAAAGAGGTGAGCGAGTGGTGGGACTGCTTGACTGGTACGAAAGGGCACGGCGTTACATCGAAGTCTACTGGGCGTGGACGCGATTCTGTGCGCGCTACAGGCTCCGCAATATGGTGCAACGACTCAAGGCCAAGTGGCCGAGAGCCTGTGAGTGGGCCGGGATCACTTTGGGTGTCCTATGGGTGCTATCGGTGGCATCGGGTGTGCTGATCGTGTGTGGGCTGCTGCTCTGGGTAGTAGCACTGTGACCGGAAAGGAGGGAATCATGATGATCTACAGCGAAACCGATGGCACGCGCAAAGAAGTAATCGCCTTGTGGAATGCGCGAGCTGGTGTGACTAAATGACAATCGTAGAAGCGGCCAAAGCGGCGCAGCCATACCAGCGCGTTGTCAGAAGTTCATGGAGCAAGCCATATCGCTTCTGGTATTTCTTCAATATGAACGGCTGCATGAAGACATCGGATGAAGCTCCAGATTTGCTCCTGCTCTTCAAGTATGACCTCATAGCAGATGACTGGAAGCTGATTGAGGAAGATCAAATAGCTGAAGATCTGAGGGCGGCGAAATGAGCAAAACTCCATATGCGGTCCTCTTGCTCGACCCGCGCCTTGATGACGACGCTACTGTGCGCCGCCTGTACCATGCATTTGCGCGCCAGAGTCATCCTGATATAACTGGCGTGCAGGCGGTTGATGCTTGGTACGCGGCCACGCAAGCCTATACGGCGCTCAAGACACAGGCAGCGCGCGCTGCCTGGCGCAAAGCACAGCGCATGCTGAGTCGTCTGTGCCCAGTATGTGACGGTTATGGCGTAACACCGCCCATGCGACGGCGTGGTCAGCCGCCTGCTATCTGTGACAAATGCAAGGGCGTGGGGCGGCTAAACTAACGGGTTAGTGTATAATTAATCTGTGCTGAAGCGGCTGTACTCAGTTAGTTTTACAGATCCACTGCTGACTTTCAAGGAGGCTTCATTAGTGTACGCATCCATTGACTTCACCACTAAGAACGATTTCCGCCAAGCCGTCAAACAGGGCGCGCCCATTGTGTTGTACTCACCTGTGCAGGGCATGCCAGCCATCAACGGCAAGGTTCGTGTGGAGGGACCATGGGACAAATCCAACATTGCTAAAACATGGCACGCCTACGCGGTTGTTCGCGACATGCGTGTTGTCAGGGTGGACTGAGAATTGCAGAACTTTAGCCGAGGCCTGCCGAGGCCTGCAGATGCCTTCACTCGCCGCAAACACCCCAGGCACGTTGAAGCGTGCCTGGAAGGAGCGGACTTCACTTGCGATTCTGCGGGCCTCGACTAAAGTTCTGATAGGGGCGAATCATGCCTGTTCATGAGTACATTGAGCTGCTTCAACTCTTGCCGCAAGACTTCCAAGTTATTAGCTATGGTGATCGAGGCATGCCGCTTCGGCCGCCAGAAGCACTCCTGGTTCATGCCAAGGAGCAGCTTGCTAGTGGCGCAGTCTTGCAAGTGATAAAAGGCTACGGCACTGATTATGTAGTGGTAGTGATAGGCTAGGAGGCCACAATGCTGAAATGGGAAGGTGTCAGGAAAGGCTGCTCAGACCTGCGGATCAGATGCATTGATGTAAGCACGGGCCGCATACTGGGCTACATCAGTATGGACGATGATACCAGTCTAATGGCCAGTTATGCAGTCACCTCAATCATCAGCGATTGGCGCGGCTCCTACATCAGCATCGATTCGGCCAAGGCCGCATTCGAGCGCTACCTGACAGAATCGCTCGTCGTGGGAGAGGGTGCTTGAGATGTGTATGCAGAATTTGCTGGAGGAAACGCGCAAGGATCTGGCGCGGCATGGATTGACCGAAGCTGACGTTGTATGGGTTGGCACCTGTGACGGTGCTGCCGCCATATCATGGGCAAAGTTCACCGAGCTGGCGGACAAGACATACGACGCTGGCTACGGAGCAGTTTGTGTGGAGCTGTCACTGGTTGTCGTGGGTATAGACTGGTGGCTTGAGCGCTCAGAGTATGATGGCAGTGAAGGATGGGTGTTCAAACGGCTGCCACAGCTTGCCACTGAGATTACAGACCTGAAGGAGATTTTTGATTGAAGCTTCTTCAGCTGTGGGGTTCAACATCATCTCATTGGAGGACTTGTGATGGACGCAATAGAGCTGCTGTGCAAGTACAGAAAGAGGGTGGCAAAGTGAATAGGCACGAAGTTCTGGCAGAAGACTCCATCGTAGTGGTGAAGCTGAAGCTAGAGCTTGCCGTACACCAGCAACGCGCAACCGCGCTGGCAGATGACCTGGAGAACGCGAAGAATGCCATGTGGCTGCTGCGGTATGCTTTGCAGGAGTGCTTAGTGCCACTGGCTGCACTGAAAGAGAGCATGACATGGGAACTAGCACCAGGCAACAAGGTGGAGATGGAGCAGGCAATAGAGCTGGCTGTGAATGTGCTGCGGAAGGTGTCACTATGAGGCGTGGTGTCTGGGTTATCTTGATCGTCCTAATGGGCGTGCTTTATTACGTGATGTTCGCCCCGCTCGCATGGCTTCCGAGCAGTTTGAGGGCCTATACCTTGGTAGACTCGCATGCGCAAGTCAAACAGTTCTGCGCGAAAGCAGGCGCGCAAGCCGAAGCTCTGCGCCATGCCAACCCTGGCTTGAAGCTGAATTTCAACTGCGGCGAATTCACAATTATCGGCGGCGAGCGGCAGACCAGGCGGGAAATTCCGCTGACTGCCGCGGAGCGCAAACTATGGCAGTCAACACGCCAAAATACTGATGCAGTCATTGACATTCAAAATGCCACTGAACGTGTACTGCTGCAGGCGCACGGCATCAAGGTCTATGATTACAGTGATCCTTGCTGGAGATTTGTTGGCATGGTGCTAGGCACTAACGACAGAATCGTAGAAGATGTGTTAGACCCGGCATGGAACAAAGAGCACAACTGTGCGGAGGAGAGATGAGCCTATTCGAAGGCCTGCCTAACAGGCAGCGGCCCACGATGCCGCCGACGCCTGACCCAATTCCGGCGTGGATCATCATAGTTTGCCTCGCGCTGCTCATCGCAGTTCTTATAGCCACATAACCAAGGAGGAACTTCATGCCGCACTATCTGCATCATATTCTGTTTGACCCGCTTTCATGGTGGGAGCGCACAAAGCTAGAATTTGAGGTATTTGTGTCCATTGCAGCCGGGGCATTGGCTGTCTTGCTGCTGTACATAATCGCATTGTGGATGGAGGGGCGCGATGGATGATGAGCTGAGCTACAAAGAGATGGTTCAAAGGGAAGCTCCATCGGCATGGGGTCTGGCCAAGCTTGCACAGGAAGTCGGGCAGACAGTGCAAGCGGAGCAAACCGCGTTTTGCTCCAGAATGAACGGCCTTACAGTTCGGTCCGTGGAGTTTCTTGCCACAGACGAGGGTATCCTCATATTCAAGTTCACGGATGGAACTGAGTTCAGGATAGCCGCCAGCGGCGATGATGCAACCTCAATCGGCTACTGGTTCATGGAGGCCAAGAATGCTGAACCTGCTGCTTGAAAGCGCCGACTTAGAGAAGCTGCTACTTGGTGAAACAATCATATGCTCGGCGCTGAGGTTGCGAATCAGCGTGGACAAGGCTGTACTGGAGCCACTGCAAGACCAGGAGAGCCTGACATCACTTATCGCGCTGCTTGGGTATCAGTAAGGAGATCCACATGCATGACAAGCTCTGGAAACCGATGCTGGCCGCGAAGCCCGACCCTGAGGAGCTGGATACTGTGCTTGCGGCGCTTGAGTACCCGCTGCTGGCCAGCCCCAAGCTGGACGGCATACGGGCCACAGTGCAAGACGGCAAGCTCTATAGTCGTTCGCTCAAGCTGATACCAAATGCCGCGATGCAGTCTCTATGGGGCCGCGAGGAGCTGAACGGGCTGGACGGCGAGATCATTGTAGGCTCGCCAACAGCAGGAGACTGCTTCAATCGCACGACGTCAGTCGTTATGAGCAGGGGCAAGGATATTGATGATGCGGCGTTCCATACCTTTGATACACTTGACGAACTTGAGCCTTTCAACATTCGGCTTGGGAATGCTGGTGTGATAATAGACGGTGCTTGTTATGCGCAGACCATCAAACTGGTAAAGCATCGGTTGTGCAAGAACTTGAAGCAGGTGCAAGAGTTCGAAGGCGTCTGCCTTGACCTCGGCTATGAGGGTATCATGCTGCGTGCGCCGCATGGTGGGTACAAGCAAGGGCGCAGCACGCTAAAAGAGGGTTGGCTGGTGGCAGTCAAGCGGTTTGTCGACGCCGAGGCTGTCATTCTGGGGACGTACGAGCAACAAGAGAACACCAATGAGAAGACAGTGAATGAGCTAGGCCGTAGCAAGCGCAGCAGCCACAAGGCCGGCAAGGTGGGCAAGAGCACGCTGGGCGGGTTCACGGTGAAGATGTCAGCGAAAGGAACATCGGCCGTATTTCAGCCAATGTTCAACATCGGCACCGGCAAGGGCCTGACGGACGCAGTTCGCGCAGAGCTCTGGGCGAAGAGGAGCGCCCTGGTCGGCAAAGTGGTTAAGTTCCGCTACCAGAAAATTGGGACAAAGGAAGCGCCCCGGCTGCCGGTGTTTCTAGGTTTCAGGTCGAAGGAGGACTTATGATGATGCGGAAGGTTGTTCTAGAGGTTCTAGTGCCAGTTGATGTGACAGCGGAGTTGGTTCGTGCGATGCTCTGTGACGGGCTGCATGAAGTTCCGCGGATTCTCACGGACATCGTGGAGGCCCACTCATGACGCCTGAGGATGTTCTAAAAGTCACCAATGAGCAGGCAAAGACAGTTAGATGCCAGCGCTGCGGCGCTGTGGCAGGTATGTTCTGTCGCTCGCTGGCACTTGCCAACTCCATCCACATTGATGGTCTGATTCACTACACTAGGCGACTGGCCGCGTTTCGCATGAAAAGGAGACCGTGCAGTGACAATGGCGGTCAAAGTTGTCAGCGTGAAGATCAGATGAAAATTCAAAAGGAGGCAGTATGATCGCGAAATGGAAGAAGACTGGACCGTTGGAGTACGTGACTGTGGTGCAAGGCAACAGGCGGCTGAGCCTGCAATGGAGCTTGGAGGAGCATTGCTGGCGCTTGTGCGTAGCACCCGCAGTCAAGGGCACGACCATCTCGGTCAACGGCATGACGTGCAAGCAGCCTGTACTGGTTGCGCAGTCCTGGACCTCTGTAGCCGCCGCGCTTGAGGCAGTGGAGGTTGTGCTGGCCAGGCTTGGCGCACAAGACAAGAAGAGTGAGCCGCTAGCTGCACACATGCCTCTCCTTAGGCACCCAGATTTCGCAAAGCGAGCACAGCATGTCTGCTGAACCCATGCAGTTTGTGTGGCAGGTTCTTGCATCAAGCGGCGCGTGTAAAAGATGCCGATGTGTTTCCACTGATACGACTGAAATAGTCGGGCATGTTTCTTGTGACAACCTCAAGGAGCATTTTCAGTGGTGGGTCGCATATCGAATGGATCCTAGAGTTTCTAGGACCTTTTCAACAGAAGCGGGCGCGCGCGCAGATATGTGGAACAGAGCGCCTGCAAGGAGATAGGTACTGATGGCGACTAAGAAGACTGTCTCAGTGGACGTGGCGGCAGAGGTTGTCGTGGCTAGCAAAACTCTGGCTCCGGCTGTCAAGCGACTGAAAAAAGTGCTCGACACGCTAGACCCAGCAAAGCTGCCCGTTGGTGCTGCGGCTGATTTGCTGTATGACTTGCGGCAGACCGCCAAGATGCTTAGCGCATTGAGTGCGCCTTTTGATGACGCAATCGGCCCTGCTGCCAAGCTGTTAGAGGAGCATTTTGTGCAGACGCTGAAGGTGGGCGAGGCCAGTGGCGTGCAAGGCATGCACTCCAGGATTCAAGTGACAGAGGCCGCTGTGCCGAATGTTGCTGACTGGCCCAAGTTCTACGCCCACATCAAGAAGACAGGGGCGTTCGAATTGCTGGGCCGGGCAGTGAACAAGGCGGCGGTCAAAGAGCGTTGGGACCTGAAAAAAGACGTTCCTGGTGTAGTGGTGTTCAGGCAAAAGAAAGTGAGTTGCACGAAGCTTGGAGGAAAGTGATGTCTACCTCAAGTAGTTCGTCAAGTGGCGGAGCTGGCCTTGTAAGCCTGTTTCTTCTTGTGGCGTTCATCGTGCTGAAGCTGTCCCATGTCATTGCATGGTCATGGTGGTGGGTGCGGTCTCCGGCTTGGGTCGGCCCCCGGAACCTGGGTCATCGTTATAATTAGTGCGGTTCTTTATGCACTTGTGACAGACATAAGGAAGAAAGGGGACTGATAGATACAGGAGACATTGTAATCCACACGCCAACAGGCCTATGCTAGCGAAGGCCGGGTGGCATGGTGCGGCTGGCCGCCAGGAGAGGCAGCAGAGAGCGACTGCGTGCTTGTGCGCAAGGCCACTCCCGAGGAGCGCCAGAAACTGCTACTCGGCCTCGCCGCCATGACGGACCATCATGACAAGCGACATCGGTATGCCGTGGCTGTACCGGGCGGCACATAAACTTCGATCTTACGCGCTCATGGAGGAGTTGAAAGCCTGAGCAAGACGTCAACGCACCAATCAAAGCTGCAAGGAGAAAACACAAATGGCACCCAAGAAGCAGGCGGCAAAGTCCACGGCAATCGTGCCGTGGGACAAGAAGTTCGCACCCTACGCCAAGGCGGCGGTCGAGCAGGAGAAGAGCATCGGTGGTGGAGGTCTGGGAGTGAAGTTCGGCCCTGGCACCATCACAGTCGCTGGTGGAACACTGCCGGGCGGACGGCTTGAGTGCGTCGTGCTGGGAAGCTGCTTCGAGAATGCCTGGTATGGCGGCAAGCCCTATGACTCTGATGACCCGCAGCCGCCTGAGTGCTATGCCTTTGGCGAAGTCGCCGAGGACATGGCCCCGAAGGACGATGTGACCGACAAGCAGAGCGATACTTGCGCCGCTTGTCCGCACAATGTGTTCGGCTCGGCTGAGACAGGGCGCGGCAAGGCGTGCGGCAACAAGAAGCGGCTTGCTCTGGTGACCCGCAAGGACATCGAGGACGCGGCCAGCATCTCGACGGCAGAGCTCGCTACAGCCAAGGTCAGCCCAACGAACCTGAAGGCATGGGCAGGCTATGTGCGCGCCCTGGCCGAGGAGCATGGACGTCCGCCATGGGCTGTTGTGACGGAGATCAGCAGCCATGCGGACCCGAAGACGCAGATCCGGCTGGAGTTCAAACTGGTCGAGCTGATCGAAGACGACGCCACGCTGACCGCATTGGAGAAGCGCTTCCTGAAGATCCAGGATGTGCTGCAGACGCCCTATGGGCCTCCGATCGAGCGTCCCGTCGCGCAGCCGAAGCGAGGCACTGCTGGCAAGTCCGCAAAGTTCGCGAAGAGGCACTAGACAAATCTCAGGGTAGGACAAGAAAACGGAGGATGGGAAGGCTTGAGCCGATTCTAGACGAGGCTCTTGAGATAATACCCCACCGGCCCTGAGCAGTTTCTTCGAAGTTGCGGCGTTGACGTGAGTGCTTGAAACGGGGACTGCAAAATCCAGAGCCTGTAACCTGATGCTGCTGCAGCAGCTAAGAATATCGCGAAAGGCTCTCGCAGGTTGGCACCGCCATCATCGTTGGCGACTATTCCACTTCTTCGCGCGCGCGGCAGGCATAGCTCTGCCATGGATCGCTCCTGTCGCGATGGCCACAGGGGTGTGGGCGCTATACGCTCTGGATCGCATCCTGGACGGCAAGAGCGCGGAAGCTGGCAGTACTCACTCCTTC
>JAEHJW020006030.1_pt1 | contig 10955 bp, 8 predicted proteins | sample 9271431 | NCBI WGS metagenome assembly JAEHJW02
TCGGTCTGGTCACGTTTTGCCCTGGGACATCTCATTGGTAAGAGAAATAAGGGCGTTAGGCTATGACGTCTTTTTTATATCCCCTTTGAAAGAAACTTTGTCAATACCACATAGACGGGCCATGGGCTGGAGGAGTTTTTCGGCTATCGACAAGATGCTGAGGACTGGATTTGTATGGTATCTCAATCGACTGATTAAGTATAATATTTCTGATACGTTTAGCAAATTTTTTCTACCAAAGAAAGCTTTTAAAGACTTTGAATACTTAATTTTCAACGACGATATATTTTCCTTGCCCTATCAATCGATAAAGAGTAAAATAAATTATGGAATTGTATCGTGGGAAAATATACCTTTTCACTATTACTATGAGTATGAGCGGCATTTGAGGAAGGAACGCCAGATTGTGTTTGAAAATGCCAAGCACCTGTTTCCAGTCTCGGAGGATGCCAAAATGCGTTTAATCGAAGAGAAAGTTAGCCCAGAAAAGATACATAAGATTCATCCAGGGATAGATTCTTCGTTGTTTTCTCCTGGTAGTTCGACCAATACCTTTGGATTACCTGAAGATATAATCCACAATAATACTTTAATCGGTTCGAGCAGGATAGTTTATAGCAAGGGGATCACATATGTGTTAAGGGCAATACATGTTCTTAAAAAGAGAAATGTAAAAGTAAATTACATAGTTGCTGGCGGAATGAGTTCAGAGTTTGGTGATTACTGTAAGCGATTGGCTAATAAGCTGGAGATATCTGACAGGGTATTTTTCCTGGGTAGGTTGAAATATGATTTGTTAGTAGATCTATACCGTTTAGGTGACATTTTCCTTTTCCCAAGCTTGCCCAGTTTTTACTGGGAAGAACAGATGGGCTATGCACTTCTCGAAGCCACTTCATGTGGGCTCCCAGCCATTAGAAGCGACTCCACTTCACTTGATGAAGTATGTCCTGAGAACCTCTGTAAAACTGTTCCGGCAGGACATACCGAAAAAATGGCCAATGCGATTCAATTGTTAATCGAGGATTCTCAACTCAGATCGAAGTTGGGAAAAGAGTCCAGAGAATATGTAAAGTCCAATTATAATGTCTTAGACCAGGCCAAAGAATACATACATTACTATAAAGAAAGCAGAGATGCATACCCAGGCCGATAAACTATCTAATGTAATCCTAACGCTTTAAAAGCATGGATAGTTTACATCTTAACGTTTCAGATTTTGGTTGATAAACGGCAAATTGATAAGACTAATAGTATCATATTGATTCAAGTCCCCAGGGTTGTGATAAAGTGATACTACGATGAACAGTAATAGTCCTAGAAAAATAATGATTCTCAATAGCAGTCCCAGCAAGACAGGCATTGGAAGATATTCCGATGACCTTGTATCGTTATTTCCTGACCAGATAACGGGATATAGTTTGGTGCTCGATTCTGCGCGAATAAATGAAAGCTATCCGGGAATAAAAATTAATGGATATTTCCCGCCCCTTTTTACCAATGGCTGGTTTTTGAACCTGAACTATCAGAGATTTATTTTTAGAAAAGTCCGCAGACAAGCCCGTATACTTCTCCGAGATGGAGGAATTGTTCACATTACTGATCCCTCAGTAGAACCTATCAATTACAAAGGTAAACAGGTTGCAACTATTCACGATCTATTTGCCTTATATCCAGACAATTCGCCTCTACGTGCTGAAAGAAAACACTTTGCAAAGGTAGTGGAGAAATATAAAATGCTGGAATTCATTATAACAACTACGGATCGCGTTAAGCGAGAATTATTAGAGCATAATTTTTCTTCTGAAATTACAAGAATTTATCCTGGCACATCAAAGTGGTTTCATAAAATGAAAACCAGCAAAGACGATCTTAGAAAGGAACTGGGATTGCCTCTAAAAAATAATCTGGTTCTTTCTGTTTCAAACGACAGATACAGGAAGAATATTGATATGATTCCAAAAATAATGAATAACCTTGGAGAATCTTACCGTCTGGTACGAGTAGGGAAGTCGATCGGCAATGACTTTTCATTTCAGGGGATATCAAATGAAACATTGAATAAAATTTACAATGCTTGTGACGTGCTTATCCAGCCGTCTCTGGATGAGGGCTTTGGATACCCAATACCAGAAGCGATGGCCACAGCTTTACCTATCGTCTGTTCTGACATAGAAATCTTCAGGGAGATAGCGGCCGACTGTGCGTATCTAAGCAGTATTGATCCACAATCCTTTGCAGAAGGCATCAGGGCAGTAATAGAACAAAAAGAGACATACTCAAAAAAAGCATATTCAATAGCGTCAAGGTTTAGCATGGATAGATTCCAGGATGAAATTGGAAAATTCTATTCATATCTCCAGGGGCAAGATATATCAACGGGTTCTCATGGTTAGACGAAATGGAATTGTAGTTAGCCAATATTATTTACCTAAAGACATAGACACTTCGTTATTCTTGTAAAGTTGTGCATGTCTCGAACATGATTCCACAAGTTGTTATGAACGAACTATTTCTTTCCCGGTAGATTAAAATCGTCAATCTAACCATGATAGTCTATTTTTGTTATACCATATTATCAGTTCTTTTGGCTTTCTCTTCTTATAATGCGTGCATCTTTCTAAATCTGTCAATCTCTCAAAGTAATCCTCTTTCTTAAATTCAATCTAAATCATGGTTTTAATAATAAATATATATACTGGTGGAAAGGGGATTAATTACGTCCGTGAAAAAATTGTTTCTAGTCAATTACGCCCCGCCAACTAGTTCCATCTACAAATACACTGGCGAGATACTGAGTTGCACTGAAGATTATGCAGAACAACTGAACCTCCTTTACTCTAACAGATCAAAGAGGTGGGAACTGCCCACTCGTGGTAAATCTTTTAAATCCCCAATAAAAAGAGTTCTGTACGCCAATATTCTACTAAGCCGGCTTTTATTCAGAAAGGCTAGAAAATATATTTTAGCCTCATCTGGTGAAGAAAGAGTCATCCACTATACCCATCAAACTATTTCCCCCTTCAATCTTGATTTGGAGAGGTCGGTTGTAACTATCCATGATAATCCATATACGGCCTTAAAATATGGAATCTACAACAAACCGAATAAACGTATAACGGATAAGATGAGATTTCGCCTCTATTCAAGCTCCATCCATTATACATTATCGCAATACAAGAAGTTTAAGCATGTCATAACTACATCAGATTATGTAAAAAATTCACTAATTAAATATGGATTTCGTAATGAAATCACTACAATACATCCACAGGTTGGACCGCATTTCCATCCTATTAAGGATAAAGAAAAATTACGCGAAGAGCTGGGGCTTCCAAAGGACAGAAAGTTGCTTCTATCGGTGGCATCTGATCAACCAAGAAAGAATCTCAACATGGTAGAGAGATTAATGAATGAATTAGATCAGTCGTATCATTTAGTTCGGGTTGGCAAGCCCATCTTGGATTCCAGCTCTTTTTCAAATGTTGATCCTCAGACTATCAACAAAATATATAATGCGTGTGATGTTCTTATTATGCCAAGTCTGGAAGAAGGCTACGGCTATCCGGTTCCGGAAGCCATGACTGTAGGTCTTCCAGTTGTTTGCTCAGATATAGAAGTATTTCATGAATTATGTGGTGATTCCGGTATTTATTTTAATCCGCTTTCAGTTGAAGATTTTCGAGATGCTGTCAAAGCAAGCATTGAAAATTACGAAATGTACAGTAATAAGGTGATCGATAGATCCGCAATCTTTTCTTATACAAGGTTTTGCAGGGAGATTAACAATTACTACAAACAAAGATTTTGATACCTCTACACAGACAGTAATACCTGGGGTTTGATATATTCTATTAGAAAACCTGCTTATCTATGAAGAATCTGATTATCCAGCATTTAATTTTTATATAGGGGCATTTAATGCGATACGGTGAAACTACTTGTAACTGGAAACCGTGGATTTATAGGTTCGCACATCTACGACTATTTTAACAGCAATGATGTAGTTGGTTTTGATCTCAATGATTCTTTACCGGATCAGAACTACGATGTGATAATTCACATGGCAGCCCGGGGATTGATCAGGAAATCTATTGAAATGCCGCTTCAATATTTCGAAGATGACCTGTCCCTGGTGATAAAGCTACTGGAATTAGCAAGGAAACACGATAGCCTTTTTATCTTCCCCACCTCTGGCTCAACCGCTGAGCCAACAAACCCATATTCATTATCAAAGAAACATGCAGAAGAATGGATACGATTATACGGCACCCTGTATGGCCTTAAGTACTATACACTCAGGTTTTTTAACATATATGGTGAAGGGGCAAGAAAGGGAGCAGTATACCTCTTCACAAAAGCAGCACTACATGGTGAAAAAGCAGTAGTTTATGGCGACGGTACCCATGTTAGAGATTTTCTCTATGTTGGGGACATTCCGAGGACTATTGATAATATGATCAAAAATAATTTTCCTAAAGGCGAATACGAATTTGGATCGGGTATCGGAACATCTGTAAATGAGCTGATCTCAAAAGTGGAGAAGGTAGTTAATAAGAAAATTGACAGAAAAAATGAGGACTATATTCTTAAAGAGGCAGAGGAGTTAATAGCGAGAAATTCAGTGGTAAGGAATCCTACGTCGCTTGAAACCGGAATTACAAGAGTTGCTGAATTTATCAAAAAAGATATTGATTAACCTATAAAATATGAGAATAACTTACCAATATAAATGATCGAAGATTATAGGACTTAGAAAGTTTTGACTGATTTCAATCCTCCAATGCCTTAAGACATTTTTTCACCCCAATCCTTGAGTTGTTAGATGTGGTCCGGGAAAGGCTTCAATTCAGCCATAACGATTTTTTGAATGATTACTATCATTATCATAAGAAAAATTCCACTGGATTTTCTACCGCTATGTCGCTTAGCTACTGATATATCCTTGGATAGACGTTTTGTGCGATCTTAACGCTTATAAATGAAACCATAAGGAGAGAAAGAAGTGCCATTATCCACTTTTTCGAGAATGATCTGATAAAGGGCAGAAGTGAAAGAATGGAACTCACAATGAGCTTTCTGGATCTAACGCATCCCAATGACCGTGCCTTTGCATTCCATTCACATGTATTGTAACTGATAAGTCTTCTTGCATTTGTGGTTAAAAAGAGGTCTTTCATTCTAGTTAGATTAATAATAGCCTTCTGTGAATAATTGCATAATTTTGACAGGTCGTTACTTCTGCTTACTCCAAGTTTATGCCTTCTGTATAAAGTTAATTTATTTGCGTCATACAGTATATAATTGCAATATTCTAAAGCAAAAACAAACCAGAATGTGTCCAGGTCATTGATTGTGCCCTCAATCTTTTCTATGTGTTCTTTGGCTATTGATCTCTTTATCGTCATGCTGCTGCAATTATACCATGGAATCTTGTTGAATAGATCCTTACAATCAGAGCTTTTTGAATCATAGGTATCAGATCCTTCAATATTGATAGAATCAATATCAGCCGGATCTTCCCCATCACTGAAAAATGATTTTGAATTAGCTATAAAGTCAATCTTCTCATTAGCCTTTATGTCTGCAGAAAGCCTACTCAGCTTGAATCTAGAAAAAAGATCATCGTCATCAAGGAGACAAATATATTCGCCATGAGCATTATTCACGCCAATCAAGTGTTTTTTCCACAAAGCCGGTATATCAGAGTCAAAAACACGGATTGTGAAGGATCTGTTATCGAAAATTTTACTTTTTATATCATAATCCTTCACAACAATAACTTCAAATCTTTTGTGATCTATTGTTTGCCTATCTAGTGAATCAAGTGCCTGATTAAGCATGTTTTCTCTGTCATGCGAAGCAATTAACACCGTAAATTCAAGTACCAATGATACCGGATATAATCAGGATAAATATGGTTTCCCTGTAAACATATCAATCATGAATACTTATTCTCATAATACCATAGTTTATCTATGGATCTGCGCACATCTTTTAAATAATTTATTCCAAACACGTTTGTAATAAACATAATGAAAAAAATGAATGCAAGAATGGACAAATCATATCTTGTTCTGACCCGACTCCTGATAAATTTAACCGGAATTCCCAATGTTTCGCGCCTGGAGGCATGAGCACCATCCCAGATTGAAATTGCCCTGACCTTGCACATTGTTTTTTCATAGTCCATTAAAGTCTCCTTCTTTCCAAGATAATTCCTCAGTGGAAGCAGGCTATTGAATTCCCTCAACGCATCATTATTCTCGCCCTTAATGCGTGTCATGGATTTTTCGTTTAATCTGTAAACTGTCAGCTTTCGATGATCCCAAGCAAATATGCCGCCTTCTTCATATGCCATGTAAAAGGTCGATAAGTCAGGTGCAGCTTTGATTTCCTTTACATAATCCAAGAATTTAAAGTAAATCCGTTTTCTCACTGCAATACAGCTCATGTTCCACCTGAATGTCCGTATACCCTTTATTAGAACATTTTTGGTGTCAAGAATCTCTAATCCAGCAGTTCCATCCGCATCTATCTCACAAGCATCCTTTTCAGTCATGTCAACAACTTTCAAGTCGTTCCTGTAATAGATAAGTTCTGGGTAAGAAGAAAACGCATCGTAAACGAATGATAATTTATTTTCATCATAAATATCATCATCGTCCAAAAATGCAATTATATCACCATTAGACGCTGTAATACCTGTATAAATGTGTTCACCTTGAGGAACATCGCCTGTATTGATTATCCGGATAGAATGTTCTTTGCAGTATTTGTCTATTTCAACATCAAAGAAATTCTTGATTACTATTATCTCATAATATTCCCTGCTTAATGTCTGGTTCAATACTGATTTAACAGCGCTTAAAAGGTATTCCTTTCGATTATACGCCGTAATCACAATGCTGATTAGCACCTACTTGAATCTTGGGAATAGTAATATTTGTTTCTGAATTTTTTTTATCTTATCCTCGTGAAAAAGTAAAACTCAACAGGATGAATCAGGATTTTATTGAAACACCTGTAGTTACTGTTCTTATGAGTTCCTTCATGTCTCGGTTTGATTTATGAAATTTGGCCCAGGCTCTATTGTCATCAATATCATCTGAAATTAAGATACCTTTATGTTTAAGATTATTTTTAGCCCACTTGTATTCATTAATCATATTTTCCTCTGTATGCGAGGAATCATGGTAAAAGATGTCAACGCTTTCAGTGATCGCAGGAAGGACATCAGCGGATAATCCTTGCCGAATGGACCATCGGTGTCTCAGGTCTTCCGGAACAACCCACCCGATTGGGGCTGTTTTTCCACATATTTCAAAATGATCAGAAGCATCTATGCTTATAAGTGAACCTGAACCATTCATTTCCATGGCCTTAAGTATTATAGTAGAAGAATAACCATGGGCAATTCCAGTTTCCACGAACAATTCCGGTTTGTATTTCCTGACTATAAGAAATAGTATTCCATGGGTTCCCTGAAGTCCCCATCCACCTTTAGGCCAGTTCTTGCAATTTTCCCTTATCCTCTGGTATATACCTTCACAGGTCTTTTGCAGCGCAATAAGATCATCCCTGTTGTAAGAACCAAGTCTCTTTGACCAGTAGTAATATGTGATAAGTGCCCAAGCTGTCCCGAGAGTTACATTGCTTAAAAAAGTAGAGTCCTTGAACCTGATATCAATCTGCCTTAGACCGTCTTCTCTCCAAGAGGAAAGTTTTCTTGCAGTATCAACCCCACCTTTTACACTCCTCATAACATAAATCATTTTTCTGAGATTTTTTAGGGTTTCCATCGAAGTTTATACGGGAAATAAATAGATCATAATTATGTTTTGGTGAGTTACCTGTATCCGGGCTCAAACCGGTTGCATTTTTCCAGTTTACTCTATTTTTAATCGCAATACTAATTTTCGAAATTCTTTCCATTTTGGATAGTGCGACTTTCAAGATAAAACTGCTTTTTGGGTGTTTGACCTCCCAATCTTTATCTACAAATAAGCTCTATTAACGATTATGAGCGAAGAGGAGGATGCTGAAAATCAGCTTAAAACGCTGAGTGATTACCTGGGCTACATAGATCAGGGCAGCATCAAGTTTTCTCCGGAGAATAAGATGGAGGATGAGATTTTGAATGGCATCCTTTCAGCCATCAAGGATCATAAGAAATTCTTTATTCAGGTCGTAAAATCTTTTGACCTCCAAAATCTGAATGCAGTTATCGTGTATCTTTACAGAGAGCTGATTAAAAAAGGAATTCAGGTAAGATTGCTTCGTGATCTCAACTATACTACCATGGGTGCTGATTGCGGAAAAGGTTGTGTTTACCTGATTACAGAAAGGTACCTGGATGTATCCGATGAGGAAACAATGAAAAAACTTGCCTCGCTCATGAGTGGACACATGCCAGTCGAGCTGAGCGGTATCCCAATCATTCTGGGCTTGACAGAGAACAGCCTTAAACTTGTCGACAAGTACCGGTCAGATAATAACCCGGAATTTATTTACAGTGACAAACATAACAAAGATATTACCTCACCTCTCATTGGAGTTGGATTTATCCTCCTCTCTCTGACGTTTTTCATTACTTTTGTGGGGCTGATAATTGATCGTTCCCGCGTTCTATTCCTGAGTTTTTCTGTTGTATCCTGGGTTATATTTTCTGCATCTTTAATAGGGGTTTCAGGCTTCATCTTGCTGATTGCAGGTTCCATGAAGTTGTCACCCAAAAAAGCAACTTTAATAGCAGAAATTATTCTGTTAATTGCGCTGCTTGAGATTGCAAGCATATATGTCCAGCTCTCCGGATTTTCCATCTTGCCATCACCCAATGGTCTTCACCTCGCAACATCACTCCAAATCGGGTCCCTGACTCCAGCCAAGCTTGAAAACGCACCCAATGTGTCAATAATTTATTCTCTTCTTTCCATATTTCTTGCATTCACGTTTTACCTTCTATTCTACCGTTTTTCAGGTAATTTTTACAGGAGGATTGGCCTCTTTGCATTAGTTACTGCGGTTATAGGCGAAATGGTGAGCATAATCTCCATTTACCGCGGTCTGGATGGTTTCGGTCTGCAGTCTTTCATAATGCATGAGTCTGGTTTACTCTTTCTCTCTTTTTACAATAACATTTCACCACTCATGCCTTATCCATCAATACTCCTCAATACCTCCGATTTCCTGTTTCCTTTCGGTGGATACAGCGTTGATATTTTCTATCTGATGCTTGTTACAATATGCGCATCTAACTTCCTCTTCTTTATTTCTTACATGAGCGCAGGATTGAGCATTTATGGAAAAAAGAAACAAAAAACTGAACCGGATCCCGTCAGCGGGAGTTGATCTTCCTTCTGTTACTCAATAAAATCAGTGCAAATGCTGCGACAAGAATCAATATCTCAGATATAATGAGATATATTTCAGGTGGCAGCAAGAGGGTATTTTTGGGCGGGTGAGGACTTACATTTACCTTTATTGGAAAAATAACTAAAATGTATGTGTTCGCAGTACCGGATACAGAGAAGGTTCCAAAGGCCCCATATTTTGTTCCCTGATAGGAAGCACTCACATTATAATAATAGAAACCAGCTGGCAAGTTTACGTAGGCAGAGTGGGAACCAGATTGCACCAAGGTTGGGTAATTTGAGATGTTAAGGTACCATAATACTGGATTTGGAATGCCAGATGCAGTAAATGTAACGCAGCTGAGGTCCGGGACTACATACTCGCCGGATACTCCAGGCATTACATTATTCGGAGGGATGTATCTTCCCCTTATATATTGTATTTTGAGGATCCCAGCACCAGAACCTCCTGAAGTCATTCCAGCACTTGGATAATATGGGCCATATAATATCGAACTGTTATGCGAAACAACCACGGTGTTTCCATTGAGGTACCAATACTGCATGGATTTATCCCAGTCTATTCCTACAAAATACGAATAGCCCGTGAAATTTATTACTGGAGATATCAGGGAGCCGTTGGCATTGGGAATGAATTGATCCGGTCCAGTTCCTAAATGATATAAATCAGCTTCAAATCCGTTCTCAAAATAGTAATCGTATGGTGTTCCATAATATACAAGATGGTTTGTCAGGTTCCTTGTGGTTGACAAACCAATTCCCTGAGTCGTCGGGTATCCTGCAGTAACATTGGCCTCGGTTACAAGGGATTCAATTATCTCGTTTTGATAAATTGGTTGTACTGAGATTGCATACGCATATGCATCGTTGAAACTGTCCTGTATTATGAGACCATTGTTAACGGAAACGTTTGCAGTACTGTATACATAGCTTGTCCAGCTTGATGGTAAACTCGTACCTGCAAAATTGCAGTAAAACGGGAAGATCATATGACCATTATCATACTCGCCATAAACACTGCTGAGCTGTGGTGCTTCACCCTCCAGACTGTCCTGTCCAGCGAAATTGGAAATGGAGGTATTTTCGAAACCTAAGAAAATTGCAGTGGTGAAATTTGCAGGTATCGAAAAGTTAAGCTTGAGCCAGTAAATTGTGCATGTGCTTGAGGAATTTGCGTTGCATTGAATCCAGCTTGGTATTATCGTACCATTGAGGGAGAACCACACAACGTTTCCCAATGTTCTGGATTCATATGCACTCAAGGCATAGGAACCAATTCTTACTTCCAGGTCAAATGGTACTGGTGTTGAAATATTCTGTGAATTATCCACCTGAACGGAAACATAACTAATAACGCCGACGGGGACTTTCGGGGAATTATTGCCAATGGTTTCGAATGGTTGCCCGAGGTAAGTAGATTGATCAGGTTTCTGGACAGCAGAGGAATAGCCATTGATTGTGGAATATGATACTATATACGTAAATGATAAAAATAGAATTAATATTGCGATAATTACGGATATAGATCTTTGATATTTCAGATGGCTCACCTGGGAGGCTCAGATATCACAATGAAAACTG
>JAEHJW020002500.1_pt1 | contig 10940 bp, 22 predicted proteins | sample 9271431 | NCBI WGS metagenome assembly JAEHJW02
CTGGATAGCAGACAACGAGTTCCAGCGTGAACTGACGAAAATCGTCATCACTGAGGAATCTCCCAAGACTGTTACTGGTATGTGGTATACTACAATTAAAAAGAAAGGATTGGGATTACCTACTGGATTACCCAACTAAAAGAACCGCCTTAACGGGCGGATTTTTAGTATAAGAAAAAGCCCCCGTTAAGAGGGCTTGGTCCACCAGTCTCTGATTAAGATGCTGATGCAGGTGGCTAAGTCTGGTGCATTACCAAACAGGACGTGATATGCTCTGTGTTGTGTTTCTGTCTTTTTCAGAATGAAATGTTGTTGTTCAGCGGGAATGTGGCTTGCTGGGTGTCTGGGTGGGACGTGGTGTTTCGTCATTCTATGAGCCATAATATCACCTCCTTATTAAATTGTTAAGGTTCTGATTGAGCCACGGGAAGGAATCGAACCCTCAACCTACGCTTTACAAAAGCGGCGCTCTACCGTTGAGCTACTGTGGCGAAGAGGATTATCTCCTCTTATCGTGGATTAACCACGCCTGTTATCTTGGAATACTAGATTCCATAAATATTTGAATTTAGTGAAAATTTCTTTCATAGGTGAAGTCTCAGGATAGGCGTAGTATGGATTATAGTTATATTTCTCCAACCACTTTATCTCATTTAATTGCCAATCTGAAATTGGGGAGTCATACTTCAACCCAGTCCACCAACAAACATCGTGAACATACTTAAGCGTATCATTGTGGTCTGCACTTGGAGCGAATTTCTCGAAGAATTGTGAAATGGTGAAGTAAGGTTTATATAGTGAATTAGATTCTATATCATCAGAAGCTATATTCAGTTGCCAGAGCAACGCCTTCCTCCCTTGTTCGTAAGAATCGAAGGTAGAGAATTTTCCATACATTCCTTGAACCTCCCCAGTCTGGAACGGAGACCATCGCAGAGCACCCGGGTTGTTCCACACTTTGTTCGTGTTTTCTGTCTTCTCAATCGCATCAGCCACTCTCTCCATAACCTGCGTAAAGAACGGAGTTGGGTCGATAAACCCGTCTGTTGCGTTATTTTGTCCATAGTAATATTTTTTATTAAATAATGCATAATCCCAGATTCTGGGTTCATAATCCAAGTTTCCGAGTAATACAGGTCTAAGTCCGAAATGAAGATGAGACCAAGCTATCTTATCATTATCAGGTGTCGTGGTCTGCCACATAATGGAAGGTCCTTGGTAATCTTGATAACCGATAGTCTGTCCTTCTACTATTATATCTCCTACTTTTACTGATGAAAGGCAGTGTGAATAAACCGTTTCATACCAATCATTGGAATCTCCCTGGCATAAGATGACAATGGTATCAGAAGACTTGAACACGACTTCTCCTTCGTGAAACGCTTTAACTGCGTCAGTATAGCCGAACATCAAGTCAATCCCGATATGTCCTCCTTTAATCGTCGGAGCGAAGGAAGAGTAAGCCCATATATTCTCTCCAAACTTCTGCATTAACAGAGTCTCGCCGAGTGTTTGTTGTAATTTTAATTTAATCATCGGAAGGTTTCGTGAATTCTATAATCGTTTGGTGACACGCTATACAAGGAGGGTTAGTTGTCATTTTTGTAAATCCCTGGCTTGCCTCTTGGGAGGCTATATCTCTTAAATCTTTTAATTGTTCCATAGATAAAATATGTCTATGAATCTCGTTATCTTTATGAGTGTTTTCCATTTAATTTCATTATTTATTAAAACCTATATTGTTTCTATCTGTTGTTTGTACTTCTAGTACCTTTCTTCTAATATCCTCATCAAGGAACACGTCATCTACGGGATGTTCTTTTTCTTTTTTTATTGCATCACCAATCAAGTTAGTAATAACAAATTTTCTAACTACATAAATTTTCTTCATATGCCGATGTGGGAATTGAACCCACTATGTATAAAGCAATTAATCATCGAGCTTTCCTCAGATAATGATTAATCTCTTCCCGATACCGTTCGGGTCTATGTCGGCGTTTAATTGCTCCGATTGAATTGAGGTACAACCCGAACAATTAAATCTGATAGCAATGGCGGGGCATATGCCGTTCGTAATTCCATTCCACTATCAGATGAAATCAAGTAGCAAGGTTTGACTTACAGATATGCACCCCAACCTTCTATCACACCCACATGGCGGTTGTATGCCTTAATTGGTATTATATCCCATCTGCTTTTGCACATCTTTCCACTATAGCGGCTCACTGTCCGCCATACTTGATTACTCGCTTTTTACAGCCAGTTGAACAGCAGGCAGAATTGAACTGCCGATAGAGGCAACAGAGCATAAGGAACATTGCTTATCGTAAACCTACCACTGTATTGGTACTTCCTCCCTTCGGAAGGCAGTACCCGCCATTGGATTTTAGATTGTTTTGATGCCCACGAACTTAATCCTAAAAGCTCGGGATGTGGGTCGGGCAGAAATCGAATCTGCATCTTTTCCTTAGAAGGGAATTGCTCGGTCCATTGAGCTACCTACCCAAACCAACACACTCCCTTTCGGCAGGCGTTGGTGATTACCGTTCGCTATCCGTAGATTAATAGCCAACTGTTCCGCACTGTCGGAATCGGACCGACTTTTGAAGCTTATGAGGCTTCCGAGATAACCATACCTCCCAGGCGGGATTTAGGGGATTTCTCCCCAAGCTGAAGTTGAAATCTAATATCCTTCTAACTGTCAGCTACCTTAATTATACCATATAATTTAGGATTTGTCAAGAGGCAAAGCCTCGCAATCAAGCTTCGCTTTCAAGGTCTATTTATCCTCAGATTCTTTGATAATCTCTTCTGCTCTGGAGGTAAGTTCAGATGCATATTTATCAGCGAGGAGAGCGAGAAGTTCATTGACTCCAAGTTCGGTAAGTTCAAGGTCTCCGTCTCTAAGTCCCGCTTTGTATTGTGACTGGATAGGTCCAGGCAAATTCTTTTTAAGTGTATTTGTCAGTTTTTGTATCATTGTTTTTTTAGGTTTATTATTTATTTCTATATTTTTCGACAGTGTGTCAATATTAAAAGGGTTGCAGTATGTCCTACCGGGATAGACAGGTTCAATCCAGAAGGCTCTTCTGTCATCTGGGACATCAGTTTCTCCCGATAATTTTTCTAAGTATTTTGTTGAGTTAGTAAAAATGTATTGGTTATTATCTTTGTCCTTGATAGCTACACAATTTTCATCGGTATCTATAATCTCAAAGACATCATACGGACAAGGAGGATAGCCCATAAAATCATAACACACGCCTCTTGCCCAATTTGCTAATCCAAATTTATTAGCGCGAGTATCGTCTAAGTCATGAGCTCCTCCCCAATTTATTACTTTTACTTTATCTTTTGGTTTTAACCTTATTTGTTCATATTCCTTCATCATTATATATTATATTTTTTTATTTGTCAAGACCATTTTTGACATATGTTGTGGATAACTCCATAAGAACATCGGCGTCTCCAATTGGTCCATTTCTATGTTTTAACACGGATAGTTGTAGGGGGAGTTCCTTATCGGAAGTGGTCTTGTCGTTTACATCATTAGTCTTCATTAAATCAGACATTCGGTTTATCGCAATTACAATATCTGCATCTTGTTCAATAGCACCAGAGTCCCTAAGGTCTGAAAGCTTGACTGCCTTAGTATCTCTTCCTTCTATCTGTCTGTTCAACTGAGACAAGGCAATGATTGGAACATCTAATTCCTTAGCTATGAGTTTAAGTCCTCGAGATATTTCAGCTGTCTGCTCATTGACTGAACCATTCTTAGTAGAACGTATTAACTGAAGATAATCTATAATCACTAAACTTAACTTCCCTCTTGCCTTGAATCTGCGACAGGTTCGTCTAATATCGGTAATCGTAGGAGAAGCGGTATCATCAACTATAATATTTATAGCTTTTAATCGTTCAATACCGGATTCTAATGCCTGAAGTTCTTTGTTGTTAATCCCGTTGTTGAGTTTGAATAAATCTACTCCTGAATCCATAGCTAGAAAACGGTCATTGAGTTGTTCGCCACCCATTTCTAAAGAAAAGACTGCCACCGTACCTCCTTGGCGTGCGACATTAAGAGCGATACTTAACGCACAACTTGTCTTACCTACTGAAGGTCGGGCCGCTAGAATAATAACATCTGATTTTCTCAAACCTCCAATGATATTATCTAGATTCTTAATTCCAGTCGGTATTCCAATGGTTATTTTTCCATCTGCAATATCCTTAATCCTCTCTAAAGAATTACCGATTGTTGATGCGAGAGTATAATCCCTTTTCTTAGAATTAAGAGTAAGATTGATAAACTTCTGAGCTAATTCATCAGCTAACTCTAACGGGTCTACATCACTATTAACGGCTAGTATGCCCCTTTGCGAAGTTTCAATTAATTCACGCAACAACTTCTTCTCCTTCACGATTCTAGAATAATGTTCAATATGAAATGAGCTAGGAACATCATTAATGCATCCAGCCATATAATCAACTCCAATGATATCTAATTTATCTTTTAAGACGGAGGAGACGGTCACTAAGTCAATCTTTAATCCTTTCTCATAAATCTTCTTCATCGCCTTGAAGATATTGACATTCTTCAAGTCATAAAAATCATCTTCGTTAATAATATCTGTTGCCTTCTCTAACGTCTCTCCGTCTGTTAATATTGAGCCTATAACAGCCCTCTCTGCTTCTAAATCGAAAGGAATATCGTTCATACTAATGGTTTGATTGTGTTTATATTAAGTTGGTCTCTTGACCACTTTCCGCAGGATTGACATTGGTATCTCCTATATTCTCTGGTTGTAGTTCTGGCTGTTCCCCTGCTTTGTAGGTGTTGACTACCGCAGTTAGGACAAACCATATCAGAGTGAGAATAAACACCATAGTTAGGATGGTTATCAATCCAAGGAAGCAGTTTTTGATAGACTCTTTCCAAGAGACGAACGTCTTGTTCATTATATTTTTTTAATATCTTGTAAGCTTCTTGGTCGCCCTTCATACATCTTTCCCATAGTTCAAATCCGCCTGTTTCTTTCTTTCTTCCTATTCCTAAGTATTCTCCCAACGCATCCAAACGATTGGAATTGAAGGCGAACTTCTGACGGGCAATTTGCAAGGTGTCTATTACTTTATATGGAGAAGGAGGAGTGAGTCCGTACTTGATAAAGCGAGTATTAATCTTCCTGATGTCGAACTTCTTTCCATTATGAGCGATGACGCAGTCGGCGTCGTTTAAGATGTTCCATAACTGAATCATTAAGTGTTCCTCGTCGCAATCTCCCTGAGAGAGGGTGATAAATTTCCTCCCAACCTTAGCGGAGAACGAAAGTATATCCCACTCTTTTTCTACTTTAATAGTATTCTGCTCGTAGAAACCCCAGACATAGGATAGATTAGCCGACACCTCAATATCCAAAAACACTATGTTTGGTTTTTGGTCTCTTTGTTTTTCATATACCATTCGTGTTTATATTCTTTTATTCTATATTTAGAGGCTCTCCCGTCTTTATAAGTGTGTAGCCTCTCAGGATGACAAGTGATATGCAATCCCATGGTAATGGCGTGTTTAGTATTTTCTCCGATAGTCACATACTCTAAATTGCTAAACGCATTGTTGTGCTTATTACCGTCTTTGTGATTAATAGTATAACCGGGTTTTTTCCCAAATATTCTATTTCCTACTAATCTATGAATGGCTATACACTGATTATTTATTTTGAATGATGGGTATCCATTATAGTCATCATATTCATGTATCATTCCATCTCGCCTCCAGCCAGATGATGAATGAACTTTAACTTTACCCGTTATCTTGTTCCAGTGTATGGTATAATATGGAGATATAAAAAATATTAATACTGTGTTATGACTCAAGATATTCTCTAAGCATAGCCTGAGAATTGAATCTGACTCCATTCAACGCCTCCTCTAATGTAATTGCTTTGGCGTTATCAAAATCTACCTCTTCAATCTCGGCTACCGCTCTATAACATTCATCGCCCTTTCTAACCTCAAAAACGTGATAACCGGCTTCGATTAATTTGACATCTTCAACGTGCCTGCACAGACTCTGCATAGCAACACCAGCGGGAAATCCTTTCCACCAGTTATTGGAATCTCTCAACTCTCCATTAGGAAGGTGCCTGTGAGAGTCCATATATTTAGCAAAAGAGTAATCTACAAGTGGATGCATAAATCCGTAATACTCAAGCTTTCCTTGTGAAGTATCACGATTTGCTCCGCTCGCAAATGTTCTAATCTCCGATTTCGATTTTCTTGGTTTCATTGTAATTTCTAATAAACTTTGTTATCTGTGGAATAATAAGACCTAACAACCCAACCGCCCAAATTGGCAGGTTAAAACTTGATAGATTTTGGAGAATGATGTCAAGCATTCCTGCCAATAACATTCCTCCGACGTTCCATAACAAAGTAAGAAATCTTGATTTTAATTCTTGATTATAATTCATTGTAACTCGTATTTATATTCTTCGTTGCCACATCCTGGGCAACCATCAATCGTCATATCTTCTCCGCAGACTACGCAGACTGGATATGAGTTGAAATTCATTTCACACTTAGGACAGACATAATGGATAACCAACTCTGTCTTCCCTGTTCTTTTTGCCTCATTATCACATACTGGACATTTCATAACATATTTATCAGATACTTAGCTAAATCTATCATAGGAAATATTGGTAACACAATAGATATAATGCCCCAAATAATTCCCCATTTTGTGAATGTATATGTGATAGCGAATATCCAATAAAATGTTGCAATTATATTCTTCAAATATTCCGTCATAGTATCTTACCGCATTTCTTGCACCTTTTAATTATGTGTTCTTCGTGTTCGCAATTGTCTTGGTCTATTCCTTTCATATCTAAACGAAGGTCTTTCAAAGACATTGTCTTAGCCTTAACGATAAAGTCATCAAGGTTATCCTCATCGATATCGTCTTTAAAAGAGTACAGTTTTCTTGGACCAATCTCTAAAACTTGTTGCTCAGGCAACCCCAACTTATTTACAAACTTATCATAAGTAAGTGCGAGTTGCGTCATATAAGATCTTGATTTACTAAGCCCTCCGCTCTCGATAGGTGCTTCACAGTACATCTCCCAAGTCTCAAATCCTAAGTCTTTGAAGTCCTTATTGACCCACATTTCATAAACCAACTTTAATTGGATTAATCCAGCCTTAGCAGTAAAGTCTATAAATTGTTCCCTTCTTTCAAATGCATTCATTTGTACTTTTCTATTATCTCTTCTAACTCTTTATGCGTGAACTGCTTTATTTCGTGGGACTTTGCAACCAACTCTTCTACTATCCCCTCTCCCCACTTCTCTCTTATCTTAATAGAATATTCTGGAATATTGCCTGCTAGGTAAAGATTACAATAAGCGTCCTGTCCGTTCACATTTCGTTCATCAAAGAGGGTAGCATTGTGTCTTCTGGAAATAAAGTGCCCAGCGTGATAATTTCTACCAGAGACTTTCTTCCCGCAAGTGATACATATTCCCCCGTCTCTTTTTCTAATCCAAGCACTAAATACAGTCCACGCCTTCTTCTTTAAGCTAGAAAGGGAGGATTTCCTTTTCTTCTTCGGAGATAATTTCGACTTCATTATTCAAATGTACTAACTCGCCTTCCAAATACTTTACTCTTGACTCCAATTTCTGAACCCAATTAAATAATTGGTCGATTGATGTTTGAATCTCGCCGAATCCCTTCTTAGGGATGCTTCCGTTGATGTAAATCTTTCCGTTAATATCCTTTTTCTCTACATCTAAATCTACTTGTACCCCTTCTGTCCAATCCTTGGTATTGTCTCCGAAGTCATTGACATAAATGGTAGAACCAATTATTCCTAAGACTTCCTCATTAACACTGATTGCAACGCTCTTGTAGGGTTTATTATTCTTAGTCATCAACGGCGTCCCGTCTTGTTTAGTCGTATAGACTTTAATCTTATTTATTGTTAACTTCATCGATGTAAATATATTTTTCTTGTGGAATCGTTTGTCCATTTACTTCTATAAAACAACCATTCCAAAAAGTATAATGTGTAGGCAATCCTATTTCCGTAGACAAATTATTGCAGGCTTTTGTATTTAGAGCAGTCATAATTGGAATCAATATTACTATTCCTAATATCATAAATAACATCCCGCCAAATAGAGCGGCGCCTACTACCCCTAATATTTCTAAAAAATCTTTCATTTTAATCCTTTTAAGTAATCTAAATATTCTTCTGCGACCTTTGCGTCTGATTGAAGCCGAGCTATTTGGTACATAAACTTATTTTCCTGCGTCTCAGCGTGCTTATGAGTTAAAAACAAGTGTTCTAACTTAATGTTGGAAATCTTAAACTCAGTCTCTTCTATTAATTTATCCAGATGTTCTGGTTTGTAATCGTTTTTAAATTCTTTCATTATTTATTTTTAGTAAATCTTAACGACTTAATTATAGTTTCATTAGCTTTACCGCTCGCAATTTCTGATTGTTCCAATGATTTCATCTCATTCTTTTTGACTTCTTGAATTGCTTTAAATTCATCACTGAATGTATATTTAGTAGTAGAGTAGATGGTAAACTTACCAAAATCAGACTCTACTTTTTCAACTTCGGCGGTATTCATTTCCTCAATAATTCGTTGTCTTAGTTCTGTCTCTAAACCCTCTAATGTCTCGATTTGCTCTCTAATATTTCTATATTTTTCAAATAATTCCTTGTTCATATTATAATTGTTATTTTTTTAGGTAGTGCTTCTTCTATGGGAACGAGATTCCATTTTTCCCCGTCCCAATGATGAATGATTAATTTGGTTACTGTAAACCCTAACTTCTCAATCATCTTTTTATACTCGGTTAGTTGAAGCCTATACTCTCCGAGCTTGTCTTTAAGATAAGCATAAGGTTCGATAAACTTCTGTGCCTTATGCAGGTCTCCATTTGTCTTGATGTCGTGAATTTCAATCTCACGACCGTTTCGTTTTAAGAGGTCGATAGTCCCGGCTAGTAGTCTATCCTCATCGTAGACACATAGCTCCGAGATAAACTCCGTTCGGTCAAACAGTTCAGCCCACTGTTCAACTGCAAAAGCGATATGCGTCGTGGATGGAAGTCTGCCGTATTTCACCCAACACTCTATTCCTTTATGAATTGAGTTACCATAATCAACGGCTATCTCTCCGACGGTTTCCCACTCATCAAGGACATCTTGTGTATCTCTATTATTCTTTAACGCTGTCTTCTCTGCGATTAATTCCTTATTAAAAGGAACTTCCCATTGCTTAATGTATTGAGTAACGGATTGATAAACTTTTCCGTTATGGATATATTTATGAGCCGTCTCTGAGAATTGCATTAGCTGTTCTGATTTCTCCCAGGTCGTCGGGAGAGTATGGTTTTTGTCCGTCTTCGATTTCAGCGTCAATGTTTTTGAGTGCCACCTGGGCAATTCTCATCAACTCATTTACATTAGCTACGAAATGTGAGAAATCCTGCTGACTTCCTTGGTATACTTGCCCGTAGGCATTCATTAAAGAACCAAATGGCATTGTCCAATTTTCTTTTATAAATTTTTTCCTTATAGGGTTTAATTCATTATTCATTTTATTTATTTGATTTTTTTGAGTTATTTGATTGAGTAAGCCATTGCATATTCTCTAAAGTATAGCCTACATTATTGTCTATTCTGTCCACTGATGGCGATTGACCTTTTTTAAATCCAGATTCAACCCATTTGATGTATAATGAGTCAAATTTATCAATAGTCATATAACACCAAGTCAGGAATTCATTAAGAGAAATCAATTCTTTGCCTATACTTTTACTTTTTCTATCTAGACCATTAATCCTCCTTTTCATAGAATAATATTTTGTTTGCCATAATCTCTTAAAATTAAATCTTTTTCTAATAATATCAGCTTCTCGGTAATGTATTAGATGACGATGTTTATTATCGATAACATCTTTTTTATAGCATTCCTTACACAATGTATAATGACCATCAATAGAAGTGCGACGTCGGTAAAATAGGTTAATATCTTTATACATTCCGCAGACTTTACATTTTTTGTCCTTAATAAAGTTTTTTCTTGTTGCGTTTAATTCCATTGTAACATTTATTGCATAATGTGACCATTCGGTCAGGTTTCTTTACTTTGATGTCGTACTCTGTTCCCCACAGTCCCCAGATTGTCCTTCCGAGTTCTTCACCGCAAATTTCACAACATCGATGTTTAGTGTCTGACATATTTCATTTAAATCCTCCTCGGTGTAAGGTTCTAATAGAAAAGTGTGCGGAGTTCCGCTGATATTCTCTATACCAAACAGACCGATATTTTCATCAATCACTCCTTGCAGTGCGAGGTTTTCATACACGACCTTTTTATCGGTGAGTTTATTTCTTATTGTAACTTCGTAATTTCCTTTTATCATTTTATCCTTTGATTACCGCTAATGGTGTTAGTTCTGCGAGGATTTCAACCAAATCCTCCTGATTTTTCATAACTGCCTGAATATCCTTATATGCTCCGCTTGCCTCGTCTAAATCATCTACTCCACGAATAGCGTGCAAGATTCCTTGTTCGTCTAATTTTCTCTGCTCTTCTTCCAAATTGAGGCTTCTCTGAGCTTCTTTTCTACCCATCTTTCTACCTGAACCGTGGGAACAAGAATTGAAGGAATCAGGGTTTCCTTTTCCCTTAACGATATAGGAGTGAGTTCCTTGAGAACCAGGGATAATTCCAATAGTGTCTTCTCTTGCGAGCGTCGCACCCTTCCTATGTACCCACACATTTCTGCCGAAGTGATTTTCTATGGCTACATAGTTATGAGCGATATTTAACAATCCATTATCCGAGTAATCGAGTGTTATTCCGCATCCTGTGTTGGATATGAATATATCTACTATTCTTTCCATTATCA
>JAEHJW020009042.1_pt1 | contig 10933 bp, 13 predicted proteins | sample 9271431 | NCBI WGS metagenome assembly JAEHJW02
GCCGGCTTCCTGGCGCTGCCAGCCACGATAGCGGGAGCCCTTGTACTCGATGCCGAGGGCGATTCTGGAAACGCCAGCGGCAGCCGATTCGTCTATAGGTATATCTTTATCTTTCAATTACTTATGCCGATTTTCTTTCCGCATTGGATTCCAAAATTATGCCACGAAAGCCAGTAACGGCGCGGGCCTCGTTTTCGGTTGCGGAAACAATTTTTGGGGCACACAGATCGCATTCAGGCAAATGAGGTACTGGAGATCGGCGGAGGCCTCCACTGATGCCTAGGGGTGCAAAACTATTGCAGCCCTGGGAGAGGATCATCTCCTGAAAAATCAGGGCATGATCATGTGCGCGTCCGAAAAACGGACGCACACAATCATCCCATTTGCGCCGAAGAAATTCGTCGCCGCTCGGTACGTTTTCCGTACCAATCCGGCCTATTCGACCTTGGCCGCCAAGGGCAGCGGATACCTGGCCTTGATCTCCTCGACCTTGGCGACCCAAGCGCGGTAGTCCGGCTCGGTGCCGGCCTTGATCGCATCGAACTCGGCCTCGGTCTTGAGCGGATCACTTTCCAAGCGGTAGGCATTCGCCCGCGCCGCGGCGGCGGCATCGTACTCAGCCTGCCAGCGTTCTTGCGCCTGCTGTTCAGCGGTCTTTACCTGGCTCCAGTCGATCATTGCGGTAACTCCACAGGTCCATCGGCATCGATCAGCAACGGTTCAGGGAAGCGAGCGGCAGCGCTGGCATCATCAGCCAGCGGGAACCGCAGGCTCAGCTCCAGCCGGTCGGCACGTCGCACTGCGGGACCAGCGAACCACTCTGACCCAATTGCCTCGGCCGGCAACTCGCCGCCCTCCGGGAGCGGTGTGAAGTCGAACGCGTGGCCGTTCACGGTAAGTACATCGCCAGCCCTGCTCAGCGACAGGTGCTCGTCGCTGCCTGGCAGTGGTGCGTACGGTGACAACTTGATGATCATCAGAACCACCTCCCGATGGCGACGACCCTGTTATTCCTAGTCTGAGCGCCTGACGTGAATGATGCCGACGATATGCAGAAGAACCCCACCCCAGCCGTACCCGCGGATGGATTGAAGTAGGTCGCTCCCTGGTTTCTCGCCGACACGCCAGAGTCATAGTCTCCACCAGCACCAGAAGCGGAGACAGCCCCAGCGATGGGGTACGAGGAACTAAAGCTCGCCGGGTACGACCAGTTCGCACCGACTGATGAGACCCCAGCGGTGAAGGTGAGAGTGTTCGCCCAACAAATCTGCGTCCCATCCGCGAACCGCACATACTCCCCGTTCGCGTTACTGCCGCGATCAATCACCGCACCAGTCGGCACGCCGCTCGACTGCGAAACGGCGCCGAGGATGCTGTCTCGCGAATACAGCGCGCCCGAACTACCGAGCGCCTCCCGTACCGCCGCACTGCCGAGGCCGAGATCCCCCCGCGCTGCCGCCGCATTTGCAGAGAGCGCCCAGGGCTTGATCCCCGCCAGAGTTGCCCCCCACTGGCTGGCGATCAGGTTGAATCGATCCGACAGGTCCTTGTCGTAGCCCAGGATCGGCGCCACCGCATAGGCCTGGCCGCTGGCCGTGCTGCCCTGGTAGTTGGGCTTGATCGAGATGACCGTCGAACTGGCGACGTTTGTGACCTCGTACCAACGTCCATCGGGTCCGCGAAATGCGTCGCCGACTCGGGTATTGGACGAGAACTGTGTGCCGGTACCGGTAACGGTCGGGCTATTTGCGGTCACCGCCACGGTTCCGGTTGAGTACCACGCCATAGAGTTCTCCTGCTATGCAATGGCCAGAAGAGGCCATGGGAAAGGTGTTCGTATTGCGTCTTGCCCAGGTCCGCCGACTTGAACAGTTGCTACGACTGTGTTTCGGGCCGAAGTAACAAACCCAATGGAGCACTCTCCAGTATCACCTTGGGGCGGTTGCGCCTGTACATTGAAATGACTAACCAGAAAATACCCATCAGTCCCATGCGGCCACGGTGCAGACCATGAATGCAGGGTGTAATACCCCAGATAGTTACCATTCGTGCCGTAATAATTCAGCATCTGGGTACCACTTATGAACCGAACAAGATCCCTGTTACTGTCAAATACCACTCTCGACTGATTGTCGAATATCTGCATCCCCCATCCGCCAGTTTTCGGCATGAACACCGCGCATGCCTTCCACTTCCCTCCCAGTACGACGCCGCTTGTATCTTGAAATACCTTCACGTAGAAGCTGAAACCCGTCCAGTTCCCAGCCGAACCAGCATGCTGGAACATCGTTATGTGATGCGACCCATTAGGGCAAAAGAAAACAAACGGTGGGAGCGGGCTCTGCACCGGAGATGGGTACGAGACGTTGATGATCTGGGCATTAGTGGCTGGATAGGTTCCAGACGCAACCAGATGCAGACAAGGGTGGTCCTGATCGATTATTACCTGACCGGCATTCCCAACAAACTTCGCACCGAAACTCATGAGAACATCACCGCATATAGAGTGTAATTCGCTGTTACATCACCGGACCAACCAAACGTAATAGTCGAGCCGCTAATGGTATGCCTGGGAATCCAAGACCTAGAATCCGGCGTATTGCAGACGACAAACATGACACCCTTAGAACCGTCGAACCCAGGGACCGTAACTGAAAGTCCCTGGGGGATGTTCCCCAAGTCCCGACGATAGACCATCCTCAATGAATAATTATTGCTGTCAAAGAGTATTGAGCCGCCGGCTGAACGCGTTCTCATTCCGTAACTCATACATCAAGATTCCCGATCTGGACTCGAAGCACCAAGTTTCCGTCATACACTTTTATTGCCTCTGCCGTCTGGCGCATAAACCCTCCCGACGTTGCGCTGTTCATTGTGAACGCGCCGCCCTTATCCAACTTCCACAGCGGCTCGCCGTTGGCACCGAGGGCGGTCGACTGAATCACGTTGCCGATCTTCGCGTTGGTGATCGAGCCGTCCTGGATCATCGCGTTGTTGATGAACATCTGCCCGCCGACGATCGAGACCGGCGCCACGGTCTGCCCGCTGGAACTGTTGAACCAGAGGAACCGATCAGCCTGGAACGCCATGGTCGTCACGCTCGTGCCGCTGTCGAAGCCCAGTTGCCAGCCAGCGGCGTACGACTGCCCATTGGCATGGGCCTGGAGCTTTACGCTGTAGAGCGCCTGAACGTTCCCATCCAGAGAGGCCACTGCCTGGGACGTCGTCTGGATTGCCGCACTGTTGCTACCCACCTCCGCTGAAAGTTGGTCGATGCGCTGGGCAGTGGCTTGTCTGTCGCTCGCGGTCACCTGCTCGACCGTGGTAATGCGCCCCTCCGCAGTTGCAGTCCGCGCTTCAAGCAAGCTCGTCCGCTTCGCCTGCGCTTCGTCCTCGTTCGCCCGCACGGTGACTTCGGTGGCGGCTCGAGCAATGGTGTCCCAGCCCTTCAGCGCATCGGCCTTCTCTCCGGTCGCCGGCTCCCGGCGGGCGACAGCCTGCAGAGCATCCAGGCTCGAAGCCGCCGCTTCGACCTTACCGTCGAGCTCGGTGATATCCGCGGTGTTGGTGGCCACCTGCTGGGCCAGGCCGTTGGCCGTCTCGATCGACTGTCCGATGTCGGCCCAGTAGGACGCGTTCGGCGGCGAGGCGTTGAGCGGCACCGCCTGCTTTGCCTGATACAGCCGGTTGCCGACCCGCACGATATCGTTCTTCGCGTAGGTCTTCGTCGGGTCGTAGGCCAGCACATCAGTCAGATTGTCGATCTGGTCCTGCAGGCCACTGATATCGACCTGCATCTGATCGATGTCGGCGAAGAACTGCTCGCCCAGCGCGGACTCGACGTACTCCTTGGTGATCAGTTCGTTGTACTCGCTCGCATCCGTCGAGCTTATGCCGTCGACCCAGGCCGACCAGGGGCCGACGTTGCCGGTCCGGTCGATCAGCCGCCCGCGGAAGGCCAGGCGAGCGCCGGCCGCCAGCGAGGTCAGCGTGTGGGTGTCGGTCGGGTATGCGAACAAGCCCAGGGCCGTTGCGTTCTGTTCGCTGCCGCCCGGGGTAACAGACTGTTGGATCTCGGTGTAGGCGGTGTCCGCCGCGCCACTGACCGGGAATCCCCACTCCAGACCGATCTTCCACGGTCCGCTGGTGGTACGCAGGAACGCCAGCGCCGGCGGCGCGCCGGTCTTACCGCTGAGCTGGGTCAGGATCGAGCTCTTCCAAACCGACGTGATGTCGAAGGCCGACACCGCGCGCACCCGCGCCAGATATCCACCTGCGTAGATGCCGGTCACATCGACGCTGGTGGTGCCGGTACGCGGCAGGCGGATCCAGTTGCCGCTGTCCTTCTTCCACTCGACGTCGTATGCCACCGCCCCTTCTACAGCAGGCCAGGCGATGGTCATCGTGCTGACCGCCAACCCCTGGTCAATCTGGTACCTTGAGCTCAAGGTAACGTTTGCAGGGGCAGGAACCGTTGTAACTGGCACAACGCTGATCGGGCGCTCTTCAATGCGCGTACCTGTGTCGATCGCGTCGTACTTCGACGGATCATGCTGCAGGCCACTGATAGTCCACTGCGATCCATTCCGCTTCACCGACATTACGCGGTAGAGCTGCACAGCCAGATCCTCGGCATCCAATGCCCAGCAGAGTTGCGGCTCCGGCGCCATCGAGTAGGCCGTGGTAACGGTCACCTGCCGCCCACTTACAGCCTCAATAGTACGGCCTTCCGCCCGGCCATTCGGCAGATTGACCAGCAACCGATCACCGGCTTTCGCCAGGGTATCGCGATCAAGGGTGATGACTCGGCCAGCAACGGCAGATATCCGTCCGCCGATCTCCCGACCGGCCAGCACAGCATCAGCCACCGGGATAATGTGCCCAGGCAGAGGAATCCGCCCCTCCAGCCCGGTGCTGAACGTCACGGCGCGATCCAGCACACTGGTCAGCACCACCCATTTACCGCGGCGCTTAGCCTCGCTCTCACGGGTACAGCCGATGGCAGACACCTCGACCATGTTGTCGTTGTAGCGGCGCTGCAGTTCCGGATCAGCGAACGCGGTCACGTCGGTGTCGTAGTTGTTCGCCGGGTTGTCGTAGCTCACCAATGCACGGCCGTAACGCGCGCGCGGTGATGCCGCGCCGTATTCCATCCGCCCATCGATCACGTTCGCGCGGGTGAACACATAGTCGAAGTCAGCGCCGCGAGGCATGTCAGCTTGAGAAACCAGTTGACCATTGGCCCAATAGCTCATGCCACGGTAGATCGCGGCGATATCGCGCAGCAGTTGCCATGCACCAGCCTTGCTCTGCAGGTTCATATCACACAGGAAGCGCGGCTCCTGGCCACCCTTGCCGTCCGGCACCAACTGGTCGCAATACTGCGCAATGCGATACAACTCCCACTTGTCGACCATCCACGACTTGATGCGCTTGCCCAAGCCGAAAAGATCGTTGGTGCTGATGCCGTATGTGATCCACGCCGGATTATTGGTCCAGGCAAGTTTCATCGTGCCGTCCCAGACGCCGGAATAAGTTCGAGTGTCCGGATCGTAGTTGCTGGGCACCATCCACTTCCGCCCCTTGCACTCCAAGGTCACGGCAGGAATGTTGCTGAACTGCTCTGCACTGAACTCGACGTACAGCAGCGCCGTGTTCGGGTAGCGCAGCTTCGCGTCGATCACCTCGGAGTACGCAGCGATGAGCATCGTGTCGCTCACCAGGCTGCTGTTCTTGTTCGGCGTCAGGCGTCGCACGCGCACCTGCCAGCCACTGGTGGCCGCCGGCAGGTCGATCCGGCGGGATCGCTCGTAGCGGGTGGTGGTCTTGCCATCGACGGCCTCTCGCAGCACCTCCTCGTACGCGCCGCCGTCGGTAGCTACGTCGACGGCATATTCGATCCGGTACCCGCCGATGTTGCCGTTGGTGTCCTGTTGCTGGAGCGCCGGCCAGGCGAAGCGCAGGCGCACTGCGGAAAGCTGGGTATTACTGAGCGAGCGCACCCAAGGGGACTCGCTGCGCAACTCGACGTTGACAGACGTCTCGTTCTCAACCGCAGGGATGCCAGGGATATATTCCTGATCCACCGAGCCGGGACGAAACTCCCACTTCACGTTCGGGAAGTTCAGATTGCCGCTAGCGTCCATCAGGGGCGTATTGTCCAGGTAAATGCCGCGCTCCGTAGGGCCCTCGGCAAATTCGCCCTCGCCAACAGCGATCAGTATCTTCGCGGTCGCAACAGACTGCAGACTATCCGGCGCGATCGACGGTTGCTTGGGCTTGCTGCTGCCGCCCTTGCGGCCGGCCAGGTGCTGGTGAACTGCGCCCATGCTTTCCTCCGGGCATGAAAAAGCCCGCAACAGGGCGGGCTGGAAGGTTGTACAGCGTGGATGAAATGCCAGTGGCAGCATGTTTGCTCTGGCGGTAGCTTCCCGTGCTTGGATGAGACCAGGGGCCGAGGAGGCAAGCGGAATGGAAGACCCAAGAACCACAAACTATAGATACGACGCGGGCCCAAACTCTGCCATGCGGGCAGAAATCGGGCAGATCGTGGTCAATCACAGCCTGTGCGATGAACCGCTCATGCGGATATTCGGTTTTCTAAGCGGACTAAGAGCGGATACCCAGTCGGTCGTCGTAGAATCATTAAGGCTCCGCTCGACCTCATTAGCAGCAACGGTCACAAAGCTTCTCGAAACATCGCCGTTACCGATCGACATACCGGAAAGGCTGAATGTCGCTCTGTCCACATTCAAGAAGATGACGGCGCAGAGAAACAAGATCGTCCATTGGGCCTGGGGGTTATCACCAGAGGGCAAGGACGAGGCCCCTATCTACCATCCAACAAAGAGGAACAGTGACGGAACGCCCTACTCAGAAACGCTAACGTTGCTTGAACTTAGAAAAATCGCGCTCGACTTAATGCAGGTTTACTACCTGCTCGGCATTATTGCTGGGCTGTTGGAATGCGGTGTTCCAGATGAAATTAAATCGGCATCGCTATCCAAGTTCGACAAGCTCATTGAGAAGGTGCGCTCGTCAATTTTGGAATATCCAGAGGCCGAGGCTGAAGAACTGCCATTATCCTGAACACATCCTCTAGCAGGAAAATGTCGACATCCCGATCCCATAACCCGAGCACATAATCCATCGCGGCTTTGACCATTAACTCAGTCACGACTACCTGCTTTAGCTCCTCAATGGGCCGACCTGTGCTCATTGAGAGCTCCCTCATGTTGGACTCACAAGCAAAAGTGCTCATTCAACTCGCTCCGAGATTTATGCTTTGTCTTGAATTTATCAGAGGCACCCTGACTCGACAGAAGATTCTTGCAGCCAACAAAGACACATCGCCCGAAAAGCTTCACTGGCATGCAGGCAGCAAGGTGTAGGAGATAACTTCGTGCTAGAGATTTTCCAAAAGGTATTTCCGGACGGAGTGATACCAAGCACTTACACTCTTGATATCCCAAATATCAACCGCGAATAACAGCTTTGGTCACGGCGCTATCTTTTACGAACTGCGCCGAAATCACGATTTGACCGTCAGAGCGTAAAAGCCAAGCTGGATTTCCTTTCGAGTCTACAGCTTGGCTTTTAATAGCCTGACCTTTGGTGGCAGTTTGGGTGTTCATTCCTATCTCCCGCGGCCTCGCCGCTCATGGTTGGTTGTTACACCTTGTCCTCGGCGTAGATCGAAGCCGAGATAATCGCCCCACCCCAGCGGCGCTTCCCGATGCAGATCGGCACCGGGTTCCCGCTGGCGGTGGTATTTCTGGCGCTGCCGAAGGCGTATGACGGTAGGTTCTCCGGCGCCCCGGACATCGAAAGCCCCTTGGCCTGGGGGCTGAGCATTTGCACAACACCGCCAAGCGTCAGAGCGATACCTGCGGTACCAATCCCGCCGACGACACCGCCTGCAGCAGCGAAGCCGCCTGGCCCTGCGGCAACAGTCGCTGCTACGACCATTGCGATACCCACCACGGTCTGCAGCAGGCCGGCCCGCTTGCTGCCTGCGATCACCGGCACAACGCGAATCTCCCGGCAACCGCCCATCCCCAGTTCATCAGGCCCCACATTCTTCCGATTGCGAAAGATCGCGAAGCGCATGCCCTGCCGCTCCAGGCGGAGGATGGCGTCCTTGAATCCTGGGAGGGTGTTGCGTAGAGCCGAGAAGGCCTCGTTGGCGGTGCCAGACTCCAACTGCCGATGATGCGTCCGGCCGAACTCTCGAATGAGCGGACCGGAAAGCTTGATGACTGTCATCGAACTCATTTGACCTCCTTGTGCCTCAGGACCAGGCGGGCCCTTTCGTGCCACGGGCCGCCGTAGATGATGATTTCTGATGGCTTGCTGTACAGGTGATGCAGCAGGAAGGGGCCAGGCCCGAACACTGAAGCCTCCTCCCCAGGCAGCGATGGATCGTTGCCCAGGTAGATACCAGCGTGGTTCGGGTGCGCGGTGCGTCCCACCGCCATCACGATCATGTCGCCGCGTCGCGGCTGGTTCACCCGGACGAAGCCAGCCCCCTCGAACTGCTGCTCGTAGAGGCTCGGGCCGTCTGCCCGCTCCCACCAGCCGTCGGCCCGCGCGAAGTGCGGAAATTCGATACCCCACTCCCGCTGGTACCAGTCGGCGCAGACCTGCCAGCAGTCCTGCACCCCATGCACGAAGGTGCGCCCGAGCAGCGGCACCTGGTCGACGGGCTCGATGGTACGCAGGTCGCCCTCCGGCCAGCTCAGGATGTGCCAAGTCAGACCCGAGGCGTTGCACATAGCGACGTCTGCGGCACTTGGTCGGCTGGTGGCGTCGGGGTGGCTGTGCACCACGGCGACGATCTCGCCCTGGTCCTCTGCCTCTGCATACGCCTCCGGCGCGATGCGGAACTCCTCACCGGCGTCGGCAGCGGTGTTTTCGCAGGGAATGTACCGCTGGCTCCGGCCGGAACGGAGGATCAGGCCGCAGCACTCGCGCGGATACTCTGCCGCGGCGTGCTTCTGCACGGCAGACAGGATGTGCTTGAGCATGATCAGCTCCTGGCGATGATCGAGACAGCGGGGAAGCCGCCGAAGGGCAACTGGTTACCAGCACCGAAGCGAGACTCACACGATCGATACAGGCCTGCACACTGGTCCTTTGACGGATCATCCGTAGGCTGATCGTTGATGTCGAAACCAGGCCCTGTGTACTGGCAGTAGGGGCCGCGATAACCACCCGTCATGCACCAGTGGCACAAGGTGGTCATCTGCCGGCCAATGGAGTCTTCACCATCGCCTGGGCTGATCAGATCCCAAGACACCTGCTCATTGTTTTCAGTTGTCTTCTGGTCGATGAACCAGATGCTGATCGACTCCTGCGTCGGGTCGGCATCTGGATTGCCATCCGGGAAGTTCTCAGCGTCGAGGTATCTCGCCAGTGTTTCTCGGATTGTGAGCCGGAAGTTGGCCAGGTCGTCGTAGGCCAAACACAGCGCAGAGATGCGTGCATTGACGTTCCCAGCCGTGAACTTCGGGCGAACCGACGACCCATCGCCGCTCGCCTCCAGCCCCTCAACCTGCACCGGCCAGGCGGCGTATTCGTTTCCCTGCCACCAAATCGACTTCGCGGGCAACTGGTCCGCATTGGCGCCGGCAGCGGCCAACTCCTGAGGGGTATGCGCGATCGCGTGCCCATGAAAGCGCAGCACATCGGCCCCGTAGTCCGTGCCGTCCAGTTCGAACAGCATGATCTCGGACCCAGGCTCCAGCTTCTGAATATCCGCTAACAAGGTCATGGGTGATACGCCCGTACGAAGGTCAATGAAAGAACGGTGATGCCTGCCGGGCGCCGTTGACTCTGGTACGCCTCACAGCGGTAGAGACCAAGCTCACCACCCGGCGGCGTCCAGAGAAATGCACGGTAGCCACCGTGGCGCCGAATGAACGCCAACGGCAGCGCCACCTCCTCGGCCAGGCCGCCGAAGGTAAGCGTCCAGGTCTGGCTATCCGGATTGAGGCCGTCGCTGGAAACCTGAACGTAGCCATCTCCCATCGGGGACTTGCGCAGGCGCATCTCGCCATCGCACGACGCCTCGTCGTCCGGAATCCAGGTGAAGGTTTCGATAGCCATCACCCCCTCCCTATGCTCTGCCTGAAGCTCATTCCGCCGGGACGCCAAGATTCGGCAACAACCTTCTCCGCAATGCTGCGCATCTGCTGCTCCATGCCCTTTTGCAACGCTTGCGGATCCAGCGCCATGCCATCACTGCTTCGATCCTCCATGACAAACTCCATGGGCATGTTCACCTGGACAGTCGTCGCACCTCCCGCCGACATCCCACCCACCATGCGCACGCCCAGCGATCCATCGCTATTCCGTGCCAGGGGCAGGATCGCCTCCGGCCCCGCTTCGCCCATCACCCCCGTGCGACCACCGCTCATGCCGAACGCGGTAGGCGTGTTGACCACGCTGTTGGTGAAGGCCCCGCCAGTGGCGAACATCTGCACGCCGTTGGCCCAAGCACCGCCGTCCGCCTGCATGGCCGCCCAATTTGAATATGCGCTGCCGGTGTAGCCAGATGCCGATGCACCAGCCGCGGCCGACCCGCCAAACCATCCACCCAGCGCAGACGCTCCCACGCCCAACAAACCGCTCAGAGCCGATGTAGCGGCCTGCTGGGCAGCGATTCTCGCCATATCGTTGATCACGCTTGAGGCAAAGTCATGGAAGTTCAACTTGCCGGTGGTGGCGAAGTCGGCCAGGGCATCGCGCGCCGAGTAGAAGCCGGCAGTGAGACCGTCATCCATGGCACTGGCTACATCGTTCGCATCGGCCTGGATGTTCTGCCACGCCCGGCGTGCGCCGTTGCGGTAGTCCCGCTGAGCATCGAGCCGCGCGCCATAACCGTCGACCTCCATCTGCAACTCGCGCGCCTGGAAGTCCGCCAGATCCGCCA
>JAEHJW020001066.1_pt1 | contig 10930 bp, 25 predicted proteins | sample 9271431 | NCBI WGS metagenome assembly JAEHJW02
GATGATGTAATACCTTCTCTAAAAGTGCCCTTGGCATGTTTTTTGCTACATAGGCGCGAAAGTGATGAGATATTGACGATTAGTGGGTCTGGCACGGGAATTGCGTGGGCAAGAGTCACGCCAGGAAGGGGAAGGCGAGAGAAAAAATATTTTTGCATGAAAAAGAAAAATTTCTTGCGAAGGGGGGAGGGATGGGGTTATAGTTGCGACTCGATTGATTAATTGTGGGGTTTGAGATGATTGAAATAAAAAATCAGTTTACGGGTGAAGTGCTTTTTTGCGTGGAGTCTGAAACGTTGCGTGGAGCCAACCTGATCGGAGTCGACTTGACCAGAGCCAACCTGAGCGGAGCCGACCTGATCGAAGCCAACCTGAGCGGAGCCAACCTGACCAGAGCCAACCTGCGCAGAGCCGACCTGCTCGGAGCCAATCTGCGCGGAGCCGACCTGCGCGGAGCCAACCTGAGCGGAGTCGACCTGAGCAGAGCCGACCTGAGCGGAGCCAATCTGTACGGAGCCAACCTGAGCGGAGCCAACCTGACCAGAGCCGACCTGAGCGGAGCCGACCTGACCAGAGCCGACCTGAGCAGAGCCAACCTGAGCGGAGCCAACCTGATCGGAGCCAACCTGAGCGGAGCCTACCTGCGCGAAGCCAACCTGAGCGGAGCCGACCTGAGCGGAGTCGACTTGACCAGAGCCGACCTGAGCAGAGCCAACCTGATCGAAGCCAACCTGCGCGGAGCCAACCTGAGCGGCGCCAACCTGACCAGAGCCGACCTGAGCGGAGCCGACCTGACCAGAGCCGACCTGAGCGGAGCCGACCTGAGCGGAGCCGACCTGAGCGGAGCCGATCTGTCGCACCTCATTGCAGCATTAGGAAATCGAAGAATTACCCTGCCTTAATTGCCCTTCAAGTGCTCTTCCTCTTCAAGAGCCCTTGCGGATGCAATTCCGCATCAAACAACTTTTTGGAGACTACGACCATGCTCACAATTCACCCCGAAACACACCGTGTTGATGTCACCGAAACCCCGCGACCGATCAAGGATGTGCCTTCCAAGCGCCAGGCAAAGCGGGCTTTGGCTATCATTGACGAAGCAGCCGATGCCATGCGACCAGAAATGGCAGCCTACATAGAATCTTCCCTTCGCGTACTTTACGATTACGTGGAGTCCAGATCATGATTTTTAACGAACTTTTACCTACTGATATTCGCTTTTCCCGCCTAAAAGCATGTTATCGTCGCGCCTCCATTTTTGGGCGTGCTATTCCGAAGCCTCCCCACTATGACGATCATCCTTTAGGCATTCAATGGGAAAACTGTCTTTTAACTTTGTATTATCCTTTTGACAACGCGGAATCTATTGCAGAAAATCTTTATTTGCTCGATTGGTTTGCATCGCGGGTAGAAAATTTCTCGCAAGAAAATTTGTTAAAAGGCGATGACGTTGTGGCGTATGTTTTGCATCATTGGCTTAGATTTTTGCCCATCAACCCCTTGCCCCTAAAATGAGAAAACCCCGCCCTGGAGAGATAATATGCCGTTGCGGGGCTTATCCTTTTCCCCATCGGATGACTGGTGGTCTTTGCGATGGCTTTAATTTTGTTCGCTCGGTGTTTTATGGTTTTTCCAAGTCCTGCTCTTTCTGTAATTATCTAGTTGATTGCAATTGCGAAATTTTACAAGGCCTAGAAAAAACTTTTCGATGCCCTGAATTACAAGAACTGCTTATCAACAACGGAACGAAGCCACCTGCGCGCCTTGGTATATCCGCATGGGATGAATAAAAAGCCCTGGCACCAGGCCAGGGCAAAAACTCGCGCGGACGGCGAGTAGGGGGAAGGCTATAATGTGCTTGGCGTTTCCCAAGCCTGCACGGCTGCGCCAAGATCAGATTGAATCTTTGCCCATACCTGAGCCTGCGCCGTAGCGCCTTGGGCTGCGTAAATCTCTTGTATCTGCTGTGCCAGTTGGAGCGCGATCAACGCCAGATTCGCCGCAATAGATTGATTTTGAGTGAGTGCCATTTTATCTCTCTTTCCTCAGACCAAATAGTACCTTATTTCTTGACCGGCTGATTCGCCAACCCCTCCAATAGTGTTATTGCAGCGTCAAAAGCCACCTGCTGCGCGCTTCCCGCCACCAGGGGCTTGCCCTTGATGCAGACATCGGTAACCGGTCCGATAGCCGCCGTCACGGAGTCCTGCTCGGCCTGGGACAGCTTGCCCTGAGCCCTCAGATACACGGCCGCGCGAATCCCGGCCGTAGCCGTCGCGCATTCATCGGCCTGCACCTGGCCGGAATTGATCGGCGCCGTGCTGCATCCAGCCAGGGAAACGACAATCAGAGCAGACACAGCCAGAGTCGAGGCCGCCCCACGAAAAATCCAACGAAGCGCCTTCATGCTTTTGGCCCCGGCAGCGCGCCAGGAAGCGAGTGAAGAAACGCCCCGTACCCACTGGCCGAGATCAGACCAGAAAAAATCATGTCGACTTCAGGCGAGGAATAGCCAAGAGCCATGGCCCCCACCCATCCCAGCACGCCAGCCGCAAACATGCCCAAGTGTGCCACGGTTGCCCATTTCATCCTAGTCACCTTTCCGACGATTGAAAAATAGAGGTGCATCAGCTTTAGATACAAAATTTTCGTAGACATGAGCCTTGAGCCCCGAAATTTCCGCCTTGATCGAAGCCGCGAAGTATACCATGGCCGCCTGAAAAACAAGCCCTACGATCTCGGCAATGTCACCCAAAGAAAGCCCCGACATCTTTATTTTTCCTCTTCACGTTTTTTTCTTTCGCGCAGCGCGTTGCTCAGAGTACGCAATAGCAAGTGCTTGCTTCATCGGCTTGCCCGCAGCCAATTCTTTCTTGAGATTTTCCCGAAAAGCCTTTGCAGACTCAGACTTAACTAGCGGCATGTTTCACGATCTCCATAACATTTTTACCGCGCAGCGAAAAAACTATCAGGGCGAGAATCATCACCCCGCCGAAGATCACCAGGCCCACATTACCCGCATGAGCCCCCAGCCACCCCGTTGCCGTAGCCTGCACGGATGGCCCCGAAGCCACGGCCGTACCGCCCGGCGTCCCGCTCGCCTGGGTCGGCGTGCCAGGGGGAAGCAAGGCGGCGTCCAGACTGCCCAAGTGCAGCGAATTGAAAACCGTCGCGATGGCATTGGAGACTTTCGCCCCGTAGGTCGTATCATTCCCAGCATATCCGGCCGCCTGCAATGCCTGGCCGAACTGTGCGGGCGTGGTGGCCTGGGTCGCCGCAGCCGCGTTGCCTGTCAAGGTTGCCTCATAGGCTGCAAGCCCCTGGCTTATCGTCTGATAACTTTGCACCTGGCCCCCGCTTGTGATGTTGCCGGGATTGTTCAATCCAATGCCCGCGGCCTGCTCTTTTCCCCATCCCGACTCAAGCCCCCATTGGCCGAGAACGTAGGCAGCCGGTACGCCGGTATCCTGCTGCACCTGGGAAGCCGCCCCGCCCATTGCGAGAATATATTCTTCCGTAGGCGTCACAGCCAGAAAGGTTCCAAGCGCATGAAGGAACGACACATCAAAACGCCCTCACGCCGACAAAACCAAAAAGGGGCATGTACCCGAGCGCCAGGGGATAATAGGCGCCTTGAGGTGGGCTTCCTACCGTCTGGAAGTTGAAGACGGTGGGCGCGGTCTGAAAAGCCATCGATGCGGGAGAGGATACCGGCGCGGCAGGTGCGGCAGGCGCCGACGATCTCGAGCGCCACAAAACGACCACGGCCCCACCGATCAGACCGAGATAAATCAGGGCATGAGCGTTATTGTGTGCAGCCATGTCATGCGGCCATCATCGCAAAACTGCCGAACGCTTTTACGAGCGCGCCGCCCGCCGCCGCCGCGCTCGCCGCATTGGCCTGGGCAATCTGAGCCGCCGCCATCGCTCCGCTCGAAGCCATCGCGCCCGCCGCCTGATTAAACGACACTTGCGAAGCCGCCGCCGCCTGAATGCCGGTTGACGCCACTTGCCCGGCCGTCTGTAATCCCGTATTTGCGACAGCAGCCGTAATGCCTGCCGTCTGCACCTGGGCATTGAGTATGCTGCCAAGCGCGCCCATATTTTGAGCGTGCATGGCGATTTCGGCAGATAGCTGATTCGCCTGAGCCGTATTCGCCAGGGTTTGCGATTGCAGCATGAAGGCCGCGCTTGTCGGGTCAACAACACCAACGGGCGTTACAACGCCTGCGGGCGCCGCGCTTGACGCGCTCGAAGCCGCCGACGTGGAGCCCCGCAAAAAAACGACGTAGACGATTACCAGGCCAGCTACCCCGATGATTACCGGGTGTTCTTTGATGACGCCCAAGTCCATAGATCAGAACCCGAAGAATCCAGCCAGGCCGCCGTGACTGATTTTCGAGGCGGCCGACTTGTAAGCCTGGCCGAAAATGTTCGTCAGGTTGTAAAGATAATTCGTCTGCATGGCAGAACTTTGCGCATAAAAGTTTTGCGTCTGCTGGCTTGTCTGAAAAACCAAAGCCTGTGAATTTCCGATCACCTGATTGAACGATTGAAGGGCATAGCTTTGCTGCGTCATGGCCGCGTCAAGCAGTTGCCCATCCATGCCCATGACTGAATATGCGTTTCCATTCATGTTGCCGCCTCTTTAGAAAACCGCCTGCTGGTTGGGCATTTTGACCAGGCCAGGAATCTGCTGATACGCGGCCTGATAGGCTTCGGCCCATTGGTTCGGCCAGGGCAAATTGACGGAGGACACAAAGCCATACCCGCCCGGCATGAGCGCCTGCAAATTGACGCACCCCACCAATGGCCCCCACGGCGACACCTGGCCTGCCATCATCTGAGCCACGACCGGGCTCGGCGTAGGCTGCACTGCCCCGGCCGGATTACCTTGCGGGCCTCCCTGGCCCCACTTGGGAACCTGAGACCCGAGATTGAAGCCCGGATAATAGACGGGCGTGCGAAATTCGAACATCAGAACCCGCCCGCAGTAATTGAGGAATTCCCGCCGCCCATGGCCGTCCCCAGCACGTTCGCAAAACCCGACGTACTCGCGGAGATCACGCCCGCAGTCTGTGAGCCCTGCCGCACCAGCACGGCGATAATCGCCAGGCCGATGATAGCCATGGCGACAGCCCCTATTTCCCTTCCAAATTCGCCCATCTTTTATGCTCCTGTAGCCGGTGCCGGGCTGGCTCCGATGCTCGTCAGTTGATGATAAATCGCGCCGCCTTCCTGTTGTATTGTAGGCCAGTTTCGCAAGATCAGCACCAGCACGATCAGGCCCGCAAACGGCTTGACGAAGGGCCGCGTTGTCTCTGAGGAATAAGCGGCAGCCAACACGCCCACGGCCACCAGCCAGGGCACATAGCCGCCTTCCTGCTTGACAAGTGCCACCAGTTGCGCGGAATTGCCCTTCACGCCGACCAGAATCAGGTAAAGGGCAAAAATCGCCAGACTGAATTGCGTCATGCCAAAGCCAAATATTGTGTCAGGCGCCCTTTAATCAGCAGGTAGAGGGGAAACGTCCAGAGAAAAACGGCAACCATCATTCGCCCCGGCTTTTCACAAACAATCCCCACCCCCACAAGATCACAAGCACCGCCACCACAAAGGCGGCAGGTTTGAACCATGGTTGCTCCGTCAGGTTTCCCATGGCGATCAACCAGCAGTCTGCACGCCAGGCAGGGGAGTACCAGCCGGGTAGAACGACTCAAATTGGGTTTGCAAATAGGTGCTGCCTCCGCCTGTAATCGTCGCAAAGTCAAGCGCCAATTGCACGTTTCCGTAAAGCGCGGTGCTAACAGGCTGCTGACGGCTGGACGTGTAGAACACGCCATGCGCCAGGTCGCCGCCCAATGCGTTGCGCAAGTGCTGGCGGTTGAGCGAATAGCTGCTTTCGCGAAGGTTCGTGTTGCCGTTGGCGATCAGGCGAATCTGATTGAACTCGGTAGCGGTGGCGAGTGCCGTGTTGTCCTCCAGAATGCACAGGCTGGATAACACGCTGCGCACGTTGGGATAGTCCACGTATTTGGTCGTGTTGCTGGCAATGTTGGTGCTGGAAATGTAATTGCCCTTGATCTCATAGATCGTCTGCAAATCCAGCAGGGGCAGATCGGCCAGCGTGGCAGGTTGGGTGTATTCCTGATACAGCGTCACATAGACATTGGTAATCGTCGCCGTCCCGGTACCGGTTGCATACGGGAAAATAATCGGGTCGGCACCCTGACCCGCACTCGGTAGCGTCAGTTGCAGAAACTGCTCACCCACCACGGTTTGCGCCAGCACAGCCCCCCTATAGTCCGGGCCTCCGCCGAAAATGCCCTCAGCGTCATAGGCAAGCGGAATGTCCTGAATGTAGTGCAGGGTTCCAGTGCCAACAGTCGTAGGCACTTCCAGTAGGCCGGTGGACACCAGGGCCGCGCTCGAATCGTTGTAGTACCGTCGGTATTTGATGCCCTGTAGAGCCTGGAGCGAATAGCCATCGGTTTTCACGCGATCGACTTGGTTGTAGTCGATCACGTTCACCGTGCTGAACAGATTGTACGGGCCGCACGATGAGGGCGTCACCGTCGCGGTTGCGATCGTCACGGTGGCGGTGACTTCCATCGTAAGTTTCGTCAATACGCCCGCATTCAACAACCGAATTCGATTGGTTGAGCCCATGGCGAAGGGACCGAACGTGCCGATTTTCTGCCGCATCTGCACGCCTCGGCCTGCCATGGCCGCACGCGCAATAGCGTTTTGTTGCATCGGGTTTTGGGATTGTGCCATCGCCATTTTTTAAGCCTCGTATTGGGAAAGATTGGCCGCTTTGAGGCCACGGTTGATAATCCAGACGGCTACGAAAGCCATCACGCCGATGATCAGGAAATCCTTGACGTTCATGTATTCGCGCACAGTCATTGCCCCGAAGTAGTCCAGGTTGATTGATTCATGGCGCGAAGTCCACGATTCGCCAGCCAGATAAAGACGAAGGCCATGAGGCCCACGCCAATGAAATTTGCAATGTCGATTTTCAAGACCATTCTCCTAGTCCTCGGTGCGCACGATAAAGGTACTGCCTGAATCCACTAAATAGCAAAGCCCCACGAATTTGTCAAGCGGCCTCAAAAATTCGTCGGCCCCTGTCAATTCCACGATGCGCTTTCTGTCTGCTTCAGTGGTCAACTGCATGCCTATGACAGCTTCGGCTTCCGAAAAGCAGAACATGCTTACCCATCGCGGGCGCTGGGTCAAGCCCAGATACGTATTCCTGGTTGATCTTCCGCGCGTCAATATCGCCTCGAGCCCCGGCCCCGCGCGGCCGTTGCGGTGTATCAGGTAGAGTTCGTCCACGAAAAGCCCGAAATTCGCAAAACGCTCATAGGCCGCCAGTATCAGATCATCATAATCATCTGGCGTGCTGCCTGGCGGCAATGTCACGGCGACATATTGAGAGCCGCGCGCCCAAGCCCTTGAAATTTTGTCCAGGTTGCCGTCATCAACGCGAGCGGGGTTCAATGCGGCCAGGGCCGTATCGTGTTTTGCATCCACGATTATCCAGCACTGCCGGGATTGTGCGAGCAGTGCCGTTGCGAGCGTAGTCTTTCCGCATCCTGTTTTCCCTGCAATCGTGGTGCGAGTGCCAGGCGCCAACCATTGCATAGCTACTCGCCGCGCCCGCTTGTGGTGTCGGGTTCGCGGGTCGCCTGGCCTTCCACGGTTTGCGGGGCGCGCGAGGCTTTCTTCATCGCCATCACCGACATGACGCGCGGGGCATAGATCATCGCAGCCACGCCCAGCAATTGAATAGACGCGGCCGTTTTCCCGCTCAGAGCAAGATCGTACTCTTCCATGACCAGGATGATTGACTTCGCCAGCAGGGCCGATTCATCCTGGGTAATCTGCATCACAGGCAGGCCTATGAGCATGGCCCCCATGGCGTGCAGCCCGAAAAGTTGTTGCGCCAGAGTCGCTTCATCAAGCCCGCCCTTTCCGCGCGTCTTAGCTTTCGGTTTCGATACCGTTTCCTCGGCTGGCTTCCCTTCGCCGCGCGCGGCTTTTTCCGCATTGGATGGACGCCCGCGCTTGCGTTTTTCCTGAGGCGAGGAAATTTCAGGCTGCGCAGTTTCGGGCTGCACAATCTCAGGTGCTAGGTTTTCGTTTTCAGGTGCGCCCATTTACACCAGCCTCCACTTTTTGCTTCCCGCTTTGGGTTCAGGCTTTTCGACAATGACTTCCGTTGGCGCCTCGCGTTTTATCTCTTCCTCCACCTTTTTTTCTTCCTTGGCGGGAAGCGCGGCGATCACAGCATCCAGTTTTTCGTTGAGAGCCGCAATCTTTTCGTCAAACATGATCTCAAGGTGCTCATACAGGGAGAAAACTTCCTCCAGTTGCTCGGCATCCTCGATTTCATCCTTGATTTCAGACGCGGCAATTTCAGATTTGATCTCATCGTCAGACATTTCAATTTTTCCTTTAGTTAAGGGCAGTGGCATACAAATTTAGGGCCGTTTGCGCGGTACTGCCGTTTGTATAGCCAATTCGATAATATCGACCGATAGGCGTCCCAAAAACTGTCATTACTCCGCTAGAGTTTGAATTATAGGCGGTGGCATACCCATTTAAAAGACCCCCCACCATCGCTCCAATCCAGTTCACGCCGTCCTGACTCCATTGCAAAAATAACGATTCACCTGTTGATGGAATACCAGACTTATACCCATAGCACGCGGTATATTGCCGCGGTGTTGCTGCAGCCCCTAGGTCAATAGCCGCACCGTAATAACTAGCAGAAGCAGCCAAAGCCCCCACTGCGTAGGTATTTTCAATAGGCGCCGGGGGAGGTAAATAACCCGACACTATGACGGTTGGTTGGTTCGTCACCTGCACGGCCTGGCCGGTGCCGCCAGCCTCCCCGCTGTAGTCAGGGAAAGAGGGGTAGTTGTACCAGATCGTATTGATTGCGCCCGCGCCAGCAGAGGGCGTAATGAATACGTCCAGGGGAGATACGGCCGGAAAATTGAAGGTGGCCGATTGGCCGCCCGGCACGTAGCGTGTAAACCCTATCAGGGGAATGGAAAAAGTCACATACCCCGACGTTATGGACGTCGCGTCAACCGTCACCGATTGGGGCTGGAAAGCCACCAGGTCAAATTGCAATGTCTGGAAGTTGACTTCGTACCCCGAAGCGCCAGGAAGCATCAACTGGAAAGCCTGCGTGCCGCCATAAGCAGGCACCAGCAGATTGGTGGTGTTTTGCGGGTTGGGTGAACTCATTTAGAAAAGCCTCGAATAGTTGGAGGTTACGCCGTGTAAGCTGGAGTCTATGCCAATTCCCCAGAGTGTCAAGTTTCCATTGACATTGAAAAAAAATGAAGGATGACCATTAACTGCGCGCTGTGAAAAAACCTGTAAGGTGGGGTTTGAAATGGCAGGAAAAGACTTGCTCCCTATTACGAACGGCACGGAATAAGGGGACACAGTAACGGGAGCGCCGTCAACATAAAAATAAAGAGGACAATAGACCGGATATTGTGGGCTTATACATAACATTTGTATTAGAACATTACCCAATTTATATCTAATGCCAACCGAAAAAAGATCGGCAAAAGAATAAGCCGTGCTGCTTTGACCGCCTGTAAAAAATCCAGTCTCATTTGAAAAAAAAGCATTCGGGCAATATCCGCCAAATGCCCCTACATTATCTAGCCACCAACCATAAGCGAGCGTATTTATACAGGTTGGAGCAAAGCGTTCAGGGCCGAGACTCCCATTATAATTCAAAATAAACGAAGTTCGTGTTAAATCTAGTGACCCATCAAATCTATAAATTCCGCATACTCCGCCGTTACTTCCGGGAGACGCAATAATGTTAAGACCGTTATCTAGTAAACAAAACGCGTAGAAATGATAGGGCGAGCCGGCAGTCGGCTCTAAAAGAGTAGACGTATTCACAGAAACGATATTATCATTTAAATATAAATTTCCGTCGTAACCTGCCCAATACACGGAACTCCCTAAAACATAAACACCTAAACCCTTATCCGAACTGTTGGCCGCCGTTGCGACTGGACTAATACCCGCTGAAGTTGAAGCGTTTTTATAAATCAAATTAAGTCCGAAGTCGAGAATATACCAAGACTGATTTCCCGAACCGCTAGCGGGATAAACAAGGAAATGTAACCCATCGGCTGTCACTCTCACGACGTAATTATTCGGATAGCCCGGTATGACAGTTTGAATATCAGACGCATATACCCCATACAACGGGATTAGAGGCAGGACATTAAAACCCATGATCGGCTGCCTTATTCATCATGTCAACGTAAACAGAAACATTACCCGGACCGTTATATCTAGACGCAAAAAAAGTTTTTTGCGCCGAAGTCAGAACGGAAAATTGGACGTCGGTAAATCTGAACTGGTTTATGAAAATCTCGAACTGCTCCAGTTGTGCGCGCTCATCGGCAAGAAACTCTCGAAGTGTTTTTTTGTATCCTTGCGCGTAGAGATATTCACCCATAATCTGAAACATCCCCCAACTTGTCGCCGCGATCATGCGCGCGGTGGCCGTAGTCAAAAAACCTCCCCCCCCATAACGCATGACCAGAGCCAGATTCGCAAATTTAATTTGCCCTGCATAGTGAGAGGGCTCAAACCGCATAGCTGCGGGATTGTTGCGGCTTTCAACAGCAGCGATTACATCACTTAACAGCATGCAATTTCCCTTTTACGCGCGACGTGTCGAACTCTTCGAGCAAGATCGGGCGAACTTCGTCGCCTGAAATTTGCCAAGATGCTGACTTGGCCGGGTCAGTAGATTCTCTCACAATAACCCTTGAGTCGGCTTTTTTCAACGTCTGAATAAAACGCGGCAGAATTTCCACGCGATCAGCGATAAATCTGTCATTGAAAAGCGCGCGGGACAAAACTCCGTCAATGTGTT
>JAEHJW020002135.1_pt1 | contig 10925 bp, 11 predicted proteins | sample 9271431 | NCBI WGS metagenome assembly JAEHJW02
ACTCACTCTCCTGGCACAAACCCGATCCGAGGGGATCGGTGAAATAGGTGCCTCGCAATGCTTCTCCTCAACATGGGCCCTGCGGGCTGCACGACCCACTGGGCCCGCCGCGCGGGTCGTGCCTACCGACCCATGTCTTGCTCGTTGTCCTGTTCTTCGGCCACTTCCCGCGCTGAAGGGTCCTTGGCCCTGTTGGCAGCTATTGCCGACTCGCTTACCTCACGGCCCTCGAGGCGGGCCGTCACCTCGCGCAAGCGATCCCGGTGCCAATCGGCTTCGAGCCGGTAGAGCGCGGAGCGGGCTGTCTTCGCGTCGATTCCGATCGCCGCGAACCTCGCGCGCATCTCTCCCTTCGTCGCCTCGAGCGTGGCTTTCGAAATCCCCTCGATTTTTCTCGCCCCTTGCCACATCGCGGCCGCGTGGTTTGCGAACGGCCGCCCGTCGACCTCGGAGACGCGCGTGCTGGCGAACGCTTGTAACGACATAGGAGCACCCAGCCTCACCTCCGGGTTGGCCAGGTGACGCACCATGGACTTGCCCAAATCGCTATCGAGCGCAACCGACACGGACGATAAGCCGTGTTCGTTGCGCAGCCGCACGCGCACGTACTCCTGACCGCTCGCCTCATGACGATAGAATCCGGCGCCTTCGAAGATTCCGCGCACCGTAACCGGATCTCGAACGAGCTCCGTTCCGATAACCTCCGCGCGCGCGGCGGGCGTCAGTGACGTGTAGCCATGTTTCACGGCGCTCTCGCCCATCGAGGCTTTGGCAGCGTTGATTCGCTGCTCGAGCGCGCTCCCTCGCTCGTAGAACGTCCCGAAGAGTCGGGAATAGCCGTACGTCTTATCTGGCGCCGGATACGGCGCTGCGACCGAGACGACGGGGCGGGACGTCGCGCTTTCAGCGGTGTGATCGTTCATGGCGGTCTCCCGGCACAGAAGGGAATGGGTGCCTCTCCCCTCTTCTCCGCCGCCCGGGCCCCTCGCAGCGCGCAGATCGTGCCTACCGCCCGAGGTCGAAAACATCCATCACACTCTCCTCGTCGCCGCTGGCCATGTCTTGCCGCACCCGTCCGAGCGCAATCGCCCCCTGAAGCGCGCGCGAGACATTCGGCGGCAGATCCGCATCAAGATGAGCGACGAGTACACCTGCGGTAGCCGCTCGGCGGACGAGGTCGGCCGTCCCGCGACCTCCGGGGAAGGCGAGCACCAAGTCCGGTTGTTCCTCGTCTAGCATCCGTTGATTGCGTCGAGGGCCCGCGCTTCTCCCGTAGAGATTCCACTGCGCGCGGTATCTGCGCTCATCGATGTCTTCGCGCCGACACCATAGTGCCGCCCAGTGATCGGCGCCCGTTGGGCAGTCCCCGTGTATCACGATGAGTTTCAGGCCGTTCCGCACCGCCTCTTGCCGGCAGGTCGCAAGGCGCAAGAACACCGCTTGCCGGTCCGGGTAGTCTCGGCCGCCGGTGACGAGCACGCGAAACTCAGGCAATAGGTTTGCTTCGGCCATGTCCTACCGAATCGATTACCGGCCGAGATCTACCTCGGCCTCCGCGACGCCCTCGGCGGCAAGCTGTTCCGTCTCCCGCTCAATGGCGCGCAGCTCCGCGGCTTGGGCCTCGGCCGCCGCCGCCGCATCGATCTCGTGGCGTATCTCCGCGTCCTGCAGAGCTTGCTTTTCACGTCGCACTTTATCCGCGTGCGCCGCGAGTGCCGCCGCGGCGCGCTCGGACGCGCCCGCAGCCTCGGCCGCCGTGTCATAGGGTCCGAACGCGATCCCGGTGTACACACCGCTCGAGAGGGACCGGATGACCTGCAGCCCCGGGGGCTCGCCCGGACGGGCGTTCAAACACGCACTCGCCGCAGCCAAACGTCGGCACGCCGCCTCACGGGTTTCCTCTATCCCCAAATCGAGGACGGCACAGTGGTGACCGGGTTCGCAGCCGACCATGAACGCCGCACGTTCCTTGACTTCATCGATCAGCTTTTCATCTTCACTCTTTTTCGCCATGATGTCCTCATACACTCAGCGGTCGAGTTCACACTCTTCCCGCTCTTCCTCGGTTTCCCGGTCCCCAGCGCAGAGCACAGCCCCATGATGGGGGGCAACCCCCACGTCGGAGGTACCTCCTTCAATATCTGGCAAACGGATGAGTTCCGGCGGGAGCGCACCATCGATCGCGGCGGCGATCCCATCGCTGTCGCCGTCGCGCAGTTGATCCCGAGCGTCATACCCAGGAGGCGTTACCCCGTTCGACCGTGCGGGCACCGCGACACGCGCGCCTCCACCGAAGACCCGTGCGGCCTCCACCGCCATGCGCTGTCCGATCGAACTTTGTTCTTTTCGGACCGCGAGACCGTCGGCATCCGCATAGACCACCACGTGATCCGTGATCTTTCCCGCAATCGCGCGCGCGAGCACGGGCAGATTCCCAGCAGAGAGCGCGGCGAGGACCGGAAGCCCTGTCACCTGATGCAGCGCGAGCGCCGTGCCAATGCCTTCGCACAGAATGAAGCGCTCCGCCGCGCGCAGCGCTTCAGCCCCGATCAGCGGGTCATCCCCGCAGGGGACCACGGCGAAGGCACCGTGCGAGCGCGTGCCGAGGGCAAACTTCTTGGTTCCATCCACGGCAATCCTCTGAAGACCGCGCCACGTGAGCACATCAGACTCGTCAAAGCCGAGCACGGGAACCAAGAGTTCCGCTCGTACGGATGCTGCGCGAAGGCCCGCCCCACAAAGCGTCGGATTGCGCAGATAGGGATGCTCGTCGGCCGGCCGCCCACGGGTCCACGCCGCTTGCGCGGCCTCGACCGCCCCTCGATGCTCAGCTTCACGTGCGGCGGCCTGCTCGGCCTGACGGCCGCGGATTTCCTCGCGCTCCGCCGCCGAGAGTGGCGGAAGGGAGAGCCCCTGTTTACGCACGTGGAAGTAGTGCAGCTCACCGCCAGTCTTGAAATTGCGGATCCACCCATTGCCGTCCGGCCAAAGCAGGTATGAGGCATCCTCCCGGTCCCGCGCGAGCTCCCCGGCATCCGCACGGTGAATCTTGCCATCGGCAACGCACCGTGCCGGGTCGATCAAAACACCGTGTTCCGCGGCCCACGTGATGAACTTTCCGTAGTCCACCATCAGCGGCTCTCTCCCATGTCCTCATCCATGCCCTCATCGAGGCCAGGGGTCTCTCGGGCGCTTTCCGGTGTTCGCTCTTCGCGCACCGGCTCGAGATCGAAATTGTGGCGTTCCTTCTCCGTGAGTTCACGCTCACAAGCAATGACCCCGTAGCGATGAGCGCTGACCGGGAGATTCTGCCGCAGGTGCGCGATGTCCCGCGGCACCTCGACGTAGTCCCACTTCAGCCCGGCCGGCATCGTTGCAAAGCCAGCCGGTCTCAACATCGGGCGGTACAAGTACCTCGCTGGAGCCGCGACGGCCACCGAATGAGGAGCGCGAGGCTCCGCGGATTGCGTGTTCAGCCGCTCGCACAGTTCGTCGATTTCCTCAGACGTCAACGGCTCGCAGTCGGCGAAGAACTCCCCACTGATCGGCGGCCCATCGTTTGCCTCGAGGTCCTGCTGCCAGTAGCGCAGCGCAGCCAGCACGGTCGCCAGTTCTCTGCCTTTCATCGTTCGACTCCTTCTTCTGCCTCAAACACGGCAACCGCCTCGCGCAGCGCTGTTTTATATCCCGCGACCGCGCGAAAAAGCGCCACTTCACTCGAAGACACCGTTTCCAGCGGCTCGCGCGTACCAGGGTCCCTGAGCGCAAGGTCTCCGCTTGCCGAGGACTCGATCCGTAGCAAATCGCCTTGGGAGTCCTCGATTACCCCGCCACGTTCCTGCAACCCGTGCTGCGCACACACCGCCTCGATCACGGTCGCCTGGCGCGGCGTACAGCCTCCAACTTCGAGCGCCTGTTCGAGTTCGCGCTCACGCGCGAGCACGTAATCCGCCGCAGCCCCCGCTTCCTTCGCGGCACGGAAAAACTCATTCTTGTCGGCCTTCAGTACCTTGGCCCAGCTTTGCAGGTACGCCTTGTGTTGATTCTCAATGGCCGACTCCACGGTACCCGGGCGCGATATCCCATCGCGGCCCGCAATCCCGGTCTCGGCCGAGAGAAATGCACTCGCGAGCTCGGCGCGCAACTCCTCGCGGGCGTAGCCTTCCGAGCCAAAGAGGTGCTCGCCCGTGATGCCCTCGCGCGCGAGGCGATGGGCTGCGCCCGTGGCATGGCCGATCTCGTGCAGCGCGGTGGCGTAGTAACGCTCCTGGGAGATGAACCGGTCGCGCGCGGGCAACTGGATCACATCAGTCCCAGACATATAACAGGCCCTGTCGTCACCGGTCTGAAAGAGGATGCCGTCGGCGCGCATGGCGGCCATGAGAAACTCACCCCGCGTGTGCGCGTCGATCGGCGGGCCTTGTTCGGGAAGGGGCTTTAGCTTCTCGGGATCGAGTCCCTCGCACTGCTCGACGTTAAAGACCGTGAAGACACGGGCGGTGGCGGTATCGAACACCTCGTGCGCCGCGCGCCAGGAAAGCGGCTTACCGTCGTGCTCGACGCGGAACGAGCTCGGAGGCACCACGCCCGAGCGCGTTAAGCCGCTGACCTCGACTCCATCCGGTCCCTCCGCGACCACTTTAGTACGCACACCGTCCAGCGTGATCTTGACGTCTTTGCGCTCCCAGAAGGGCCTCGGTTTCCACACCTCAATCGGTACGCCATGCTCACCCTTGCGGACGTGACCACCGGCCTCACCGACCTGTTTGAACGTCAGCCACCGCGGGTCCGCATATCCACGCTCGGCGGCAACCAGCATGGTCATGAAGCGATTGATGCCCTGATAACAGTGACCGGAGAGCCCGTTCGTGGGCCGCGCGGCCTGTCTCCACGGCTTCTCCCAGGGGATCTTGCCCTCCTCGAGCGCCGCCACCATCTTGTCGGTGATCTCCTGACGGAAATCCCGTCCCTGCGGGCAGCGGTCCGCAGCGGCACTCTCCTCACCTCCACGCGCGGCCGGCAGCGGAGCGACCCCCTCCTCGGCTGCGTTTTGGACAGCGGGGGTATTCGGTCCACGCCCGTCATGCACCTGCGCTGCTTCGGAATCGAGGATGCGCGCTGTTTCGTCCGTGATTGCGAGCGCCGTGGCGAGCGCATCCCCGCCCCGCGAGCCCGGCAACGCGGTCAGAATCGCAACGAGAGGCCCCTGCCCCGTTCCATCCTCAACCTGGCCGGCCGGTTTCGAAACGAGCGAGGGCATGCCCTCGAACCACTCGATGCGGCTGCCGTCGACCGCCCCCGCATGGGGCTCGGCGTCGCCGTAGACCTCGCGGATCATGCGGCGAAACTCCGGGGACTCCGCGAGGCGTGCCGCCAGTGCGACCGACTCGATGTCATCCGCCCGACCGGTCAAGATGACCGGGTGTGAACCGACGAGCACCGCAGCGTGCTGCACGGACTTCATCACCTCAGACGGCGAGTATCGTTCCGGAGTCACCGTGGAGGCCGCGAGCCGTGCCAGCAATTCCGACTGTTGTTCCTCCTTAGCAAGGGATTCGAAGAACGCATCCGCATCGAGCCAGGCCATATCCCGCCCCTCGTACTGCACGCGGATCTGGCGAGAATCCACCTCAATGACGTTCGACACACCATCGACCGCAATCGCGATGCGGCCGGGCCCATTCACCTCAGAGACCCACGCCTGCCGATCGCGGTACATGAGCGTCACGCCGTCGCGTTTCCAAAACGGCTTTTCCGTCGCTCGGGTGGAATTGCCCATCCCGCTGGCGTGGGCGTAGTCACGCACGGCCTGCTCACGATTGAGAGACACGGCCTCCGGTAGGACTTTTGCCTCGAGTTCCTTCAGGAGCGGAGGACGGAGTCCCCAGTCGGACTGTGCAATCGTCAAGAGCGCTTCGCGCGCATCGGGACCGGCATCGTTCGAGAAGCTCCGAAGTGCCGCAAGCGCGGCACGGGCGGCCGACCGCTCCCATCCGGCATGCTCGCAGGACTGATAGTCGAGATACCGTGACAGTGCGGCGGCGGCGAGCGGCTGCACGCTGAGCCGCGGGTGCTCGCCGTGCATCGCATTTGAAAACGCCCGCGCGGCATCGCCGGCAAGTGCAACGACATCCTTATCGAGCAGATTCGGGCCGGCGCGTCCAATCCCCTCCGGCGTGCCGGACACGTACCCGTGGGGGCGGTCGGCCCGAACGCTCGCGATGTTCTCGCGCGCCAAATTTTCGGCGACCTGCGTAACATTGAGCTCGCGCACCCCGGGCGGCTGGTTCGCCTCCGGGATCCGTTTCACGAGAGCGGCCAGTAGGCCAATTTCATAGGGGTCTGCAACGAATGCGCTCATACGGGTCTCCCGGCACAGAAAAGAACGGGTGCCTCACCCTTCTTCTCCGCTGCCCGGGCCCTTGCGCCGCACTTCGAGGATTCCGGCGCCTCAGCATCTGCTGGTTCGAGCGTTAAGCGCGCGCCCCCTCAGCGCGCCGCAGCCAGCGATGCAGGGTTGAGCGGTGCACGGCTAGACCGAGTCGGTTCACGATCTGCTGCAATGAGTAGCCCTCCGCGACCAGTGTTCGGATTTCCGTCTCGCGTGCGTAGAGTCCGGATCGCCGGTGCCATGGGCGCTCGGATGGCGGCTGCACCGGATGCGTCACTTTATCGGCGGGTGGAGATGCCGTAGGCAGGGCTGAAGATGCAGCGGGTGGTACGGCGATGCTGGCCGCCTTGCGGCGGTGCCGCCTCTTGGTGGTTTTCGCCGCTCCTCGTGAGGGCACGGCATCGTCCCGCAGTGCGGCCCGAACGGTCTTGGCAGAGAGCTCGCCGCCGAACACTCCTCGAAGCGCATCGATCAATTGCGGGATCGTGTACCCGGCGCGCAACGCCTCACGGATCTGCTCGCGCACGGCCCGCAACACCGCCGCCTTGCCACCGCGCCCATCCTTCGCATCAGGCTCGTGCTCGGCCCGCAGTTTGTCCAGCGCGGCCACAGCACGAACCGCGTACTCATCTATGTCATATCGCTCCATGGTCATCGCCTCCGCCGTACTGCAGGCATGTCCGTGTCATACTCGGATGGGTTTAGTTGCGCCGTAGTCATCACTGAAAACCACCATTACGCGCGAACCTCCGGCCCCAGCCGGCGCAATCCGCCCCACCGCCCGCCTATCGACCGAGGTCCCAGTCCTCCTCGTGCGCCGCGTCCTGCTCGTGTGGGTCCGTACCCGCCTCGCCAGGTTCAATCTCCACAGCGCCGATCAGTCCCTTCTCGTGTTCGGGGTCCTCGCCGAGGTCCTGTTCCAGGACCCCGATATCGAGGTGAGCGGCGAGGCTCACGGCACGGGCACGGAACTTCGCCGGGCCGCTGATCGTCACGATCCCACCGAATTTCTCGGCAGCGATTTGCAGCGCCACGGCGATACTCTCGTCCTCACGGTTCACGACCTCGAGACGAGGCCCGTAATCGCGGAACCACACCTCCTCATCCTCGGCGCGATATTCGGCACACCATTGCGCGTCGTTCCACACCCGATTCAGGGACACCTCATTCACCTCGATGGAGCGGGGTGAGTGCAGTTCCCGTTGCTCTTCCTCCGTTGGCGCGCGAGTCAAATCCTCGGCCGACTTCGCGAGCAAGCATTTTGTCTCGGGCTCGAGACTCGCAGGTGACATCCGCCCGCTGGCCGCGGACGGGTTCGGTTCTGTCTTACTCATCATCCTGCTCCTCGGTCATCACCTCGGCACCGAACTCGCGTTCGGCGATGTCACGGGGCACTTCGATCGTCGGGAAGTCCCCGCGGGGAGGCGCGGCGGACATACCCTCCTGCGCACGGACCTGCTCGATGTCATTGCTCATGCTTGTCTCCTTATGCGAGCCACTTACAGCCCGACGTCGGCTTCGGCCGAGGCCGAAGAACCATAGTCAGCGAGGTCATGGGCGTTCTCGGCGACTTCACGCTCATGATCGGCCTCCTCGAGTGCCTGATCCTCATTGCGCGTGAGCAACTGCTGCTGCTCGAGTCGGGTCCGCTCGCACAGTCGATCGTAGATACGCCGTCCATCCTCGGTGAGACCACCCTCTTCGGTGACGAGATCCGGCTCGCTGGCGCGACCGCGCAGCGATGCGCTTAGATAGAGGGGCACCGTTTCGCCGCGACCGATGGATTCAATCACGCGCATCTGATGCGGTTTCAGGCGCTGGAGCAGGAATTCGCCCGCCATGTTGACACGCGGCACGGTGCCAATTGCTGCGGACGCGGCGGGCTGCGCCTCTTCGGCCGTGCGCGGGAGCTCGTGCCGCGCCGCGAGCGGTGCCCCGGCCTCTTGGACGCGCCCGATGCCTGCCTCCGCCGCCCCGGTGCCGTCCGCCGCCCCCGCGGGGGGCATCCCAGTGCCGGGCGCAGCGCTCGCACGGGCGTTATCGGTCTCAGCCACTCGGGCGAGCACCGCGGCCTGGCCGGTAATGTCTGCCGCCGCATTGATTTCGCTGGCCTTGGCGTGGCCCGCCTGCCAAGCGATCTGCAGGTCAGGGTTTTGCACCTTGTAGCCGAGGCGGCCGGCGATTTCCGCCGCACGCGTGCGGAATTCCTCGCCGCCCGTGAGGTCGAGTCCCGTCTCGAGGTCGAACTTCTGAGCGGCGATGCGCAATGCCGCCTCGATTTCCTGATCGCTCGTCTCATGCACGTCCAGCCGGTCGCCGCGATCGGTGATGACGCGCTTGTGATCGCGCTCGTAATGCACCGGAACGAGACCGTCCTTTTCGGCACCGAACGTGGCGGCCAATCCGTCGAGCACGACGGGTGACATGTCGCCCGTCCGATCCCCGGTAAATCCCGCAACCGGCTGCGCTTCGTCATGCAGCCGCTTCGCTACCCGTCGCCGATCGCCGGTCAGGGTCGGATCGGCGAACTGCTGCTCGAGGAAGCGCGCAAAGGTGAGTGGCGTGCGTCCCATGATCTGCTGGCGCTCGGCAATGTGCCGTCGCTCGAGCGTTTCCTGTCGGCGCGCGAGTTCCTGCGCAACGAGCGAGTGCCGCGCGCCCGCCTGGAGATTCTTGTACTTGGACTCAATCTCCTTACGAACCTCGGCGGTCGTTTCCGGCCGCTGGAATTCTTCCACCTCGCGCCGGTGTCGGTCATTGAGCGCTTCGAGCTTGTCGTGGCGCTCGCGGGAGGCGTCCCGCTCCCGCTCGAGGTACTCACGCGCAATCGCCTCCTCGATCGCGATGTCCTCCGGGGACTTTTCGGCGGCCGGGGCAGGCTGATCCATCGCCGCCATTTGATCGTTCACATGTTCAGCTTGCGCGTTCATAGGACTCTCACCTCGAAAACTCGTGTCTGTGTTGCCGCAAGTCCCGCATCGCGAGACAGGTCGTTCAATCATTCTCCGTTGCCCGGGCCCCATGCCGAAGCGCAACCCAGTGCCGGGCGCCGCCCCACTACGTTGTCCCGTGCATCAGCGCCGACCGGGACCACACACCCGAGTCAGTGTCGCGTTCGCGTGTTTCAGGTCGGTCACCTGCTGACTGAGCACGGTGATCGCGCTCGCATCCAGCACCGATGCCCGCTGATACCCGACCCATACGCCAAACCCGCCGGCGGCGAGCACACACGCCAAAGCGATCCAGATCCAGGCGAGCTGAAAGCTCTCGCGCAACGATTCCTTGACCGCCGCAATGTCCACGTGGACGCCAATGTGGGGCTTCAGTCCCTCCACCACGCGCTCGGCGGTGCTTGATGCGATCACCTCATGATCGATCGCAGGTGGCGAGGGAGGTGCCTCCGTCTCAAGGGCGGAATTCGACGCGGAGGAAACCAGTCCGGACTCCCGCAACGCCTCGATCACCGCGGTTGCAATGTCCTCGACGGTTAAGTCCGGGTCGGCGCTGGCGGCTGCCCGCCGCTCGTCCAGGCGATGCCCCCGCGCGATGAGCGTGGCGCTCTCCTTTATATGAGCGTCGAGTCGCTCGGCGAATCCCGCGAACTCTGCCGCGAGGACCGCCTTGATCTGCCCCAGGACGCCGCGCCGCTCACCGTCGATGATCTCGCCTTCGATCGACTCCTTGATGGCGAGCAGCACATCGGCGCGCCCGGTGCAGCGCGCCCATACAAAGGCGACCAGCGCGATGATCGGGGCGGCCTTCGGGTCATCCGGCAGGTACGTCGCCTGAATCAGTGCCTCTCGCAGGACCCGATAGTCCGCTTTGTCCTGATCCGAGAAGCGCGTGATCGGGATGCCGCGTGCATCCATGAAAAGCTGATCCGCGATGTCGTAGCCGCCCTCGCGCATCACTCGTCGTCCTCTTCACCGGTCGGGGAGTAATCGGCAATGACCTTCATGCTCGGCATCGCAGCCCCCACACTCGCGCGCAGCGACATGTCCGTGCCGAGATCAAGGACCTTGTGGCCGTCCGGAGGGATGATCGTGTGCAGAGGCGCGCGCTCGATTCCATCGAGCACGGTCTCATTGATCGCCGGCAGAGTGACATCCGCCCATCCGGAGGCCATGAGGGATTTGCGCAGCTCCGAGTTCTCCCATCGGCAAAATTCGCGCGCCCGCCCCCAGAACAAGTTGCGCACTGCGATGCCGCGGTCATACCGGTGAGGCAAAGCGATTTGCCGTCCCTCGAGGGCAGCCAGGCACTCCTTTGTTCGGGACAGCACCCACACCGGGATCATGTTCAGCGTGCGCATCGCTTCGCGGACGATGGCGAGCTCGCCACTGAACGCCCGCGTGCCGATCTGCGAGGGCAGGCTCACGATGACGCGGTGCTCGCCTTCGCCCTCGACGAACTCGCCGAAGCGCCTGACCAGATCGATCCAGCCGTCCTCATCGGAAAGGTCGATGAGGTCGACCATCTCGATCCCCGCATCCGGGTCTTCCACGTAGCCGCCCTTGCCACCGATATCGGGATT
>JAEHJW020006110.1_pt1 | contig 10909 bp, 10 predicted proteins | sample 9271431 | NCBI WGS metagenome assembly JAEHJW02
TATTCTGTTTTTTCCAAAGAGTTCAGAGTATGCCATAGTATGGATTTTGATTTGTATTTTATACTGAGCCCATTGTAGTTTGTTACGACTATTGCTACACTTGGTTGCTTGTAGACCATGATAACATAGAAGTCTGAAAATCTAATAACCTTCTTTTTAAACTAAAAATACTTACTTTTTATCATTTTATTTAAATAGATGGGAGATTTCTATAAACAATCGGTTTTGTAAAATAGAGGTTAAATTACTGAAACTCGTCAGACATATTTAGAACAACAACTACCACCTAATTGTTGGTATCTTAATCTCGCCCCTTTGGATAGTTAAGTTTCTGGCTTTTTTGACTTGACTCGATTCGCTAAATTGATTTTTACCAGTGTAGATTGAAATTTTTATGCCATGTCTTAGGATAGAATCGCCTAGAACTGTCTTAATTGATGGTGAAAACCCATGGGGAAGATATATTTACTTATTACCTTGTACAGAAGCAGAAGTACTGTTTGATTTTTAAAGATAATCAATATTTTTCCTTTTAAAATCAGATAGGCTAAATAAAAAACAAAATAGTATTGCTAATGCAGTATATGGTAGGGAAAAAGTCTTGGATATTTCTACAAGAAAGAATACAGGGGTGTTGATAGGAACTTCCTGTGTTTAGAATAAAATGATTATGCAGGTATAATTATAACAAATTTACAGACTTTCTTTAAAATCTGGTTATGGATTTTCTAATATTTGGGGTTTGTTTCAGTTATTAAAACTTAATTTTTAATTTGGAGGTCCTTTTTATTATTTAGATACCAGTCTATAGTTTTTCTTAGTCCAACTTCAAGACTTGTGTTAGCTAAGAAACCGAATTTTTCATTCGCAAGTCTGGTATCAAGTGCTCTTCTTGGTTGTCCGTCAGGTTTGCTTGTATCCCAGTTTATTTCTCCTGTGAAATTCATGATTTTACATATAGATATTACAAGGTCAGTTATTGATATTTCGTGACCTACACCTAGATTTACAGGTGCTGGTTCGTTATATCTTTCTGTAGCCAAAAATATACCCTCAGCTGCGTCTTCTACATATAGAAATTCTCTTGTTGCTTTTCCTGTGCCCCATACCGTAATATTTTTTCCTTTGTCTATTGCATCTGAAACTTTTTTTATCAGAGAAGGTATGACATGTGAAGACTGTATATCGAAATTGTCTCTAGGACCATATAAATTTACAGGCAATAGATAGATCGAATTGAAACCATACTGTTTACGGTAGGCCTGAGATTGCACTAAAAGCATTTTTTTTGCAAGACCGTAAGGCGCATTTGTTTCTTCTGGATATCCATTCCAGAGATCATCTTCTTTAAAAGGTATTGGAGCAAATTTAGGATATGCACATATGGTGCCTATTGCAACAAATTTTGAGACTTTGGCTTTTCTGGATGCTTCCATTAACTGTGTACCCATTATTAAATTGTCATAAAAAAGATCAGCAGGATAGTTCTGATTGTATCCTATTCCCCCTACTCTTGCTGCAAGATGTATAACTATATCATTACCTTCTACTACTTTCTCGCAATTTTCATATATGCGTAAATCCTGATTTTTTGATCTTGGTATAGTTATGTTGCCTTTTTCTACCCCATTTTGTAGTAATTTTTCAATCAGATGTGATCCTAGAAATCCTGAACCACCTGTTACAAGTATTCGTTTATTATTTAGGTAATTAATGGTAATCACCGGGATTTAAACCTTGTTTTTTTAGGTCAGCATCTACCATTATATGAACTAAGTCTTTAAATTTTATTTTTGGTTTCCACTTCAGCTTTTGTTTAGCTTTGTTATAGTCTGCAACAAGATTATCTACTTCAGAAGGTCTCATATATCTTTCGTCTATCTGTACATAATTCTCCCAATTATTTATACCACAATAAGTAAATGCTTCTTGCAGAAAGTCTCTTACAGAATGGCTTTCTCCTGTGCCTATTACGTAATCGTCGGGATTTTCTTGTTGCATTATTTGCCATACAGCTTCCATATATTCTGGGGCATATCCCCAATCTCTTTTTGCATCTAGATTGCCTAGATAGATTTTATCTTCTAGTTTTGCCAGAATCATTGCTAATGCTCTAGTAATTTTTCTTGTAACAAATGTTTCTCCTCTTCTTGGAGATTCGTGATTAAATAAAATCCCGTTTACAGCATATATATCATAAGCTTCACGATAATTTACAGTAGTGTAATATGAAAAGACTTTTGCGCATGCATATGGGCTTCGTGGTAGAAATTTTGTATTTTCGTTTTGGGGAGGCAAAGCTGCCCCAAACATTTCACTTGATGATGCTTGAAAGAACTTTACCTTGTTTTTTTTATGTTCGTTTAATGTACGAAGCGCTTCAAGAACCCTGACAGTACCAATACCAGTTATATTAGCAGTATATTCAGGTATGTCAAAAGATATACGAACATGGGACTGACTTCCCAAATTATAAACTTCGTCAGGCATTACTTTGTATAGTATTTTAGTTATATTGCCCATATCTGCAAGATCCCCATAATGTAGAAATATCTTTGCGCCTGTTGTATGAGGGTCAGTATATAAGTGGTCTATCCTTGAAGTATTAAAAGTTGATGCCCTTCTTATTATACCATGAACTTCGTATCCTTTATTAAGTAAAATCTCTGCAAGATAACTTCCATCTTGTCCTGTTATTCCAGTTATAAGTGCCTTTTTTTGCATTTCGCTGTGTGTCATTCTAAAATCCTATTTGTTTGAATAATTTCCTGAATCTTTTTTCGTATGTATGTTCTTTAATCGTTCTTATATACCCGGCTTTTGCCACTTTCCTGCGTTCCTTGTCATTGTCAAGATAATATCTTATTTTATTTAGTAGTTCGTTGTTATTCTTAAATACTGCTATTTCCTTGCCTTCGCGATAATATTCATCTAGGCCATCGACATACTGTGTAAGCATGAATTCTTCACATCCTGGTATCTCAAATGTTCTGCCTTTTATTTGTGCACGTGGATTAGCTACAAGTGATCTGAAGATGTGAGGCCATTCGGTAGGAGAGTTTATTGTTATTCGTTTATCTATCTCTTCTCTTAAAAATATCCCTAAAATAAATCTAGGTTCTATCCGTCTTTGAGTTTTAGTTATATTTAGATTTATTTTACTTTGACTGAATATTTTCAACATTTGATTTTGACTTATTCTACCATTTGGCCAGCCCCTGCCAAAACATTGAATGTCAAATCCAGCTTCAGAAATAACATCTGCAATATAAGATCTGAGATTATATCTTTGTCCTACGAAAGAGACGGAATATTTATCTTTGTCTTTATTGTTTTTCATAGGACCGTATATAAAGTTATTGCAACCCCATTGTGTTTTTATTATATTATTATATCCTATTTTATGGTATTTTTCTACTGATAATTGATCAGTAGTTGCTGACCAATTAAAAAGAGGAGCATAGAATCTTGAGTATGAATCGAATCGGTTATGATCATCGCCGAACCAATTTAGGGTAACGGTCTTGTTACTTGAGGATATTTTTTTTATAGTTTCTTTGCTTATTTCATTCCTAAGCGTGAAGAAAAAACAAATGTCTGGTTTTTGAAGAAACACTTCATTGACAAGCATATTATTCATTTTTTCTTTGCCGTACTTAACAAACATTTCGTCGTAAGGAAAGTAGACGACTTCTATATTTTTCATTTTATTCAGAGTGCCATAAAAATTATAGTGTTCGTAACCTAAACCTGCCTCGACTTTCCCATCATAATACTTTGGGCCTATGTACATTACTTTCATTTTACCCCAATAGTTACTAGTTGTTGATGGAGCTTTTTGTTTACTTTCGCCGCTATCCTTAATTTCCAGTCTTTCGGATCAGTAAGATTATATTTTACCTCTATTTTATTAAAACCAGCTTTTTCCATCCAGTTTTTCATGTGTGTTGTAGTAAATAAAGCATAATGTCTATCATTAGGATTGTCCTTATGTGCTGCTTCATGGCCTCCGTGATGTGCAGTGCTAAAAATCCCATAGTAGCCTGCATTGTCGGTTATTATTATAATCCTTCCTCCTTTTTTTAAGACTCTTTTAGATTCGTTTAGAAAATGAAGGGGATTAGTAAGATGTTCAAAGTTGTTTTTGGAGTACACCTCATCAAAGATTTCTTCGTCATAAGGAAACTTGTCCTTGTCTAGGTTACATCTTTTGACTTCTTTACGTTGAGGATACAAATCAAGAAAATCTGTTCCATATGTGTCTGGTCCACATCCGACATTTAATATTCTCATTTTAACCTATTTTATATTTATATTGTAAGAATTTAATACTTTGTATTTTCAAGGCTTTAGGAAGTTGACAAATTAAATAACTTCGTGTTTTATAATGTTTTAGGTTTTTCTCTTCTCTTTTTACCTTCTGAAACAGTGAGTATGAAGGCTCCTGTTCGGACATTGAGGTGTCCTTGCCAGGAAACCTATGCAATGAAAATTGGTGAGATAAAAACTAAAATGTTAGAATGTAAATGTCAACTCCTTACTAAATATATTAACAAAAAGTATAAACTTAATCTTCCCATATTTCCTGAAAACGCTTCCAGAGTCATAACTTTTATATTGTGTTTACTCATCCTTCTAATTCAGTAGCGTGATAAATCTTTTTTAAAACATCTGAGGATCTCCTTATTAATGAATCGGGCGTTTTCAATATCATGTATCCTAGTAATTTATTAAGACTACCAATATCCTTATTCTCAATTATATATTTAATATTTGTCTTTGCCATATTTGGTTGATCCCTTTTACTCATAAAAATAGTTGTTAATATTGATTTTGGTTTACGAAACTTGTTTAAACTCTTTTCTTCATAATATCCTTTAAGGTAATGCAGAGTCTCAGGATAATTTTTAAATTGGTGTTCAATTCCTCTTTCAGGAAATTTTTTAGTGGATCTTATGCTAAAAAGAGGCTTTGCTATAAGTATGCCTTTCTTATTTACTATCGAACGATAAAATAATATAGATTGTATATATTCTAATTTGGGAACTGATTTTTTGTTTAATTTTCTAAGTTCTTTTATAAGAAAGGATCTACGTGTTATCATTGCAGAAAGAAAGCCAGCATAATAACCTGCTTTATCTAATGCGATATTATGTTCTCCGGGATTATAAATCAGATTATTTCCAACATGTATTGTTTCATCATTGATTTTATAATTCATGTCATTATCATATAAGTCAGAATTAATCTGCAAAAAGTCATAACCCTTTTTTATATATTTCAGTACTTCGCCTATCGCATTTTCTTTAAATTTGTCATCATCTCCAAAAAACCAGATGAACTCCGTATTTGCCATTTTTAATAACTTAACTATATTTAAAGGGTATCCTAAATTTCTCTTGTTTTTTTTGTAATGGATATTTGCGTACTCGTTTTTTAAATTTTTTATGAATTTTTCAGTTCCGTCTATAGATGCATTATCTGAAATATATATTGGCAGGTTAAATCTTGACGCTTCAGGAATAACTGACCTAAGACATTCGGCAAGTTTCTCCACTCTATTATAAGTCGGTATATAAAGCCCTAATAGATTCTTCATTATACTCTATCACCAATTTAGTGGAATTTATCCAGAAATGAAGATAAGGATTTAATCATGTAATCCATATGTTTCTTTTCTAGTCCGTGATTACATCCCAATATAAATCCATTCTTCATTATCTCATCCGTTACGGGATAATCTTTCTGGAGATTCTGTGCCAACATACTTTTAAACCCTGGTTGGCGAAGTATATTTCCTGTGAAAATGGGTCTTGTTTGTATATTGTTATTTTCCATATACTTTAGCAACTGGATTCTAGAAAACGGAGCGTCATTGGTTATAGTTAATGGGAAGCCCAGCCAGCTAGTCTGTACTTCCTTAAGTTGCTTAGGTAGAACAAAAAATTCCTTGTAGCTTGAAAAATACTTATACAACGTATAAAAGTTCGAATTTCTTATTTTAAGGAACTTACTCAGTTTCTTAAGCTGTTCTAAACCAAAAGCAGAACTTATTTCCAAAGGTAAAAAATTATATCCTATATCTTCAAATACAAACTTAGAGTCATAAGGTATTTCATCAATCTTCACACTGAATCTACTATTTATACTTTCCGATTCGTTGACCGCAGAAAGTCTGCCCCAGCCCCTAAGTATCCTAGCTCGTCTGTTCCATCCATCATGATTCACACACAACATTCCTCCGCCTCCAGCTGCGGTAATAATATGGGATCCATAAAAACTTGTGGTGGAAATATCCGAATATTTTCCTGTCGGAACTCCAGAAATTGTAGCTCCTAGCGTATCGCACGAATCTTCTATAAAATATAATGAACTCTCCTTACTTATGGTATTCAAAATTCTTACATCTGGCACATTTCCAAGCAATGATGGTATCATAAGTGCTTTTACCTTATTACTGATATTATCACGTATTTCATTAATATTTGCCAGATATGTACCCTCTTCAACATCGACAAATACTGGGTCCAATCCCTTCTGGAGTAAAGGGGCGATTGTAGTAGAGAAAGTTAGTACGGGGGTTATGACTTTTGATCCTTTCTCTAGGTTTAATAATTCAACCGCTAATAAATTTGCAGAAGATCCAGAATTGACCATTATTCCATATTTCTTGCCAAAAAGTTTGGATACATCTGATTCAAATCTCGATGTTTTTTCTCCTAATATTGACTTGTGTTGTTTTAAGGTATTCAAAACTGCATTTTCTTCTTTATTATCGTAAACTGACAAAGCATAAGGAACCCGTAATTTCTTGTTTTTACCTGACATATTATTCCCTACTTATCTAATCAAGTAATTACAGTTGGCGCTTTTATATCTTTGTATTTCCAGGGTTTTAAGAGTTGACATTTGTATTGGTAAAGGTCTTTAATTTGACTGCACTCTCCCTACAGCACAACTAAAAGTTTTGCACCGCAGAATGCTTATAGATGTATATTGCGTGGCTTTGACAAACAAATTGGAGTATCGATTATAAAAAAATGAATGTTGGATAATTAGACATAGGATGACGTTTTTACATTATTTTCTTAAAGATTAATTTTGTCATAAAGCAGTTATACATATAAAAAGTTTTATATGTTGTTTTTTGATTTGTCATAATAATCGTTATCGTAAAAACCTATATTTTTAATCATCCATTCCCTAGTCTTTTTAATTCCTTCTTCTAAATCCACCTTTGGTTTCCATCCTGTTATGTCTTTTATACGAGTAATATCAGCATGAAAATTCCTGATTTTTTCCTTTCCTCTCTTTTCCCGATCAATCTCAATTTTAAGACCATTTAATTTTCCTATTACTTCACCAATACTATATTGGACTCCAGAACCCACATTGAAAATAGAACCACTCTTAAGTTTTCTAAAATTCGCTATTATCTGTTCATAAGCACGATCTACATCTTCTATAAAAATAAAATCTCTAATATTCTTTAAAGAAGAAATCTTGGCAGTTTGATTTTTAATGGAGCAATATATTAAATATGAGATAAGTCTTTCTTTTTCTTCATAATAGCCATAAGGAGTGAATAGTCTTAAAGTTACTATTTTTGTCCTGCTATCACTCTTATAAGAACAATACTGAGTAGCTAATGCTTTCGATACCGCATAATCCGTTTTAGGGTTTATCTTGTCACTTTCTTGCATTTCAACTTTCTTAATTCCGTATTCGAAGTATGAACCTGTATTTATAAACAATTTGACCTTGTTCTCCACACAAGCATCAAGCAGGTTTATTGTACTAAAAAGATTAGTGTTAAATATTTTCTTTCTATCCTTTTCAAAATGATAAACCCCATATGAGGCTGTGTGTAAAACACCGTCCGGTTTCATTGATTTTATTACATCAAACACATTCGATCTTGATTTTAGGTCCACTGTTTCTAATTTCAAATTTTCAATTCCTTCTAGTCTCCATGTATTGCTAGTTTTTCTTGTTAAGGAAATTACGTCATAACCTCGCATTAAGAAATAACGTACCAAATTCGAACCTATAAATCCTGAACCTCCTGATATAAGCAGCCGCAAATAATCACCACACTTTCCAAGGGGCCTTTTTACTATGCCAAAGGTCTTCTAATATTTTTTTGTCATTTATTGTATCAAGAGGCCTAAAGAATCCCGATATTTTATAAGCGACAAGTTCGCGTTCTTCCGCTAATGTTTGTAATGGAGTCGTCTCAAACGGTACATTGTCTCCACCAATGTAGTCCAAAACTTCTTTAGACAGAACAAAGAATCCTGCAGATATGAAAGGTGAATTGTCTAGTCTTTTTTCCTGAAAATCCGTCACAACATTATCATTGCTAATATTAAGAATCCCGAATCTGGGCATTCTTGCCGCGCTAACCGTTGCCTTTTTTCCATGTGACACATGGAACTTTAATAATTCAGTTATATTTATATCTGAAAGTCCATCCCCATATGTGGCCATAAATGTGTCTTCTTTTATATATTTTTCGACTCGTTTCAAACGTCCTCCTGTCATAGTTTCTAATCCTGTATCTACTAAGGTAACTTTCCAATCTTCTGTATTTTTTTTAATTATTTTTACAGTTCTAGATGAAGTTTCTATACTGAAATCGTTAGAATTAAGGTAAAGGTCAGAAAAATACTGTTTTATTTTTTCCCCTTTATATCCGCATGCAATAATAAAGTCGTTATAACCATAAAACGAATAAATTTTCATTATATGCCAAAGCAACGGTCTACCTCCTATTTCTATAAGTGGTTTCGGAATTACTAATGATTCTTCGCTAATTCTAGTTCCTAATCCTCCAGCAAGTATAACAATTTTCATCATAATTCCCATTAATCTAGATAATGAAGATTTATTATCTTTATGTTGTTAGGCTCTAAATTTTATATATTAGGTCATTTTGTCTATTTCAAGTGATTGAGAGAGGTAAATTAGGGAGACTATGCGGAAGATGCCAATATGTGCAGGATATTTGATAGACCAGATACGTCTACAGAAACCGGGTAGAAAACAAGTCCCAATAGACGATAATGATAGAAAAATAGTATTGGATGCGTATTAAAGAATGCCATAGGTGTGGTTAAGATGGAAAAATACCATAAATTACTCGGGATGCCATGGATACTCCATAGTCGGATACAAAGGATACTTACTGAGACAGGCATTGCAAAGCCCATAAACAAGAAGATAAGGAAAAATTGGTGCGTTATGAAAAACCTCACAATAATGGTCTCTGGCATGCTGGTTTCTTAAAACCTGAAGATGGGAAACAAGTTAATCACATACATTGACGACATGTCCAGAAAAGTAGTTGGAAAGGGAAAGTTAGATAATGCAACTACGGATAATGCTTTGTTGATCCTCGATAAGCCAATAGAAGAATTAGGAAAACTAAAACAAGTAATGGCTGATCACGGTACACTATTATGTGCGAAAGAGGAAAGATCTACAGGATTCAGAGGAGAGCTAAGAAAGGGAGGGATAGAATATATAATGTCTGCAGTCGAGATGCCACAGTCGAACAGAAAGATAGATCGATGGTTCAGATCAATGAAAAGGCTCTGCAAATGGTTTAAATATGATCTCGACAAGTTTGTAGAGTGTTACGACAATATGCCGCATTTAAGCCTTGATACGACACAGAATATTGCATATTTGTAGAAGATGCCGAGAAGAGTGGTGGAGACCGTAATGAATGAAAGGTGAAATGGTGAAAACAAATTGTCGAGAGGACATTAATTCAGGATACCACATATTTGTTCTGATCTAACATCTTTTTATACCATCCAATTGTCAATTTAATACTTTCTTCAAACTCATATTTTCTTTGCCACCCGAATTCCTCCTTCATCTTTGAAGCGTCTATCGCATACCTCAAATCCTGTCCTGGTCTGTCCTCTACAAAACTTATCAGTTCTTCATTTTTTCCCAGTTTTTTAAAGATAAATTTTACCATATCTATTACTGACATTTCCTGATTTGCTCCCACTAGATACGTTTCTCCATATCTACCATTCATAAGTATTTTTTCTATAGCAGAACAATGGTCTTCTACATAAATCCAATCCCTTACTTGTAAACCTGTTCCATGGATCGGTATGTTTGTATTTCTAAGCCCTGAAATTATAGTTTCAGGTATTAATTTTTCTGGATGTTGTCTAGGACCAAAGTTATTGCTACAATTTGATATTGTTACCTTCAATTTATACGTATTATAATACGTTCTAACCAAGTGGTCAGCAGCTGCTTTGGTAGCGGCATATGGATTTCTTGGCAAATAAGGAGAATTTTCATCGAATTTTCTTTTATCTTTTAAAGACAATGTCCCATATACCTCGTCCGTAGATATTTGATGGAATCTTTTTTCATATCTCTTGGCAGCATCCAGTAATGTATGTGTGCCGATTATATTTGAGTGAACAAACTCTGCTGAATTTGATATTGATTTATCAACATGGCTTTCAGCTGCAAAATTGACTATCATATCAACATCCTTCACAATTTTATCGACTATTTTAATGTTTGCAATGTCTCCTTTTATAAATTCATATCTGTATCTTTCAACTCCTTCTATATTTTTCAGATTTGCAGCATATGTAAGTTTGTCTAGATTGATTATCTCATCTTTTGGATATTTTCGAAACCAGTAATGTATAAAATTAGAACCTATAAATCCCATTCCCCCCGTTACTAAAATTCTCATTTAATATACCCATTTCTCAAAAGTTCAAAACTTTCTTTAAGTCAAAGTTTAATTTTTTCTTTTTTTATCATCACTGACTACATTTATTTATTTTTCTATATTAGGAAGTTGACAAATTAAATAACTTCGTGTTTTATAATGTTTTAGGTTTTTCTCTTCTCTTTTTACCTT
>JAEHJW020003682.1_pt2 | contig 10905 bp, 14 predicted proteins | sample 9271431 | NCBI WGS metagenome assembly JAEHJW02
CAGGCAATGATTTGAGTCCTGTCATGAAGTACTACGAAGTCTTCATGTCCTCCCCGTTCAACACTGACCTCTGGATTAGCTTTGGAGAGTTTTCAGGCCCTCAAAAATGGTTTGAGCATCTGAGCTCTGTCTCTGAATTTCCCTACGATCTGCTCCGGTCGTACAGTTCCTAATATTCCACTAAGGATGACGCATGAAAGTTCTCTCAACCCATACTGCTGTCGTGACCGAAGAAGAATTCCTTTCAGGTCAAGGCCTTGATTACGCAGCCCTCTTCGTTCGCGGCAATGAAGGGACGATCTTCCGACGCCTTTCTCTCAAAGGAAATCGCGTCATGCTCGTCCCTGCCAAGAAAAGTCCTGAGAAAACCGAGCTGTCCTGGGATCTCTCTCAGTTCCTCCCGGCCGGCCGCCTGCCTTATTCGCTCCTGCTGCAAACGGTCAGCTTTTTCCTGAAAGTCTCTGCGACAATCGGTAAGACCTCCAACCTGGAAGCGTTCGTTTTCCTTTGCTGGTCTGCCGAGAAAGGGTATTTTCTCCATGTCCCCAAACAGTCGGTCGGCGGGGCCAGTGTGACGTACCATTGGGAAGACAGCCCTGATGTTCTCCTCCTTGGTGACATTCATTCTCACAACACCATGAGCTCGTTCTGGTCCGGCACGGACAACTCTGACGACTCAAAGAAGCTGGGCTTGTCAGGCGTCATCGGTGACATGAAAGGAGGTCAGTTGGACTTCACATCCAAGTGGAGGTTCTGTTGTGGTGATGGCGTGATGCTGGACCTTGACCCGTCGGCCATTTTTGATCTTCCAGAAGCGCCCGACGAATGGCTGACTCAGGTCAGTCACCAGTATGGCTACGCGATGAATTCTCGCTTCCAGCACAATGCCCCTCATCTTCCCCAACTCCCTGGTTCCGGCTACGGGATGGATAGTGATGGGTCTCCGCTGGGCGGCTTGGACTGGTGGGAGGAGTATGCTCATATCAGTCGCAATGCGCGTACAGAAAGTCCTTTGCCGACACTGGCTACTTCTGCCTTTCGTTCTCCGGTTTCAGCCATTGAAGAAAGCGTCGGAGACGGGACTCAGATCCTGCGGCGTCACCGCGTCAGAGGCCGTCGTTAATCTTCGGAGAGCCTGTAAAAAGGCTTTCCTGTCCTCTCTACCTTAGGAGTGTCTATGTCTACTTTTGCATGCTACCCAAGCTTTGGGCTAACCCGAGTTCATGTCATCGGCTGCGGCGGCACAGGCTCCCGTGCGGTTCCGCTGATTGCCCAATTCCTGGCGTCTTTGCCCCGCCCCGAAACCAAAGAGATGTTTTTGTACGACTTTGATTCTGTCGAAGAGAAAAACCTCGTCCGGCAAAACTTCGTCTCGGTCGATGTTGGTAAATTCAAGGCAGAGGTTCTGGCTGGACGGTATTCGGCTGCTTACAGAATTCCGATCAAGGCAGTCACGGAGCGTTTTTCACACGACGAGGCTCGCTTGCAGCCGCGTGACGTCGTCGTCATGTGCGTTGACTCTGTGCATGCCCGGCTTGAGGTCTTGCGGGAGCTTGCCGAAGCTGGTACGGCCAGCCAAACTCCTCTGCTCACATGGCCGGGTATCCTGGTCCTGGATGCAGGCAACGAGAATGACTTTGGTCAAATCGTTTCGTGGACTTTGCTCAAAACGCCGCGCCACCACGTTTCCTACCTTGATCGCCCAGAGGATCCGGATACGGGCCTGGTCGACTTGGAGATTCTTCCCTTTCCTCTGTCTCACTACGTAAAAATCTGCAAAGAAAACATCGCCGCACTAACGGCTCCCGGACCTTCTTGCGCTGATTTGGACCAGACCTTGGCCATCAACGCGCAAATGGGTGTTGGCATCATGTCCTTGCTTCAAAACTGGCATTATCGCAAACCTGTCAAAGCTCAAACCGTGTATTACAACCTGACTGGGAATGCAGCGACTCCTACCCCCATTGGGAAAGACTGCCTGGAGTATTCTCAAGATACGTTCAGCCGAACGATTCAACGGCTGGCCGAAAACCCAAGCGCAGTGTCCATTGTTCATCTCTTCCGGAGTTCGAGGGTCACAGGGGAACCTGAGCTCAAGCCGGCAGCCAAAAAGAAGGAGGAAGAAGAAGTTCGGGGGAGAAATGTCACGCCCGCGCCTTCTCTTGCAGCCCGTGCCGGTCTGTTGACCCCTCTTCGACCCCTTCAACCTGAGGCAGCAACAGCAGTCTTTTAAAAGTCAACTGACTTTAAAAAAGAGCGTTTTCAATCTCGCTCTTTTTTTAACCCGGTAAATCATGTCAAGAGTTGTCGACTGGATACTGTCGGAGAATCTTGGAACGTGTAAGTCTCCAAGACAGATCCATTTTGAGCATAGAATGTCAAGACATTCGTGACTTTATTCCACTGCCAACTTCCCAACACCCCGTCGACCAACTGCTGGACTTGCACAGACACTGGGGCGACGACGACTTCGTAAGGGCCGTAAGACAGGGAGTTTTGCGTGTCCAAAATAAAGAGAGGGCCAGTTCCGGTCGGGGTTACAGTCAGCGTCGAAAGGCCTGAAGAGACGGGGGACATGGTACTGACCAAAGGAACAGTTGCCCCTCCTAAAAGGAAAAGGAATGCGTTGATCAGTGCGGTTTGAACCGGGATCGTCAGGGGGATATTAACAAGGGTTTGCATTAAGATACTCGGTCTTCAAGAAGAAGTTCAAAGGCTTTCTTTTGTTCTTTGGAACGCTCTGGGTCCGATTCAATAAACCGGGAGGGTTCCAGGAACTCAAAGGGGGGATGGGGATATTGAATGCCATCTTCTTTCAGCAATTCAACAATGAGATTTTTGACCGCAGGGGAAAAATTAGACGTTCGAGACAAAGCTTTCAATCGCTTCATGGCGACGATGATCTCAAGCGATGTCAGGATCGGCAACGACTCAAAGTCAGCACCCCCTCTGGCTAAGGTTTCGGTTGCTCGCAAGAAAAAGGAGGGGTCTGTAAAGTACAAGTCAGGTTGAGCCAAAATCAATGCGACAACCCACGCTGCATCCTCGTCAAGCCCATTCTCCAATTGGAGATACGCGGGGTCTGTGAAGGTGTCGTTGTCGCTGTCGTTGCTGTCCATGATCCTAACCTTATTTAACGTATCGCAAAAGAAGCTTCTGAATATCCCGTGGCAAGGACTCAACGATCGCTTTCAATTCTTGCGGATCTGTCGATGATACTGGCTCCCCGATGATTTGCGTCAGCCGATCTTTCCCAAGCCGAATGAAGCTTTCGACTGGGATTTTACGGGAGTCGCAGGATACTTGCAAAGCTGACTTTCGAGCTGCATCTTTCACGAAGTTAAACCCTTTCAGTTCGTAGCCCGCTGTCTTGTCGATTGCTTCCATGGCAATGGCAAATTGAGCAGAGTCTTCCAGAGACAATGAATCCGAAGCGACTTTCTCAAGTTGCTGCTGGAGAGTCGTCAGGGCGTGGCTTGGCTTGTAGTGCTGCCGAGCCTCGATCATCTCCAGGCACGCTTGTTTCTCAAAACAAACCTGGCCAGCCTTAACTTGCAGTTCCGGGGTTTCAAACGTATGATTAAACTCCTGGGCAAACGCTTGAATTTCGCCTGCTGACTTAGTCAATAGCACCACCTCCGCAACTTTCATCTGCTCGCTCGTATCTTCGATTTCCTTTGGCAGGTGCACGGAAACGAGTTTTTGAACAATCTGATCGATGCTTTCTTGGGCGATCTTGTAAAGCTTTGTTGCCCTTTGAACGTGAGGAGGGGAATCCAACGACGCTGTTTTCTCCAGATACCCAGCGTAGATCGCAGAGAAGAATGCTTGCTCCTTGGTGTCGCAAGGGAAAGATTCCCAGTCTTGCGCAGCTTCTTTGACAAGCGGAGCAAGTTGGGGAATCGTGGTAATCATGTCATGCAGTGTGGTTAGCATAGGAAAGGTTAAGTCAGGGGTAAGGTGTCAATGCGACCGTCAGCTTCCCCGTTGTAAACAGGGGCTCGAAGGAGTTGTCTGCCGTGGCCTGTCGGCTTGAGCGCTTTAACTTGAGCCAACTGCCCCAGATATTGATCTTGGTTAGCCCACATCTCTTCACGCTGTTGTTTTGAGAACCCTGTGCCCGGAGTTGCAACATGTCTTCCTGTCGCATCCACCATCACCAAAGCCCCCATTGAATTCTTAGGGTTGTTATTCTTATCGACTTCTTGAATCATCTTTTCAATGCGCAAGTTGTAAGTTTGCACATGTTTCATTTTGTAGCGAGGATTGGATTCTTCAGGGAGACTTAGGCTTGTCAAAATAAGCCCTTCGTCCCCACGGCGCTTGGTTTGATCGTAGAGAACTTTGGCTCCTTGCACCCCCCGTGCGCTTTCGGGTAAACTGACAAGGCCCGGTTTGTTCCACAAAGTAACTGCCCGTTTCAACACATCCAGCTTCTCACCGTACGTTGAGATTTTAGGCTCTTGAACATCTGTCAGGATAAGTCGGAGGGGGCCGTGTTCGTCTTGGTCCTTCAAAGACTTCTCTAGCTTGGAATTCAAAATGCCAGATGTTCGCGCATGGTCATCCAAGCCAGACGGGGTTTTCCCAGTATGGACGACTTCGGAATAAAGAACATGAGAAGCAAGCTCGGGGATCGTGACTTTTGTAATATGAGGAAGTTGCTCTGTTCGGTCAATCGGATCCCCCTTGACAGAAAGCCTCCGGGAGAAAAGCCGGGGATGTCCTGCTTTGTCAAATTTAACCCAGTAAGCTGCACCATCCCGCTTGTGCGTTGCAATAAGGTCAGGAACCTGAAGGAGATGACTCAACGACCGAACTTCCTGATAGGTATGCCTCTCAGGGATATCTTCGCTTGCATGCTTGATCAGTAGCCATGCTTTCTCTCCGTATTTCGGAACATGGTGGATCGAATACTCATCACCATTGTTAAGTTTCAAATGGTAAGAGTTCTCCTTAATGTCCGCTTGACCTTTTTGAGCATAGACAAGCTTGGTGACTCCCGCTCCGTAGCTACCATCCGGAATATGAAGATGTTTGGTTAGAGCGTATTTTGCGTCATGAACAGGTTGTTCCCAGAGGATCAGCTTACCCCCTTTGTCTGGCTCTGTTTTCTTGGTTGCCCACGAGTAAGCCTTGTCGCCAATGACAACCCTCCAGTCCGTATGATCCCCGGCACGTTTCGCTTGGTGAAATTGCTTGGTTAAAAGAATGGGGGTGCTCATCTTTGAATTTTAGATTATCAGGTATAAGATTGGTGCAGTGCACGTTTTACGCCGTTGTTAAAAGCCTTGACTAATTTAGCGCTACGTTATCTCTTCCCAGAAAGGCTGATTCATGTTAGATCGACACCTCAAAGATTTACTGCTGAACTTTATTGACTCCGGGGAAAGTATCCGGACTTTGACTCCCTTCACCATCCCGAGCTATCTTCGACATCACCTGTTCAATGCCTGCATTCAGACAGGCCCTCAAGCTTGCCTTCGCGGGTTTCTTTTGGAACGACAGGGAAAAGAGCCTGAAGAAGTCTTGTTGGAGTCTCAAGTCTGGAGGCCCATTCAGTCTCCTCAACTTCAAGCTCTCCCAAGAGACCTTTATCTCATCCCCGACTTCTTTTCGACTTGCCCCCCGACCAACATTGCAAGTTCGTTTGAAACCGTTATCACAGAAGAATTGTGCAACTTCACGGATCGAGAGCTTGCGTCCATGCTCCCGTTTCTCGTGTATGATCGCGGAGAACTTCGCCACCGGTCAGGGGAGTCTTTGAGTCTGGATATTCTCTACCCTTCTGGAACGGTTGTCCGGCCCAACTTTGTCAAAGTCCGAAGCAAGGCATTTAAGGCAACCATTGTCTGGCCCTCCAAAGGCAACTTCCTGCACTTTCCGGTTCAGGTCATGGAGGAAACTCCGACGTCTTTGCTCCTTGTTTCCAATCCAAGAGTTTACCTTGACGGCTGGCTGACGTACGACAACAAGATCTTTGCCTTGTCTGCTGAGCAAATCAAGTGGGGGAGTGTCGACATCTCAACCCCCTTGACGAGCAAAGATTTTAATCCGAAAATGGATAAATTGCAAGAAGAAGCCGAAACTCAGTTTACGGAAATGATGGAGGAGTTTGACCGTGTCGATTGATGAACTCTCAAAAGCAATTGGAATCTCTACTCAGGAAATGTGGTTTACAACCTCGTCCAAACAAACACGGTACACACATTACACTCAACGCAAATCCAACGGCGCATTGCGGCACATTTACGCCCCTGATAAACAACTCAAGAAAGTCCAGTACGCCGTCCTCAGAGGCGCGTTGGATCTGATTGAACTTCCAAACTACCTATGGGCCTTTGAGCGGGGCAAATCTGTTGTCGATATGGCTCGACTTCACACAGGCAAGACCATTGTGTTTAGCTGGGACATCAAAGATTACTTCACCTCTATTCACCAAGATCTGCTTGAGGGATTGCTTCAAACGTATTACGATCCTCAAGTTGCAAAATACATCTCAGAGTTAGGCACGTACAAATTCTTTGTGCCGCAAGGTTCCTTGATTAGCCCAAAGCTTGCCAATATTGTCACAGCTCGAACCTTTGGTCCGGATTTAGAGACGTACTTTTTGGCAAGAGGAGGTGTTTTCTCTGTCTACGCTGATGACATTACAGTCAGCTTTAGAAGGCCTGTCCTCCTTCCGGAAGCGCAGGAGTTCACAGTTGCTGTAGCCTCCAGTTTGCTGTCTCATGGATTTCGACTCAATCGGAGTAAAACCAAGTTCATGCCGAAATACAAACGACAGTATGTTTGCGGGATTGTCGTTAACGAGAAATCGACAATTTTGAGGAGGGACAAAAGGCTCCTTCGGGCTATTGTCCATAACGTCTCTCGAAACGGAATCGAGGCCGAGGCCGAGAAATCAGATATGTCTCCGGAGGAATTCAAATCAACAATCACTGGCCGTCTTGGATGGTTTCGTCAAGTCAACTCTGCTCAAGCTGCCCCCCTTCTAACCAAGTGGACCGCTGCCCTTTCCTCCCAATCCTTGGAGCCATCCCATGATACCTCCGCTGCGTGAGTTCTCTGCTGACATTTTGGAAAACGTCTCTGAAGCAGAAGAACGTGAGCGACAATCCGGAATCGAGCATTCACGCAGAGCTCTTTGCCCAGACGAATATGTAGTCGATGATCTTGGGTTTCGACGTTGTCTGGACTGCGACGTGGTCATCCCTCCTGACCGCGTCAAAGTCGTCAATGCCTGTCGGTGTGTCAAGTGTCAAACGTTTGCTGAATTACTCCCCCCCAACCGCCTCTAATTCCCTCTGAGAGTTCACAATCATGTCCATCAATGTTTACAAATCCTCATTCTCTGAGCTCCCTTTGTCGCTGCAGCAAACGGTGACTTGTTCCGACCCTCGTTCCAGCCAATTTCTCGTTGTTGATATTGACGAAGATCTGATGGTCTTTGACAGTACTCAAATGGGCGCAGATCTTTTTGCTTCGCTATGTGTTCTTGCTGAGAAGTCTCAGACCGTGTCAGAAGAACGGGATGACGCCCTGGAGTTGATCGACTACTTTGTGGCCACTGTCGATGCAAGTCCTGCCCAAGAGCAGCTTGAAGCGGTGTTTTTGCAGGACCCCGACCTTGGAATTGCCTACGAAGACCTGGTGGAACTTCTCGATGATTTCGAGCTTGACGCTGGCCTTTCAACCGACGAAAGCGAGGGAGACGATCCTGACGACAAGGAAGATCCTTTGAATCCTGCGTCCAACACCCCACTTTCCTTTCATTAACAACACCGGCTCAAAGACGGCTCACGGGTCGTCTTTTTTTACATCCAGGGAATCCTCTATGACTTATGAAGCTCACATCCTCACCGACTCCATCTGCGACGGACACCGCCTGACCACTTTCAAACTGCGCTATCCAAGGTTTATCCATGCGGAAGTGATGACGCACCGAACCATGAGCCGTAATGCAAGTTCTTCGCGTGCTATCCCCGTCACAAGAGCCGCTGAGTTTGCTCAGACCGATAAAGTAACTCCGATTCGCTGGGGGAAGAATCAATCAGGAATGCAACCATCCTTGGAGAACTTGGGGGGAGCGGAGTTGGAAGAGGCACAGAAGATCTGGGATTACATGGCCCAGGTCTGCACAAAGGGGTCCTTAAGGTTGGCAGAGTTGGGTCTTGCCAAACAATGGGCTAACCGTCCTTTAGAATGGTTCTCGACGATTAACGTTGTCGTGACAGCTACTGAATGGGACAACTTCTTTGAGCTGAGAGCCCATCCGGATGCGCAAGACGAGATCCGGCATTTAGCGGTTCTTATGAAAGAAGCCATGGCTCAGTCAGAGCCTGTCTCAAAGAGGCAGGGTGAATGGCATCTTCCCTTTATTCACCCTTCAGAGTTCGAAAATAACTCCCTGGCAGAGTTGGCTCAATGTTCTGCGGCTCGGTGTGCTCGAACCTCATTCTTGACTCATGACGGTAAGGAACCGAACCTTGAACAGGATCTTGCTCTTTTCCAAAGGCTTGTCGGATCCGTTCCTCTTCATGCCAGCCCTACGGAACACCAAGCAACGCCAATCGTCAAAGATTCGATATTGGAGCTGCCAACGAAAAATCTTAGGGGGTGGGTGCCGCTTCGGTCATTCTTGGAAGGTAATGTCCAACTCATGGTATAAGAAAGAATGGGAGAAATGAAACCATGCCAACTCTTGACTACGCCGACGGATCGGAAAGCAAAGTTTACATTTGGGGGCTGGGATGGCTTCATCGGAAACCTGCCCTTTCTACGCAATTCGGGCTCAATATCTACCACCATTCCAGCCTCCTTAGTTTTTGTATTCTGGTTGATGCGACGGGGCACGCCGCGCTTGCAAGAAAGGATGACTCCCCCTCGGTTCGATCTTACATCTGGCTTCCCTTTTCCAAACACCCCATTGCCTTCAAGAAGCGAGTCCACCTCATTCGTTCCCAGTCAGGGTCATCTTTGATTCAAAAAAACCCTTATGCTCTAAATAAGAAGCCTTGCTCTGAGTTTAGTTATTCTCTTCTTTTTAATCACTTACCGGTGCGAGATCATGTCTTTGAAGGCGATGACGATTGCGCAAGGCGGCTGATGATGGCAACGGAGTGGTTTGATTCTCATGGAGTTTGGGTCTTCGGTCTCCCGGACGAACCTTTTGCTTTCCCGGCAGTGATCGCGCCTCAATTCACGCACGACGTCCCACCCTCAAGACGTATGGACCCCTGAAGAATTCACAGTGACCGCGTGGCCATTGGAAGACAACACCGCCGAAGCTGAAGTTAAGGTCATCTGACTTCCGGAGAATGTAGCCTGAGTCTCTGTAGCGTTCATGGTCAAGGTTGAGCTTGACCCAAACTCGGCGTAGATTGAGTTGGGAGACAGCGTAATCTGGGCCGCCGGGGAACTTAACTGCAAGGACCAAGTGTTATTGGTGTGAGACAGTGTCATGGTTGGAAGTGTCGCAGTCGGCCCCGACACTTGCCTGTAATACGTTCCAGTCAGCCCATCGTAGGTACTGGTTGCCATGACAACAGGAGTGCCAGACCCCCAAGTGCAGACAACTTCTTTCATGATGTAAGAGGTTGCTGTCGGGGCAGCAGAGGCGGGTTGGCCGTAGGAGTTTTCCTTGAGCGCTTCCCCTGCGGCTACATCCCCATGAATCCGGTAGTAGCCGTACCTTGAGTTAACTTGGTCAGACTGAGTTAAGGCAGTTCCGAAGAAATCATAAATCCTTCCCCGGAAATTCGTGTAAACATGGGTGGCAGCATCCGTGATCAACTCATGATTTCGCGCAATAATCTTGACGATGTCGTCGAGCTTGGAGAGGATGATCTGCGCCATCCCGGACGCTTTGACGACGACGGTGCCGAAAAGAAGTGCGAGCATGGCACCTCCCTTTGATGTCAGGACGCGATCCCCCCGCATGTAGTCTTTAGGTGCTCCAGGGTTGTGCCCAAGAGGAGCAGGGATCCCACTCACCCCTGGGTACGTATTGGAAGACGATGAGGTTTGGGTAATGGAATTTTGGCCGATCGTTGAATACTCGGAAGCATTAGGAACACAGCCAAAGATCAAGGGCCGGCCTAACTTCATGTACACAAGGACATTTGTGCCGACGGCTGGGCTCATTAAATCCGCTTCCCTATCCTCAGTGTTTAGCGGAGTGATCCAGGTCGCAGTTGTCAGTCTCCTCCCGGAGATGGTGCGAACTTGCGCCGTGTATTTCGAAGTATCGACGGAAATGACGGTCGCTTCTTCAAAGTCTAGGTTAGTCTTTGTGGGTTGAGAAAGAATTGAAGAGAGAAATGCCATAGGGAACCAAAGACCAAAAGGGGAGAAGAAGGATCGGGAGAGAACCCGCTGGGAATAGAAAAGGTAAAAGAGTTGCCTGTCAAAGTCGGCTTTGCACAATCTGCGCAAATCCAATTGTTCCTCATTCGTTATTTTAAGAGGTTTACCTCTTCTTAGCCATGCCTTTCATTTACGGAATTCCAGAAACGGTCGCGTCCTTAACCCGACAGTCCCCGATCCACTACAGACTGAACCCAGGGGACTGGGGTATTCGCGTAGGGACCCATCAGCAGGCCATTAAGCTCATAAACGCTGGCATCGCGCTCGCCCCACCGCAACCTGTTGAGTTCTTAACCGCTGGAGTCATGAGTCCTTGCCCGGTTTTCTCAGAAGAGCCAATGAAAATTAGCTGGGAGCAGTCGGCCATGGCCAGCCCTAAGAACCCGTTTACCGGATCGAAACCAATTGTTGAGGTGACGCTGGGACTGGCTTGGTCTCCTCTGATTGGGCTTTGTTACGTATCGTCGCTTGGGGAGATCTTGGTTAAGCCTTACTCTTCCTCGCTCAAGCTGACTGAAAACCCTATTCGGCGCGACA
>JAEHJW020003623.1_pt1 | contig 10895 bp, 11 predicted proteins | sample 9271431 | NCBI WGS metagenome assembly JAEHJW02
TCTGAAACCCCTAGGTTGCTTCGTCGCTTCGCTCCTCGCAATGACGGCGGTGATGGTGTGTGCCACTCCCACGCCGTCATTGCGAGCGTAAGCGAAGCAACCCAGGGGTTTGGTGATATCTCCACCGCAGCAACTCACCAGCCCCCTGGGTTGCTTTGTCGCTTTGCTCCTCGCAATGACGGCGATGATGGTGTGTGCGCCAACGCCCGTCATTGCGAGCGCCTTCCCTCCGTCATTGCGAGCGCAAGCGAAGCAACCCAGGGGTTTGGTGATATCTCCACCGCAGCACCCCCCAGCCCCCTAGGTTGCTTCGTCGCTTCGCTCCTCGCAATGACGCGGGAGGGGGGTGTGTCTCGCAATGATGGGGATGGCGGAGTTGCGCTGCTTATTGTCACCGGAAAGTTTTCACGGGAGGAAACGCATGCCCAACCGATTGCGCGGTGAGATTGCTGCTGAACTTGGGGATCGCACCCGCAAGCTGGTGTTGACCCTTGGCGCCTTGGCGGAACTCGAGGGGGCGTTCGGTGCGGTCGGCCTTGCCGGGCTGGCGGCGCGTTTCGAATCCGGCGCCATATCCTCGCGCGACCTCATTGCCATTCTTGGCTGTGGCCTGCGGGGCGCGGGCGAATCAATCAACGACAGCGAGGTGGCACAATTGACAGCTCCCGGTGGGGCGACAGGCTATGTCCGGATCGTGGCTGAACTTTTGGCCGCGACATTCGGTGCGATGGCACCTGCCAAGGACGATGCCGCCCGCCCTCCGGTGCCGCAGGACGCCTGAAAGACCCAAAAGCCAGCCCCTCCCAGCTTCGCCCCTTCCCGTGGGACGAGGCCATGGCTTTCGGTCTTGGCGTCCTGCGGCTGACACCAGCAGCTTTCTGGCAGATGACCACGCGCGAACTGAATGCCGCCTATGAGGGCATTTATGGCCGCGCCACCAGCAGCCTGACCCGCGCCACCCTTGATGATTTGATGACGGCATTCCCGGACGCGCCGCCAGAAAGGTGATTCATGCCCACTGACCCGCAACAACCAGCCTCACCCACTGCCTTTACGGCGCAGGATTTGAACGAGATCAAGACCGCGCTCGATGGTATAGGGCTCAGCAGTGACAAGGTTGCAAAATCTCTGTCCAACGCCTTTGCCGGGGCGATTACCAGCGGCAAGAGCTTTCAGCAGACCCTGCTGGCCGTTGGCATGAGCCTCGCGAAACTGGTGATTTCAAACGGCACCCAGACGATTTCAAGCGGATTGTCCTCGCTGCTGAGCTCGGCCCTGAGCGGTCTTGGCGGGGCCGGGGGCGGCGGCGTGACACCCTTTGCCGATGGCGGTGTCGTCGCCAGCCCCACATTCTTTGGCATGGGCAAGGGCACTGGCGTGATGGGCGAACGCGGTGCCGAAGCCATCATGCCGCTGGCGCGTGGCCCTGATGGCCGGCTTGGCATCGCCGCTCATGGCGGCACACAGGGCGCCTCGCCCGTCCATGTGCATATTCACACGCCCGATGTCGAGAGCTTCAGGCAAAGCGAGGCGCAGGTGACGACCTCACTGGCGCGGGCCGTGGCGCGCGGCCAGCGCGGACTCTGAAAAGGTTGATGACATGTCGTCTTTTCACGAAATCCAGTTTCCGCTGGATATTTCCATGCGTGCCAGTGGCGGGCCGGAGCGGCGCACCGACATTGTGGCGACCGGCACCAATGCCGAGGAGCGCAATGCGCGCTGGGCCAATTCGCGCCGCAAGTTCGAGGCCGGCTACGGTGTGCGCTCGCTCAATGCCATTGCTGCGGTGACGGCATTTTTCGAGGAGCGGCGCGGACGCCTTTACGGGTTTCGCTGGCGCGACCTGACGGATTTCAAATCCTGCCTGCCTGGGGCCAACCCGACAGCGACCGATCAGGTCATTGGCCTCGGTGACGGCAAGACTGCGCAATTCCAGCTGGTGAAGACCTATGGCGCGGCATTTGCGCCATGGCAGCGCGTCATCGCCAAACCCGTGGCGGGCTCGGTGACACTGGCCGTGAATGGCGTCGCCTTGAATGGTGCCACGGATTTCACCTGCGATCCGACAAGCGGGCTTGTGACCATAGCGGCGGCCAGAATTCCAGCGGCAGGGGCCAGCCTCACCGCAGGCTATCTGTTTGACGTGCCGGTTCGTTTCGACACGGATTATCTTGCCATTGACCTTACCGCCTTTGCGGCGGGCGATATTCCGAAAATCCCCATTCTTGAGATTGTTCCTTGATGCGAAGGGTGATGTTTCATGAAAATGCTCGATCCGGCCCTGGCGGCGCATATGGCCACAGGCGCGACGACCTTGTGCCATTGCTGGCGGCTCATCAGGCGTGATGGCACGGCGATGGGTTTTACCGACCATGATCTTGACCTGACTGTGGCCGGCACGCTGTGCAGCGCCCGCACCGGCGCAGATTCAACGGCAGCCGAGCAAGTGCTGGGCTTTGCTGCCGGTGGCGGCGAGGTGACGGGCGCTCTCGCCAGTGCCGCGCTGAACGAAACCGATCTCGCCAATGGCGCTTATGATGGCGCAACGATCGAGAGCTGGCTGGTGAATTGGGCAGATACGGCCCAGGCCCTGCTGCTCGATGTGCACACATTGGGGCAGGTGGCGCGTTCGGAATTTGCGTTCACCGCGGAAATGCGCTCATTGGCTCAGGAATTTGATCAGGAGCGGGGACGGCTGTTCCAATTGAACTGCGCGGCCGATCTGGGGGATGCCCGCTGCAAGGTGGCGCTCACCGGCGCGAGTTTTGTTGCGACCGATCAGGTGAGCGCCACGGATGGGCGGATTTATCTTGCCGCCGGGCTGATCGGCTATGCCAATGATTGGTTCTCTGGCGGCGAATTGCGCTTCACGACGGGCGCAAATGTCGGCGCGACCTACATCATCAAGCAACATTCGGTCTATGCCGGGGCCAATACCCTGACCCTTTGGACTCCGGCGGCCGCCCCTATCGTCGTGGGCGATGCCTTCACGGTGTCGGCTGGGTGCGACAAGTTTTTCGCCACCTGTCAGGATAAATTCGGCAATAGCGCCAATTTCCGGGGATTTCCGCATATCCCTGGCAATGATCAGGTGTTGCAGTTTCCAAGTCAGGCGGATCTCAACATGGATGGCGGGAGTCTCTTCAGATGAGCGGCCCGGCCAGCACGACCCGCGCCGACATCGTGCTGTGCGCCCGGCGATGGCTTGGCACGCCCTACCAGCATCAGGCTTCGCTGATCGATGTGGGATGTGATTGCCTCGGTCTAGTGCGTGGCATCTGGCGCGAACTCATCGGGCCGGAGCCGGAAGCGCCGCCACCCTATAGCGCCGATTGGGCGGAGGCCGGTGGCAAGGACACGCTGCTTTTCGCGGCCCGACGCTATCTGGTGCCAAAGGACAAGAAGGACTGGCAGGCGGGCGATGTCATGCTGTTTCGCTGGCGCGCTCACCTGCCCGCCAAACACCTTGCCGTCGTCACGGCCAAAGACATGATGATCCACGCCCATGACGGCGCGGCCGTGGCTGAGGTGGCGCTTTCGCCCTTCTGGCTGCGCCATCTCGATCAGGTCTTTGGCTTTCCGGGCATTGCTGCGTGAGTCTGCCGGGCCCCGGCCTGGGCAACTCCACATTTTGATCGAGGATTACCATGGCAACGCTGGTTTTGCAGGCTGCTGGCGCGGCCTTGGGCGGGATGTTGGGTGGCCCGATGGGGGCGATTGCAGGTCGCACGCTGGGGGCCATTGCCGGCGGCGTCATAGACAATCGGTTGATGGGCTATCTGACCCATGCGCAGATGCCGCGCCTGCATATGCTCAATGGCATGGGCTCGGTCGAGGGCACGCCGATTCCACGCATTTATGGGCGTGCGCGGATTGGTGGACAGGTAATCTGGGCGACCCGTTTTCTCGAAGTCAACGGCCATCAAAGCTCCGGTGGCAAGGGCACTGGGCCGCGCGTCACCACTTACAATTACTATGCTAATTTCGCTGTTGGGCTTTGCGAGGGACCAATAGCCTATGTGCGGCGTGTCTGGGCCGACGGCAAGGAAGTCGATCTGACCCTGCTGAATGTGCGCGTTTATACTGGAGACGAGACGCAAACCGCCGACCCGCTGATCATTGCCAAGGAAGGGCTTGCACCGGCCTATCGCGGCATGGCCTATGTGGTTTTCGAGTTGATGCCGCTTGCCAATTTTGGCAACCGCATCCCGCAACTGAATTTTGAGGTCGTGCGCCCCATTTCTGGTCTCGGCGCCATGATTCAGGCGGTCGATCTCATCCCTGGTGCCAGCGAATTTGCCTATTCGCCGCTGGCCTTTACCAGCAGCCTTGGTGCCGGCAGCAGCGTTTCGGAAAATCGCCACCAGTTGCAGCGCGTCAGCGACTGGACGGCCTCGGTCGACGCCTTGCAGGCGCTGTGCCCGAACCTGAAGAATGTGGCGCTGGTAGTGGCTTGGTTCGGCAATGATCTGCGCTGTGGCTCTTGCACCATCACGCCACGCGTCGAAGATACCAGCAAGCTGGTGCTGGGCGGTGACTGGCAGGTCGCCGGGCTGGCGCGCGCGCAGGCTACACCTGTGTCGCTTTATAATGGCCAGCCGGCCTATGGCGGCACGCCGACGGATGCCTCGGTCAGCGCCGCGATTGCTGACCTGAAAGCCCGCGGTCTTGGCGTCACCTTCTATCCTTTCGTGATGATGGATATTGCCAATGGCAATGCCTTGCCTGATCCGTGGTCATTGGCAGCCTCGCAATCTCCCTATCCCTGGCGCGGGCGCATCACCTGCTTCCCGGCACCGGGCCAGCCGGGCACAGTTGATGCTGCGCCACAAGCAGGGGCGCAGGTCGCGGCCTTCTTCGGCTCGGTCATGCCGCCCGCCGGGGAGTGGTCGTTTCGGCAGTTTATTCTGCATTATGCCACCCTTTGCCTAGGCGCTGGCGGCGTTGACACATTTCTGGTGGGGTCGGAATTGGCGAGCCTCACGCGCGTGCGCTCTGCCAGCGGCATCTATCCGGCGGCTTTGGCCCTCGCGCAGCTTTGCGCCGATGTGAAGGGTGTGCTTGGCGCCGCCACCAAGGTTTCCTATGCGGCCGACTGGAGTGAATATGGCACGCATGTCTTGGACGGCGGCGCTGAAGTGCGCTTTCCGCTTGATCCGGTCTGGGCCTCGCCGCATTGCGATTTCATCGGGCTCGATGCCTATTGGCCTTTGTCGGATTGGCGCGATGGCACCGCTCATCTTGATGCACGGATCGCGACTTCGGTGCATCAGCAAAACTACCTTGCCGCAAATATGGCGGCGGGCGAGGCCTATGATTTCTATTATGCTTCGGCGGCTGACCGCTTTGCGCAGAAGCGCACACCGATCACCGATGGGGCCTTTGGCAAGCCCTGGATGTTTCGCGCCAAGGATTTGGTGGGCTTTTGGTCGAACACCCATGTCGAGCGCGTCAATGGGGTTGAACTTGCCAACGCCACCGGTTGGGTGGCGATGTCCAAGCCGATCTGGCTGATCGAAACCGGCTGCCCGGCGGTCGATCGCGGCACCAATGCCCCCAATGTATTTCCTGATCCGAAATCCTCAGAAAACGGCCTGCCACCCTTTTCGCGCGGCGGGCGTGATGATCTGATTCAACTGCGGGCTCTCAAGGCTGTCATCAGCTATTTCGACAGCACGCAGGCGGGGTTCGCTCCGGGCAGCAATCCGGTTTCGCCGCTCTATGACGGCCCGATGGTTGATCCAGCCCGCATCTATCTCTGGGCCTGGGATGCGCGCCCGTTTCCGGCCTTCCCCGAGCAATCGGGCGTCTGGGCCGATGCCGTGAACTATGCGACCGGCCATTGGCTGAATGGTCGGCTGGAGAGCGTCGATGTGGAGGATCTGCTACCGGCGCTGCTCAATGAAACGCCGGCCTTGCAATCGGTTATCGATGCGCCGCAACTCGATGGTCTGCTCGATGGCTATGTCCTTGACCGCACCTTGACGGCGCGCGGGGCGATCGAGCCACTGGCGGCCATGTATGGCTTCAACGTGCTGGCCAGCGCCGGGCATCTGCGCTGCGCGCCGCGCAGCCAGATGGCCATTGCGGGCCTGACGCCGGGCGATCTGGTGCCTGACCGCCAGGGACGGCTGGTGACGCTGACGCGCAGCGAAGATTCTTCCCTGCCGCGTGAGTTGGCTCTCAGTTTTTCTGACAGCGAGCGCTATTACCGGTCAGCCACAGCGCTGTCGCGTCGCCTCACCGGCTATGGCCAGCGCGATCTCGAAGCCAACAGCGCCGCTATTCTGCGCATGGGCGAGGCGCAGCGGCTCGCCGATATGTGGCTCGAAGATCTGTGGGTGCAGCGCGAGACAGCAACCTTCACGTTGCGGCCGGGGCTGGTGGCGCTGGAGCCGGGCGATGCCGTCAATATGCCAGTGGCAGGCACTACCCGCCTGATGCGCATCAGCAAGATCACCGATGGCGCTGGCCGCAAAATTGAAGCGCGGGCGGTTGAACCCGATGTTTATGACAAGCAGGCGCGCGATGTGCCGATGTCACCCGTTGCGAGCCCTGCAATCGCGGGCCCACCGCAAGTCGTCATCCTCGATCTCGCCATTGCTACCGCCGATCCGGCAGTGCTGCAATATATGGCCGTGAGTGCGACGCCGTGGCCGGGCGCGATGGCGGTGTATCAGGCGGCGGACGCACAGAGCTTCAATCTCCTCGCCACCATCAGCCAATGCGCCATCATCGGCACGAGTCTGAGCCCGCTCGGGCCGGGGCCTGCAAGCCGGTTCGATCCGGCCAACAGCCTTGCCGTCAGGATCGGCTTTGGCAGCCTGTCTTCGGTAGGTGATACGCAAATGCTGGCGGGTGCGGCCAATATGGCGATCCAGGGGCTGGACGGAAGCTGGGAGATTTTCGGCTTTGCCAAGGCTACGCTGGTGGGCCCGCAAACCTATCAACTGTCAAGGCTTTTGCGTGGTCTTGGCGGCGCGGACATGCTGTGCCAACGCGTCGTTCCCGCCGGGGCCACGGTGGTGTTGCTGAGCAATGCCCTTCTTGCCCTTGGGTCTGGTGCATCGGCGCTGGGGCTGGCTGAAACCTACAAGGTCGGCCCGGCAAGCCGCGACTATACCGATGCGAGTTATGTGACCTTGACCGCAACTCCCGGTGCGCTGGCGCTCATGCCGTATCACCCCGTGCAGGCCCGAGCGCAGCGAAGTGCCGCGGGCGTCACCCTCACATTCATCCGTCGCGGGCGGCTGGGCAGCGACGCCTGGGATCAGATCGAGATTCCGCTCGGCGAATCCAGCGAGGCCTATCAGATTGATGTCCTGAACAACGGCATCGTCAAACGCACCTTGAGCGCATCAGCGCCGCTCGTGCTTTATGCCGCAAGCGACGAATTGAGTGATTTTGGTGCGCCTCAATCAGCGCTGTCTCTCGCGATATTTCAGATGAGTGCCGCCGTTGGGCGTGGTTTCCCGCTCAATGTCACACTTGGCGTGTGGTAAAACTTCAACCAGCAGGCTTCCTACATGAGCAACTCCGATCATCTGGCGCTGCCGTTCATCGACGCGGCGCAGTCACAAAAGCACGTCACTCACAATGCCGCCCTGAACCTGCTCGATTGTGTCGTGCAGCTCTCGATCAGCGCCCGCAACGTCACCGCTCCACCTGCAACGCCGGTCGAGGGGCAGCGACTGTTGCTCGGCACCGGCGCGAGCGGTGTATTTGCCGGCCAAGACGGTGCGATTGCCACCTATCAGGACGGCGCCTGGACTTTCCTGGCCCCCGCGCTCGGCTGGCGCTGTTTCAGTGAGCCAGACGGCGTGCTGCTGATTTTCAACGGCACGGCCTTCGTCGATGTTCTCTCGCTCATCAAGGTCGCGCAGAATCTGAGCCTGCTTGGCGTCAATGCCACGGCGAGCGCGCAGAACCCTTTTTCGGCAACCCTGAACGCGGCGCTGTTCAATGCGCTTGCGGCGACTTCAGGCGGCACCGGCGACATGCGCATGGTGCTCAACAAGGCGACACCGGGCAATACTGTCTCGCAGCTCTATCAGGACGGCTTCTCGGGCAGGGCTGAAACCGGTCTCTCCGGCGATGATCATTTCCACGTCAAGGTTTCAGCCGATGGCGGGATCTGGCACGAGGCGATAGCCATCGACAATGGTTCGGGGCTGGTGACCTTCCCGAGCGGCGCCGCATTGCTGCCCGGCTTCCGCAACCTGCTGCGCAATGCCTCTTTCATGATCAACCAGCGCGGCGTCGCCGGCACCGTGACGCTCGCCGCCGGGGCCTATGGCCATGATGGTGTCAAAGCCGGGGCGGGCGGCGCAACTTATAGCTTTGCCACAGTCGGCATTGATACTGTGCTGACAATTACCTCCGGCTCGCTCATCCTGCCGATCGAAGCCGGAATGATGGCCGGTGGCGCCTATGTCTTGTCGCAAGCCGGCAGTGCGCAGGCCAGAGTGTGGCAGGGAACCGGCGATGCCGGAACCGGAAGCTATGTCGGTGTTCCGCTGCTTGCTGTCGGCTTGAGTGCCAACACCCAGACCAACGTAGAATTTTCGACCGGCACATTGCTGCTGCCGCAATTCGAGCAGGGCGCCGTTGCGACAGCATTCGAGCGTCGACCCTCGAGCATCGAAGCTGTTCTTTGCCTGCGCTATTTCCAGATGCTGCAGGGCGGTGTTTTTGTGATGTCCTGGGGGCCGGGCAATGCAGCTGGCTATGGCGTCATTTCGCAAATGCGGGCCATGCCGACGGTTGGCCTCATCGGCACGGCGCTGGTCTATCTTTTCGGCGTCGGCTCGGGGACGGTCTCGTCCTCGGATATCGCCAGTTTTGGCATGCAAACAACGAGTGTGTTTGCGATTTCCTTCAAATCCAGCTCGCCCGCAACAGCAGCCAACCAGCCTGGCTTCCTGCTCAACGCCAACCTGCAATTTTCGGCGGAGATATAACATGCAATATCAAAGCATTGCGTCCATCGGGGCGGGCGTGCGTCGCGTTTCCGACGACGTGTTCATTCCTGAAGATCGAAACAATCGTGACTGGCAGGCCTATCAGGCATGGCTCAGGGTCGGCAATCTGCCTCTGCCGCCGTCAGAAATCTCGCTTTCCGAGCGCAAGGCGCAGGCAAATCAGGACGTTGTGGCTTTTGCAGACAGGCTCTCGGCCCGGCTGACGGCGGCATTTCCCGCGGCCGAACAAGCGTCCTGGCCGCTGCAGATTCTGGAAGCGCGCGCTTTTCTTGAAGGACAGGCGCAGCATCCGGCGCGGGCCGTGCCAACGCCACTGCTGTCGGCATTGCTTGCCGCTGAGACGGGTGCCGGCATGCCGCCTGCCGACCAAATAGCCGCCGTTCATTCTGATGCCCTAGGAGCGCTCGCCCAAGCCGTGCTGACCAAATCTACAGCCTTTGGCGCTGTTGTCGCCGCCATCATAGCTCTGCGTGGCAGGGCGCAAACCGCCATCGCCGCCGCAGGGGACGAAGCTGCGCTTGCTGCCGCCATCCGTGCCAGCACGGCTGAAGCCGCGCAGGTCGCCAAAGCTCTGGGGATCGCCCTGTGAGATACGATCTCGCGCGCGCCCGCATCAAGTCCGGTGATGTGATGGCCTGGCGCGGCACTGGCGTGGTGTCGGAATTCATCCGGCGTGTGACCGGCGGCGATTACAGCCATGTCGCCATTGCCTGGTGGAGCCATGACCACCTGTGGGCGATCCAAAGCCAGGGTGGCAACGAAACCGGCATATTTCGGCTTTCGAAAGTGGTGCACGATCATGTGGAACTTGATTGGATTGCCACCGGCCTTGCCTGGTCGGCCCAGGTCGAGGCGCGGGCGCTGGATCTGCTTGGCAAGGACTATTCCTATCTTGCCTGTGCGGCCGTCGGCCTCGGGCTGACACCCCCGGCAGGGGCGCAGGTGTGCTCGCTGCTGTGCGCCTCGGTGCTGAATGCCGGGGGGCTGAAGCTGGCGCGCAAGGGCATGACGCCTGAAATGCTGGTGTCGGATTTGCTCGAACTGGGGCACGAGCGCGTGAATTTGCAGGCCCGTTGACGCCGGACGGGGCACAGAATTTCAAAGGAGATCGGAGCAATGCGAAGCAATTTTGACGCCGCCCTGGCGCTGACCTTGCGCTGGGAAGGCGGGTACAGTGATAACCGCGCCGATCCCGGCGGGGCCACCAATTTTGGCGTGACGCGGGCCACTCTGGCACGGGTGCGCGGCCGCCCGGTCTCGAAGGCCGAAATCAGAGCCCTCACTCAAGCCGAAGCCGCGACGATCTATCGACAGCTCTATTGGGACAGGATCAATGCCGATGCCTTGCCGAGCGGGCTCGATTGTGCAGCCTTCGACTGCGCGGTCAATTCCGGGCCGGGCCGGGCGCTTGCCTATTTGCGAAAAGTGTCGGGCATGGCCCCCGGTGCGCAGGGCGAGACGGCGCGCGCCGCCGCACTGGCGGCCCATCCACCGTGGCTCATGATCAAGGACTTCACGCAGGCGCGGCTGGCCTTTCTCGAGCAATTGAAAACCTTTCACATTTTTGGACGCGGCTGGCGCGCGCGGGTGCTTGCGGTGGAAGCCGCAGCACTCGCCATGGCCGCGCCACCGCCTTCCGCTGCGTCAAGCGGCGGTGCCAACCGGGTGCCGGTGCACCCTCAAACTCAAGGAGTGAACATGGACACACCAAGAAAAATCATGAGCGAAAGCAAACCTTTCTGGGCCTCACAGACAGTTTGGTCGGCGCTCGCGGTCATTGGCTCCTCAGCCTGCGGGGGCGTGATGGCCTGGCGAACCGGCAATATCGGCGCCTTTGGCTCGGCCCTCACCGCCCTGTTTGGCGGTGTCAACGCCATCGTCGGGCGCTATCGGGCAACAGCGAAAATTGGCTGA
>JAEHJW020001219.1_pt1 | contig 10889 bp, 10 predicted proteins | sample 9271431 | NCBI WGS metagenome assembly JAEHJW02
GGATCATCGAGAACGGCCATATCACCGAGGTGCATGCGACTCAGCAGGATGTCGCGGCCTCGATGGAGACTGTCCAGGACAGGACGCGCCTTGTGTTCAAGCCGGGGGTGGGGGATTACGAAGTAACTGCCGACGTCGGGCCGAACTGGGCGACTCGACGGCAGGAGGCCTGGGACTCGCTGACGCAGATCATCACTCAGTCGCCTCAGCTCATGCAGGTCATGGGTGACCTGGCCTTCCAGGCCGCTGACTTTCCCATGGCCGATGAGATCGCGGAGCGACTCAAGCGCACGATCCCGCCGGCTCTTCTGGGCGATGGACCGTCGCCACAAGAGCAGCATCTCATGCAGCAACTGGAGCTGGCGCAAAAGCAGCTGCAGATCGCTGAGCAGAAAGTGCAGGAGCTCACACTGCGCACTCGCGATCGGTCAAGCGAGCTCATGCTCGATGCCGAGCGGCTGCGCATGGAGCAGGCCAACGAGCACGCGCACCGGCAGATCGACGTTTATGAGGCTGAGACAGTGCGCCTGCGCGAACTCGCACGCATCGCAGGCACGCAGCGCGAGCAGCAGCAGATCGAGCGCTCCGGCATCAGCGGTCAGGCGCAGTGACACTTGCGCGCATGGCGGGGCGGTGGTAAAGTCGTGTTACACGATTGTAGGACAATCCTACAATTCTGGCTGACACCCGAGGTGGGCTCATGAGCGTCGAAACGCACGACGATAACCAAGCGGCTCGTGGCGCCGAACAGGCGGCCATCGGCGACAACGCGATCCACGTCGAAGAACACTATGACACGCAGCCGGCGTCGCAGCCGGAGCAGCCTGCGACTGACGACACTTCGTCGGATGCAGCAGCTCAGGCAGGCGCGCAAAGGAGCTCGGAGTCTGACGGCAGCCCCTTCTGGAAGTCTCGCCTTGATAAGGTGGTCTGGCAGAAGCACGAGGCAGAGCGGCGCGCAGCAGCCGCTGAGGCGCAGTTGCAGGAGCTGATGCGTCAGGTCCAGGTGCAAGCCCCTCAGCAGCAAGTCGCGCAGGCCGCCACTCAGGCTAGCCAGATGCCGCAGCAGCCGGCGCAGTTTTCGGTCGAGGAACGCGCACGAGAGATCGTCGCGCAGCATGACTTCGACCGGCGCTGCAATGAGCTGTATGCGAAGGGGAAGAAGGAGATCCCCGACTTCGAGCAGGCATTACGGACCTTCTCTCTTTTGGGAGGCGCTCCGGCTCATGTGTTCGATGTGGTCTCGCGTCTGGATAACGGACACGAGGTTTTGGCCGAGATAGCGCGTCAGCCCGAGCTTGCAGCGCAGCTGGTGGACCTTCCACCGCTGAGTGCAGCTGCCGAGATTGCACGCATTGCTTCCAAGTCATCCTCACGTCCGAGGCCCGCACTGTCGCGGGCGCCCGAACCCACAACGCCAACGCAGGCGCAGTCGGGGGCGCGAGGCGATCTCAGCTTTGAAAAGATGGACATGGCTGACATCGAGAAGCACGCCCGGAGCCTGCGCACCAGACGATAGGTGACTGACTCATGAGCAACAGCATTCTTACCCTCGGCGGCATCACTCGCTATGCCGCCGCCCTGTGGCAGAACTCCAACGCCTTTTTGCAAACCATCGACAAGCAGTACGACAATCAGTACGGCGTCGAAGGCGCGAAGATCGGCAGCCCCCTGCAAATTCGCCTGCCCAACGACTATGTGGCGCAGACTGGCCCTGCGATCACCCCGCAGGCGACCAACGAAGTCAGTGTGACGATGACGCTGGCGACGCAGAAAACCGTTCCGATCTCGTTCACCAGCGCCGACCAGGCTCTTAAGATGGACGACTACGCCGAGCGTGTCCTGGCTCCTGCCATCAACGTTCTGGCCGGCGCCGTTGCCGCCGACATCATGAACACGGCGCTCGGTGCGCGTCAGATGGTCGCTAACCTGAGCGGCAGCACCCTGCAGACGCCGAACCCTGAGACCGTTCTGATGGCCGGCGCTCAGCTCGACTTGGCTGCTGCACCTCGCAACCGGCGTATCGCGATGATCGACCCTCTCACGCAGGCGCGACTCGTTAGCAGCATGGCCGGCTACTTCAATCCCCAACGCAAGATCTCCGATCAGTTCGAGACCGGCATGATCTCGGAAGACACGCTCGGCTTTGACTGGTATTCGGACCAGACCATCCTCAAGCCGACGACCGGAGCCTACACCACGGCGACCACCGTCAACGGCGCAAGCCAGACGGGCAACACCTTGGTCGTGGCTGCTCTCGGCGCTGGCGTGACCCTCAACCAGGGCGACGTGATCAACATTGCCGGCGTGCATGCCGTCAATCCGATCACCAAGGTATCGACGGGTCAGCTTGCCAACTTCGTGGTCACCGCGAACGTGGCTGCAGGCGCAACCTCGATCCCGATCTATCCAGCTATCACTCCTCCGTCCGGTAGCACGCCCGTCGCGTATCAGACGGTCGATGCGTCGCCGGCGAATGGCGCGACCATCAGCCTTGTGATGGGTGGCAGCTCCGGTGTCGTGTCGGGCGCCGAGACCTACCGCAAGAACCTGTTCTACTACCCGCAGGCATTCGCCATGGCGACCGCCGACTTGCCGATCTACGGCAAAGGGATCGTCAACGCGGCGCGAGCTGTCTACAAAGGCACGTCCCTGCGCATCGTGCAGGCGTACGACGTCTATGCCGACCAGCTGGTGACCCGTATCGACGTCCTGTACGGCTCCCTGTGCGTGCGCCCGGATTGGGTGGTCACGGTGCCGGACATCCTGTAACTCCACGGGCCGCCTGGGTACTCCTGACCGGGCGGCTGTTTTTTCAGGAGGCAAGGGGCTAAACATGGCAGGACGACCCATCCCGCACCATCCGCGCTGGTACGAATCCGAGTACGTTTTCCGCGAGTACCCAAAGTGGGTCGAGGCTGCTCCTGGTGAGCGCTATCTCGTGGAGGACGCCGACGAAGAGGCCGATCTGCGCGCTATGATCCGGGGTCGCGATGAGCGCATTTCCAGCAGTGACGGTGCAGACGCTGATCACGATGGCACTCAAGGCGATCGGCGCGATAGGCGAGGGCCAAACCGCTCGCCCAAGTGAGATTCAGGACGCCTTCAACGCCCTGGTGATGATGATCGGCAGCTGGCAGCAGCGCCGCTGGACGATCTATCAGACGATCGATGTATCGCTGCCGTCGACCGGCGCCGAGTCGTACACCATCGGCCCTGGCGCAGACTTCAATGTCCCGCGCCCGACTCGCATTGAGAGCGGTTTCTTTCGGCAGATCCCGATCGGTGGTACTCCTGTCGATCGCATCATGGATGTGATCCAGTCTCGGGAGGATTATAACCGCATACCTGTCAAAGAGATCGCGGCCTTTCCGCGCTATGTCTTTTACGACGCCGGCTTTCCGATCGGCACGCTCAATTTCTGGCCGGTGCCGCTGGCTGGCATCTATCAGATCCACCTGACCGTCGTCGCGCAGCTGCAGGCTTTCTCGACGGTCAACGACGTGATCAGCCTGCCCCCTGAGTACGCCGAAGCGCTCTGGACCAATCTGGCGGTGCGCCTGGGCGTACTTTGGCGGCTGCCGGTCGATCAGGACGTCAAAGACCTGGCCCGATCCGCCTTCAACACGATGACCGTGGCCAATGCCCAGGTGCCGCGCCTTCACCTGCCGGCTCAGCTCGTGGGTCGCGGTCGCTACAACATCTACTCGGATCAGGTGATGTGATGCAGATCCAGTTGACCGGCGGCGCGTACCAGGCTAAGAGCGTGATAGCGTCTGCGCAGCGGTGCGTTAACCTTTATCCCGAGATCAACGAGCAGGGCGCTCCTTTCCCGACCACGCATTACCTGACGCCAGGCCTTACGCAGGTAGCGGACGTTACCGGGCCTCAGATCGGCTGGCGCGGCCTGTTTGTCGCCAGCAACGGGCGCCTGTATGGCGTGTGCGGTCCTACCGTGTACTGGATCACGCCGGGCTTCATCCCACAAAAGATCGGCACGATCAGCAGCAGCTCCGGCATGGTCAGCATGGTCGACAACGGAACCGATCTTCTTCTTGTCGATGGCAGCACCTCGGGCTGGTGGATTCACCTCGCCAGCAACGCCTTTTCGGCGGTCAGCGACCCCAGCTTCTACGGTGGATCGCGTGTCGCGCTGATCGATGGCTTCTTCGTCCTCAACAGTGCCGCGAACCCGTTTCAGTGGTACATCAGCGACGACCTGGCAACGACCTTCACGTCGACCAATTTCGCGGGCAAGACCGGCTATTCTGACCCGATCGTGTGCTGCTACGCGACGCAGCGCAACTTGTGGATCTTCGGCACTCAGACGGCTGAAATCTGGGTGGACGCGGGCAATGCCGATTTCCCCTTTGAGCGCTTGCCCGGTCCGTTCCTGCAGGTCGGCTGCGCATCAGCGCAGAGCATCGGGCGCCTGAATGAAACCCTGATCTGGCTCGGCCTCAACGAGAACGGGCGAGCGGTCGCCATGGCGAGCGAGTTCTACACCGCGCTGCCCATCAGTACGCGCGCCATCGAGAACACTTGGCAGATGTACCCTACCGTTGCGGACGCGCAGGCATGCACCTATCAGCAGGACGGCCACCAGTTCTACGTCCTGAACTTCCCGACGGCCAACGCGACGTGGGTCTATGACCTGACGTCGAACATGTGGCACGAACGCTCCTACAACGACGTCAACGGCAACGAGAATCGCGTCCGCTATTCGTGCGTCGCGTTTTACAACAACGCGCACGTCGCCGGCGACTGGCAGACGGGCCAACTTTATATCCTCGATCCTGCCAACCCGACCGACAACGGTCAGCCCATCGTGCGCCGACGTGGCCTGCCGGTTATGCAGGACGAAGGCGTGCGCCTGATCTACCGCGCTTTCGTCGCTGACATGGACGTCGGCGAAGGCGTCTATGGCGGCGAGTTTGGCCAGACGCTCACCGAGGCACAGATGCAACTCGGAGTGTCTCCGGCGTCTGTAACTCTGTCTATGCAGTCGGCGCTCACGTTCGGGACTTCGACCTACACCCAGATGCAGGCAGAACTGCAGGAGCTCTATACCGGTCCCGAGGCCTTCGACGATCAAGTCTATTTGCGCTGGTCTGACGACCGGGGCAAGACCTGGGGCAATCCTCTGGCGATCAGCATCGGGCAGCTCGGCGAGTTTCTGACGTCACTGAAGTGGCGGCGACTCGGTTATGCGCGCAATCGAGTCTTTGAACTCTTCTGGTCTTGCAACACCATGACCGCGCTCAATGGTGCCTACGTGGACGCGCAGGAGGCGGCGGCATGAGCAATCTCTCGGCGCAACTCCCAGTGATGCTGCAGCCTGTCGCCGACAAGACCGGCGTCATGACGGCCCCCTGGTTCCGGTTCCTGGTCGCGCTCTACAACCGCACCGGGCAGGCGTCAGGCGTCAAGGTGCAGTCTTATCAGGTGGTGGCCGCGCAGCCATCGTTGCAGCTGTCGTCAGGGTATGGGGCGGTGATCATCACAGGCGCTGGCACAGTCACTCTACTGCAGCCGAAGTCGCCACTGGACGGCCAGGTCATCGACATCATCGCGCCAGGCATCACGCTGGTCGCTCCATGGGTGGACGGCGTCCTCGGTAATCCTGGGCGCATCATGTACGCGGCCTCGAAGTGGTGGGCGGCATGAATACGATAGATCGCATCCGACACATCCAAGCCTTGAGCTGGGAAGACTGGCGCGAGGACGGCGCGTCACCGAGTGACTTTGCGCCGTCATCCGCTGACATGTGCTGGATCATCGGATCCACCGGCTACCTCATGGCGCGTCCGGTGAATCGCGTCACCCTCGAGCTGCACGCTGCTGCTCTGCCGCATACACCCGGCTTCGTCGAGTCCACAAAGATGGTTATGGAGTTTCTGCGCCATCAGGGCTGGCAGCGCTTCGTAGCGATCATCCCGAGCTACTGCCGAGCGGCGCAACTGTCAGCTTTCCGCGCCGGCTTTCGGAGGTGTGGAGTCATTCATCAAGCGGTCCGCCGCGACGGCGTGTTGCACGATCTCATCGTGCGGGAGGCGTAATGGGATCTTCAAGATTCGGCTTTCTGAGCAACCCACTCGGCTACATCACCGGCGGCGCGTCGGCGAACGCAGCGCAGCAGGCAGCGCAGCAGCAGGCGGTAGGTGCCGGCCAAGCCATCAACGCGCAGAACCAGGGCTACCAAGCTGCGCAGGGCTACCTAAACCCCTATCAGACGATGGGGACGAACGCGCTCACCAGCCTGGGCAACACGCAGCCCTTCTCCTTCAATGCCAATAATTTGACGCAGACACCGGGCTATCAGTTCACCCTCAACCAGGGCGAGCGCTCGCTGAATAATCAATACGCGGCACGCGGCCTCGGCTACTCGGGCGCGCAGATGATGGGCTCGCAGCAATACGCGACCGGGCTTGCCGATCAGACGTACAACCAGCAGCTGCAGAACCAGCTCGGCATCTACCAGACCAACTACGGGAACCTGATGAACCAAGCCGGGATGGGCATGAGCGCCGGTAGCGGTCTGTCGAATCTCGCCATGCAGAATGCGAACCAGCTTGGCGGCTACATGACGGGGCGCGCCAATGCATTCGCGTCTGGCACTGTCGGGGCCGCAAACGCTCAGCAAGGGGCTTTCAACAACCTCCTGCAGGCGGGTGCCATGGCGTACGGGATGGGCGGGATGGGCGGCATGGGCCAGACACAGACGCAGCAACAAAGCCCCTGGATGAGCATGAACTGGGGTGCACCATGAACGCTCTCGACCCGAACATCGCGCTGCAGGCGCAGGTTCCAACCTTCAACCCGCTGCAGGCCTACGCGCAGGGTCTGGCCGCTCGTCAGCAGATGATGCAGAACCAGCTGATGCAGCGGAATCTAAATTCTCTGTCAGCGTATTCCCAGGCGATGAATGGCGCAGTACAGCCGGATGGCACCTACAGCGGCCAGAACGCGCTCACGTCCTATCTGACGTCTGGGCAGGCGATGCCAGATACCACGAACGCCATGCTCGCTGGCACCGGCCAGAACACGAGCAACCTCATCCAGGGGTTGCTCTACGGGGGCGACCAGGCGGCGAATCAGGCGATCCAAGGATCTCCCAACAACCCCATAGCAGCCGCTGGCGCGCTGGCGGCGTCTGGATATGGCGCATCTGGCGCGGGAGCGCTCTCGTCCGGCCTCGGCGCGCAAAACGCAGCCATTGGCCTCGGTGGCGAATACGCGGCGAATCAGGCCGCACAGGACAACCCCGGCGACCTCCGGGCGCAGGCACAGCAGATGGATGCAGCGGGCTTCGGCGCGACAGGGATGCCTATCACCAGCGGGGCGGCTACCGGCCTCACAGGCGCCAACCAGTCACAGTTCAATCTGACTGCCTCGATGGAAAACCGCTTCCGTACCGGGCTCGCCGGGATCGCGCTCAGTGGCGCTCCAACGCTAGGCCATATGGACGCCTTCATCGACCACGCGGCGATCGAGGGGTGGATACCCGAGGCCGAGGCCGACGCGCACAAAGCCGAAGTCGCGTCCCTGGCGGCACAGGCAGAGTCAGAAGGCAAGAATCCCTCGCAACTCCTGAGCGCATGGGCGCGCGGACAGTATGCAGGATCGGGTCCCGCTGAGCTCGGGCAGATGCTGCCTGGCCAGCGCCAACTGAGCACCGGCCTCGGTACTTATGACTATTCGGTCAACCCTCTCACCGGGGGCAACCAGGCCGAAGTCGCGGCGGCTCCAAATCTAACACCGACTGCCGTGGTCAACCCGCAGACGGGCGAGGCAACATACACGCCAGCAAACCAAGTCAATGGCCGAACGGCCGCAGCGCCCGAGGCGACCGCAGCGGCGAATGCGGTGGGGAATACGGCCGGCGGACTGTTGGGCGCGGCGAGTCACGTCTTGCAGAATGCGCCGCAGCAGATCGCCCAGATCGACGACGCGTTACATCTGGTGGAATCCGGCGCGGCGACAGGGAAGTGGTCAGGCTTCCTACCGGGTGTCCAGAACGGAGTCTATGGCATCTTCGGGCAAGCCATGCGCAATCTTGCCGGCGCGCCCACATCGGCCGCGCAGCGCGCCGAGCTCGTGAAGGACCTTTCGGCAGGCGTTGCAACACAAGCGGCTGTCCTCGGCCTCAACGCGACGGACGCGCAGATGGCGCAGTCGTACATGTCGAGCGCAAACCCCGACATGCCCAAAGAGGCTATCCTGCACGCGCTGGCGCTGCAGAAGTCTTTTATTCAGTACCAGCAGTACATGTCTCAGCATATCTCGAATACAGCGGCTACGGCTCCGGGCCAGCTCCCGAATGCGTCAAACCAGTTCACATCGAAGGTAGGGGTGCTCCCGTTCCTTCTGCGAAACATGGCGCCCAGCGAGCGGGCGAACATGATCAAGAGCATGCCCCAGGCGCAGGCAGATCAACTCAAGAATCAAGTCCAGATGTTGCAGTCCATTCAAAAGGGAGGCGCCGATGGCAACCCTTGATCAAGACACCCAAGACTGGTTATCCCAAGGAACTCCGCCGGGGCAGACAGCGACCCAGCAGCCAGTCGTCACAGATGGCGTCGTGTCCTTCTTGCCAGACGACCCACAACCCGGGGGCGTCATCGATGGAGTGGAACAGGGGCTCGGCAACGGCTTGTACGGCGCTGCCATGGGTTTTGCTACGCCGGTTTACGGCTGGTCACAGCTGGCCATGCACGATCTCGGCTCGCTGGGCGCGGTCTCGCCGCAGGCTGTCTCGGACTATGACAACACCATCAACGGTATCGAGAACGAGTACCAGAGCCAGACGCCAGGGTCATGGGCCGCTGGTCTGGGGCGAACGATCGGGACGATGGTCCCCTTCGTTGCCTCAGCCTTCACCGGTGCGCCCGAAGCGGCGGCGGCAGCGGAAGCCCCGAACCTACTCATGAGAATCGCCGGGGGCGCAGGCCAGGGCGCGGCGCTGGGTGCGCTGGCTCCTGTCGGGCAGTCTGGCGACTTCACTGGCAATAAGATGGCGCAGATGGGCATTGGCGCGGTCATGGGAGGCGGCCTTGGCGCACTCGGTGCATCAGGCGGCTTGCTCAAATCGGCATCAGTCGCCGCACGTCCGCAAGGCGCAGCCGCCAGTACCCTCATGGGAGTTATGCAGGGCGCAGCCAATCCCGAAGTAGCGCAGGCAGCTCAGGCAGGAGATCCGGCGGCGCTCTCGAATATCCTGATGCGGCTTGCGGGTTCGCCACTTGTGCCAGGGTCGCAGCCGACACTTGAGCAGCTGACGGGGGGCGCGACCCCGGTCATGACAGCAAAGGCGGTTCGTCAGTTCGGCGATGCTCGTGCGGCCTATGCCGATCAGATGGCGCTCAACAATGCAGCCCGACTCGACGCAGTGCATCAGATCGCAGGCACCCAAGACGACATGGCGCAGGCTATCGCCGCCCGGCGCGCAGTTACGCAGCCCGGGTATGACTCGCTGGCGTCGGCTCAGCCCGTCGATGCGACGCCGGTCCTCCAACATATCAAGCAACTGCAGGATAGTAGTTTCTCGACCGATCCCACTATCGCCGGCGCGCTGAAAAACATCGAAGATCAGATCACCAACAGGGCCGCGCCAGCCCCTGTGAATCAAGACGCATCAGGCGGTACACTGAGTCCATCTCCTGTTTTGGTGCGACCGGATCTATTGGACGGCATCCGCCAGAACTTACGCAATATCGTGCAGTCGAACGCGAATGGCGGACCAGTCCAGTCAAAACAAGTTGCGGCACTTCAACCTCTGGTTGATACGATTGTGGATAGCATCGACGCCGGACACCCGGGGTATCGCGGTCTCCTGGCGGCGTATGCCAACGCCTCTACGCCTATCAACACTATGGCAGCTGGTCAAGATGTTCTGGCGGCCCTTCACAATAGCTCTCTTGATGCGATGGGTAATGTGGCGGCTCCACGGTCACGGTGGTTGACCGCGATAGACAAGGCCGTCACTGCTGAGCCACCTATTGACCCTTCCGCAGCCGCACGTCTACGTGCAATCGCTCAAGACGTCCAAAGATCAACGATCAGTAATCAGCCAGCTGCCGGTGGGGGCAGCGATACGAACGCAAACCTCCTGGCCAATGACTGGCTTTTTAACTCCATCCTGCGCGGCCAGTCGTCACAGCCAAATCTCGCCGGAGCTGCTGCCTCGGCGGTCGGCCTGCACGCGCCTGGTGCAGTCGCAAGCGGCCTGAACTTACTTAGCCGGTACGCAGCTGCACGAGGTGCCGCGCCGCTTAGCCAAGCCTTCCTTGATCCGGCTTATGCCGCCGAGGTCCTCGCTCGCTATGGGCGCGGAGGCGCCGTCCCGTCCACCACTCCAAATCTTCTCATGCAGTCGGCGAAGGGACTTATTGGCCCCTATGCCAGAGGTTATGCCGGAGCCCATCAATGAGCAGCTTACTCCCCAACGCCAAGCAGCAGTTCATCAATCCTTCGACCGGCTTGCCGCTGGCCGGCGGCTTGGTCTACTACTACATCCCAGCGACAACGACCGCCAAGGCGACGTATCAGGATCAGGCGCAGACCATCCCGAATACCAACCCGATCACGCTCGACGCGAACGGTCAGTGCATCGCCTGGGGTACGGGGGCTTACCGTCAACAGGTATACGACAGCCTTGGCAATCTCATTTGGGATCAGATCACGGCTGACGTCAGCCAAAGCACGCAGACGGCGTTGCCGACAAATGCCATCGTCGCCACTCAGTCGGGCATCGTCATGGCGGCGGCGCTACCTTCGGCGCCTTCGGCCATCTCATCCTGGTATCAGGTCGCCATCGTCGCACCTGCAAACTCGGTCGCTGGCGCTCAACTGATCCTGACCAATGCGCCGAGTCCATGGAATACCGCCCT
>JAEHJW020009553.1_pt1 | contig 10889 bp, 8 predicted proteins | sample 9271431 | NCBI WGS metagenome assembly JAEHJW02
TTCGGTTTGGCAAAAGGATTTGCGATAGAGGTGTTTAAGTGCTATAGTAAGTCAAAAAATTTCGACTACTCGTTCTGAGTAGTCGAAATTTAAAGAAACCCATAGCCGGGTTTCTTTTTTTTTTTTGATTAAAAACTATTTCGCATACGTACTACAAAGATGGCTAGGGAGATACGGTGTTTTCACCACAACTTGAGCCTCCCCGCCCTGAAGGACGGGGTTTCCGGCTATGGAGGTTTTAGATGAAGGGCGAATGTTTACAGTATAACTTTGGCAGCGGCGATGAAGCGGCTTATTACTGGATGAATGCCGACGGCAGTAAAGGCGGTATAGTGTCTGAAACAGCGACAGTTGCAGAGAGCGCCCATATCAGCGCCGACGCCATAATCGACCACGGCGTCGCAATCGGAAACGGCGTTCGCATCGGTGCATATGCACGCATCGGAAACAGCGTTTACATCGAGCACGACACCCGGATCGGTCACGGCACCACCATCGGAAGAAACGCCAACATCGGCGTCGGTACGACGATAGGCTACTGCAGCCATATCCACGATGGCGTTGGCATAGGAAACAACACTGCTATCGGAAACAACACCAGCATCGGTGGGTACGCGCACATAGGAAACGACGCTAACATCGGTGCGTATGTGCGCATAGGAAACCTTGTCGTAATCGGAAACGGTGTTCAGATCGGTTACGGTATCACGATCTGTCATTGCGTTACCATTGAGGCGGCGGATTGGTACATCACCGGAGGCCATTGCGGAAGTCGAGAGGCGATATGGACTGCGGTTCATAGCTACGAACATGGCTTGAGGTGGTGGTTTTATTGTCGGTTTGGCATCACCACTGAAGAGCTTCTAGAGTTCGCGAGGACTGAGCACGGCAATAGCAATCGCGCGGCAGCCTATCGCCACGTTTGCAGTTTTGTCACTACTCATCCTGAGTACGTGAAGCGCGTGGCGCACTAGCGCGCAAAAAAAAAAACACCAGGACTCGAGCCTCCCCCTCCCTGAAGGGAGAGGATTCCTACTTCAACGATTTAAAACCACTAAATCTCCATAGGCTTAAATTACCGCCGCTCCGGCGGCAAAAAAGAGGGCCATCGTGGCCCTCTTTTTTTTTTTCAAAGTTTTAGGTCACGCGGGAGATCTGATGGAATGGGTGTCGACTTTATCTCGGCCTCCAGTATCTTTGAGATAAGCTCAACCACATCCCTAGGCAGATCCATGTACTCTATAAGACTAAGTCCAAACTTCTCGTTGATGCGAAGGGTTCTGTATCTACGGATTGCGTTGTAGTAAGCAGAATATTCAACAACGTTTTCGCGAGGACTCATTGCTACCAGCGACAGAAGGTCTGGATTGGTGTTATCGTGGTTCTGTATTTTGAAGGTTTCGTCATAAAGCTCCCTTAAGACCATTTGGCGATCATAATGGTTGAACGAACCAGAACGGACCCTTTCTTCGAATTTATCGGCGAATGTAAGCAAGTGCTCCCATTCTTCCTTTTTGATTCCAAAGCCGACGTAAGATATATGGATATCCTCTCGTCTGGTAGATCCGTCCTTTTCTTCTGAATACGTTGTTATTCCACGGATTTCACCGCTGCGGTCTGGGTAAGCCTCTGGAGGCGTAGGATGAAAAAAACTTGATCTACGTTAATGACCTGTAAATTGGGGTGTTTGCTATATTCCTCAGACATCGGGTTTCCGCATGCCGGACAGGCCACGCGAGGAATTGCAATGACGGCAACGGTTGAGTCTTCGATGTACTTGAGGACGCTCTCGATGAACACGTCAAAGATAGAAGCATCGGACGAAAGCGTCGATACGATTTCATCCATTGTGTCCTGGTCTTCAATAACAAAGTCCTTGGGACCATCGTCCGTCATTTCTGTACCGACGATTCTCTTGACCCAATGACCATACTGACGAGCCATCGTAAGAATAGATTGTTTCGCGACGTACTCGCGTCTCTCTTTCGAACTCATGGCTTTGTCGAGGAGGTCGCCAACGGTTTCGTTGATCTCGGAAATCCATTTATAACCGGCAGCGACATATTCGCGTAGAGTGGGCACACGCAGCGTAACGCGAAGGGATTCGGTGAGTTTAATGGGCCGTGCCGATCCCCATTCGCTCATGTCCTGGTAGGCCAGAATCTCTTCTTCCGAATAGATAGCCTTACGGTTGGCCATATGTTTGCGTTGTTCTTTAGTAAACGCGGCAGTATCGGTCCATAGCAGTCGAGGAATGCTAACGACCGTATGCATGATATGCTGGCAAACTGTCGGATTAACAACGCAAGCATGCGCAAACGGATAACCATTGGGATAAATAGTCGAAACGATGCCCCAGAGCAGCAAGGGGATATCGGTTGCTCGAATAAGCGATTTGAGTTTTTCAGTTGTGGAGTCCTTGACAGTAGAGTCAACGACATGGTCGATAACGAACGATGTCAGAATATCAACGAGATATGCCGACATGTTGGAGAAGATCAGACCATTGGTCGAAAGGCCGAGTGTGGATTTCTCGTGCTGAATAAGCTGATCCAGCATCAGCAGTTCTGAGTCGGTTGGGGTTTTGAGCAATAGCCAGATGCCGGAGTGCCATAAAGGAATCTGTAGGAAAGATCCCATACCTGTTACGGCACGGATTTTCATGATGGCTTTGTTGCCCGTCAGAACCTGACCAGCCTCCCCGCTCTTTCCGATGCTAGGTCTTCCGGCACGAAGCTTCACGCCTTCGTGCTCGACGAACTGTTTCCACGAAGCGCCTTCTGCGTCCAGTCGTTTATCGAAGACATTGAACGGAACAAACGAGTACGAGGCGATGTCGACACTCTGAACCCACTCATCGCTGAAGTGACTAGCGCGATGGTCCTCTGGAATGCCGGAGATCAGTGCTTTGGCTTTTTCTACAGAGGCGGTTCCCGACTGGATAAATTGTATTTCGATGGTATCAGCGCTCGCTTCCTCGGCAACGGTCGTTGTCTTGAGCGACATTTCAACTTTAGGGTTTGGCTCGGCAAAAGTAGGGCTAGTGGCCTCTGTTTTGGAGATTTCTTCCTCGGAAGGTTCCGGCAGCTGTCCTTCATTGGACATCAAAGGAACCGTTGTGATCTCGGGCGTCTGTTCGACATGTGTTGGAGTGTCTTGGACATCGGTGGTTTGTTGCGTTTCTTCATTCACTTTTCGGTTCCTCCGGTACAGCCTCGTTTCTCTTTTCGGTGGCTTTGATGGTAGCCTTCTCGATAGAGTCCATGATGTCGAAGTGGTTGGACAAAACCACACCAGTGAAAGAGTCCATCCAGTTCTGATAACTTACAGAAACTTCATAGGACTGCATGAGTTGATCGAAGCCTTCCACGAGGCCCACTTTAGTTACGTGCGTGTCATGAATGGCAGCGAGTTTGTGGCTATATGCGACCAAATCCTTCTGGAGAATGTTAGCTCTCCTAACAAAGTCAGTCATGTCTTCAATTTGTTCCATGATCTCCTTGTTGCGGAGTATTGGAGCGATGACAGCAGGCTGCCGAAGGAGTTCGTTGCATTCGGAATACAACGAATTCAACGCGTCCCAAGAACTGTTCTTTTCGTTCTCGGCCTTGACGCGAGCCTCCTCGGCTTTTTTGGCAGCACTACGAGCTATGCGGTCTTGTTTGATTTCTTCGTTGGTCTTCTTGCGTGGTTCTTGCGTATGGTGACCGGCTTGTTTTTTCATACTTGGCTTTCCCTTGACAGTCGGCTAACTAAAAAAGAAGAGAGTTCTCTTTACATACGAGAGCGTTTGGGTGTAGAATTTCACAATAGCCCGACAAATCCTATGAAACAGCCTAAAGGCTTAATTACAAAAAAAGGAGCTGACCATGCTTGAACTTCTCGTTTCTTACCTCTATACCCATACTACGCCTCAGTACATGACGGAAGTCGTAGAGCTCCTAAAAAGCTTCTACCGATTGGGCGTTAAAAGTTTTGAAACCGACATCATTTACCTTTTGAAGGATGCCGAAAACACAGACTCCAATGAGATTCTTGCCAGACTCCAAAGAATCCTTATCCATAAATCCTCCGAAGTACTCATGGCGCAAGGCATTTCTGCAGACTGCGGAGAGATAGCTATCATTCGTCAAATTCTCGATGGACTGGAGGCCATTCAGACATACGAGGACGAAGACGTCGTTTGCATGATCTGCGAGTCGGGTCTAGACGATGTAGAGACTTTGTGTGAGCTTCTAGCGCTTGTTATTCCGTATACCGCGACTCGGTTACACGAACACATTGTCTTTGTCGATCCGAGAGTCATTAGCACGCTACATGCAAACGCCGAGACGGCTAGCCATTTGGTAGCTGCTGTTGCTAAGAATAAAAACGAAACAGTCGTTAATCGAGTGAGACAATGGATAAGTGTTTTTCCGGATAGTCTCGTAGAATCGCTATTGGTAAAAAACGTTCCTGTAGGAATGCCTATTGAGTCCTACACAAACATTGTCAGGCAGAATATTGTCTCCGACATTGATGAGGTTTTTGGCGACGATCCAGAAACCATCGCTAAAAATAGCATTTCGTTGGTGCTCTATTCTAACACTCCAGACATCAAAGTTAAGCAGTCCGTTCAGGCGTTGCTGGACGAGTATTATTCCGATATCGATACCATTCAGAAAGCGGATTTAGCCGTTGAGAAATGTTTCAAGAAAGCCGGACTGGAATTCCCACTAGGGGTTTAAAATGACCAAATACGAGTTTCTTCTCAAGGCCTGTAACGACGGGGCATACAAACGCAAAGAGTGGCTTATCTCCATTTTCTCTATCGTAAAGAACATCCCCAATGACCCACTTCCTTGGTCGGTTCGTTATGCCGAAGACGGAACGTTTGGGCTTCTGGAAGACACTAAAACCGAAGAGAAGTTGGAGGGAGCGGTCCACGGACAGCCTCTGTTTTATCCGCACGAAAAAATCTCTCTCAAGAAAGACGATCTACCGAACGTCTTTAATGACATCGAAACTACCATCGGTAATGTCGTTGCCAACTGCATGATGCTTATTTACCCATTCGGATGGAAGATACCGTTCATCACTGGCCGTTTTAACAAAAACTCCATTGAGAAGATGATCTGCGAAAAACTCGTCGATAACAAACAAGGGAACGACAACCCTGGTTCGATTACAGTCGACGAACTCCTTAAGTTCACAGAAGCCGTAGGGGCCACGACAGGACTATCTACAGTCGTAGTTCCTACAGGCACTGCAAAGACATTTACCATTGATCCTATTGTCGTTAAACGCCGTGACGAGCTGATCGAACAATATAAAGACCAACTCAACGACCCAGCTATCGTTGCCAAAATCGAGAAAGAGCTCGTAGACCTCGACAAGTCAACGTTCAAAGGAGATCTGTCGGAAGGTTTCTTGATAGGAAAGAAGTCGTTCGATGTAGCCCGCAAACGCATGTTCATCATGCTTGGTATCGAGATGGGTTTCGGCGATCCTAAAGAGGCTATTGGAACGTCTCTTGTGGACGGCATCGACATTAATAACCTCCCCACCCTTATCGACGCCATGCGCGCAGGGTCATACGGTCGAGGCAAGGAAACGGAGCTCGGCGGTGAGCAGGTTAAGTACTTTTACCGCGTCTACCAGAACACACGCGTCGAAGAACCCGATTGCGGAACCAAACGCGGCTTGTCGTGGGACATTACCAACGATAACTACAAACGGTTCATCGGTCTCTACCTGGCCAATAATCCTAAGGAAGCTCTGACAGAAAGTAGCCTTAAGACTCTCATTGGTAAAGAAGCGATCGTCCGCTCCCCGATGTACTGCAACACCAAAGCACCCGGATATTGTGCTAAATGCGTTGGTGATGCCTATTCCGCCAACCCTAACGCTCTATTAACGGCTGCCTCAAACGTCGGGTCAGTCATGATGAATTGGTTCATGAAGAAAATGCATGGCGTCGCTCTCAAGACTGTGAAGTTGGATTGGTCGGACGCTCTCCAGTAGTTTTTTTTCAAAACACACCACCAATATTTTGAACAAGCTTAAGGCGCCCTTCCTTTCTTTAATATGGAGAAGTTCCATGTCTGAACAAGAACCCAGCGTCGTGCAATCAGACGCAACGCAAGAAACCACTGAATCGGTCAATGCGCCAGTTCAGGCTACTGAAGCAGGGAATGCTCCCGAATCCGTGACTGCTTCCACGGAAGAGACGAGCGCTGAAGTAGCCGCCCCTTTACCCTCTGCTGCTGAAACCCAGACTGATGAGCCGAACGAATCGACTCCTGAACAAACGGCGTCACAACCGTCTGGGGTAACAGCAGAGGGTCCTTCTGCCGATCCGGTACCGGAGCCAGTCCCTGAACCAGCCGTTTCCGTCGATGCTCAAGCGCCCGTCTCTGCGCCTGAACAACCGACGACGCAAGCGGTAGAAACAGTTCAGGCGGCTGAACCCGCGCCCGCCACCACTCCGGTACCGTCGGCCACCGACCACTACTTTCTCCGTTTGGATTATCTGATCAATAACTACATCAGCACGATGGTTCCTGGCAAGATGTTGTCCCAGCAAGACGCCATCAACACCCAGCGCAGTCTGTTGGAGATGTTCCGTCATGTTCTCGGTGCCGACATTACGAAGGCCAAGACGGCATTCGAGGTTCTTTTCAGCGCAATCAACAAACACCGCGATACGGTATTCGCTGAGTCGAACGTCTATCGGTATTTTGGTTCTCTGAAGACCAAACTCTCACCGAAGGAATTCGAACTCTTCAACCAACTGACCCATCTTTTCATCAGTGCGGCTAACCCCTCCACTCGTGAAGCCATGATGAAGCAAATTGACCTGAATGTTCTTGCTCGTAACCTCGACAACAACAAGCAGTTCATGAATCTTTCGGCTTTCTTCAATAACCGCCTCTAAAGCCCATAAGGCACATTAGACAGAGATCCCAAAAGGGTCTCTGTCTATGCCCTAAAAGTTTGATTGGAGATTTTTTCAGATACATAGTACTTTAGTGAATAGGAGAAGCAATCCTGCTTCTCATTCATCAATGCCCCAAAGGGGCGAGGAGATTTAAGATGAATACGGTGTTCGATCCAAAACGTTTCACTATCCATCCCGAACGGCCGCTCCTCATTGGCGGAGTGGGCCAGGGGGCACTGACGGCCCAAATCGTTTCGCGGTTTGGGACATCATTTATAAGGGCGCCACAAGGAAAATTTAGTGGCTCGTTTTATGTCAAGGACAGCATGGACAAATGGGTGGTATTGTACCACCCATCCAGCGACATGCTGGGGTTCTATCAAATGGGGTTCGACGAATTCAAGAAAATGGCTCTGAGCCCTGCGGGCTCAGCGCCAGATGTAGCGGCGATCAGTAACCTGATAGTAATAAAAGCTGACCCGAGGTATAAATACCTGGGACTTCAAATACTCGAGGTCATCAAAAGCCTCGAGTAGTAAAAAGGCTGCCAATGATGGCAGCCTTTTTTTTTGTCTCGATTCAAAATGTTTTCAAGTATACATTACCTCCATGTATAACCTGGCACTATCGCCAATTTAAAGGAGGTTATCATGGGCTTTTTTTCTAAACTGTTTGTTTCCAAGGCGGATGATTTTGTTGCGGTCGGGTCTTACTACAAGGGCAGTAAGGTCACAACCAAGGAATATGAGATGTTGGTTGTGACGTGTCGCGAACATATGTCGCGACTCACCAACTGGTTCCGGGGCAATATGCTGGTCCTGAAATTCGTTTTACCGGACGGGCGGCAACCGCCGATAAATCAGTTAGCGATCAATGTCGCTAAAATCGAAATCGTGACTCGGCGAGCTTTCGAGCTCGCCGGCATCAAGGGCGACTTCGCAACGATGGCGAAGATGGCTATCTTCTTCATCAGCGACGTACTCTTGATGAAACCAAATGTCTGTTCGCTGGAAAAGATTCTCGACCTTGCCTTGATGGATGAAAACGTGATGTCTCGCCTGGCTAACATCATCAGGCTCCGTAGCGAAGGAGCCGACTACGATGCCTACATGCCATCGCATCTCGCTTTGCTGGAGTGCTACGGCATGGAAGAGAACGTCCCCAACCCGTTTGAGGACAAGCTGTTGTCCGAAGACATCCTTAACAAGGCAAACGCTTTCGTCCTAGTTGTCTCGAAGCAGATGGCGATGTTCAGGAAGGCTGATGCTATCGTTGCCCCGGAAATCACAGCGATGACGGAGGAAACTGATGCGTCCGTCGATACTGCCTGTGCCGACTGTACAGCGACTGAAGAAGATGTCGACCATGCCGAAACCGAATCGTCTTATGACGATAGGGGGTCACTTCGGCGTCTGAGCCCAGCTCAGGAAAATGAAACCCCTGATAACGACGGTGGCCGAAGGGCCACCGCTGAGCTGGCCTCTACGGCTGTGCTCCGGGGGTCACTTCCCGAATGCAGCGACGCACCCGGAAAGGTGGAGAAACTTCCGACTGAAACGGGACGAGCTGGGCCCGATGCCACATCCAAGACGGCAGAGGTTAGCGTATTGTCAATGGGTCTACACAGCGAACGCCCACCGGGAGATGATTCTCGAGCTGAAAGACCTGACGCCGAAATGGGTCTTTCAGGACGCGACTCGAGAGGAGCTCCAGGAGCAATTGTTTGTGGTGATGTACAGACTGAGCCAATACAGACAGCTTCTGAAGGACGTATGCCAGGAGTTTGGTGCGGTGATGCCGTCAATTCAAGAGCGAGTGCGGTTCTGGATGCCCTTCGATGTCGACGAAAAAACTCAGTGGCTAGAGTTCTTGACGCCGCCAATACGCTATGCGCGATAGATGTCGTTGGCGAGTCAGACGAGTATGTAGAGGCCATCCTGGTGTCGTGGATGTCGTTGAGTGATGAGCTGTTCGACATCTTTCGCATCGTCAATGCCGAGCTTCAGCAAGCCAACCTAGATTCGTGGTATATGAACGCTACGGATCGTCTGAAGATCGGTAAGTTTGGGGTTCTGATGACGAGCCTCATCGGCGTACGCGAAAACGGCCTCTCACTGGATACAGCCGCATCCGCGCTGAAAGGCGTCCTTCGGTCTGACAAACTGGTCGATGGACAGGTCCATGTGCGAACCAGAAATTCAGCGGCTGTCTTCAATAAAGAAGAGCTTCTGAACGACATCATCGAGTCGTTTTGGGTCGGCATTCCTAAAAAGAAGCTGCCGAATAACTTTAACCCTCAGACAGATCCCTCTTGCTTGGCTGTAGCCATCGAACTCCTAGAGAAAGCCAAGATAGTCGGGATCAAAAAATGCGAACCATCAGCGGTTCGAGACGGTGTTTGGAAAAGGCTGTATGACTATAGTCTCCAAGCTGAAGCTGTGCTTTCGAATCCGAAGAAAGCGGCCAAAAACACGATTAGTTTCGTTCCAATATGGGAACGAAAACAGTTTGCTCGTCAGTTTGCTGTGGCGATGTCGATGATTGGTATCAATGTCAATCTGCACTCACTCGATCGCGTCGAGTGAGTGTGGGTGTTCTTTTTTTTCTTTGAAACTAAAACATTAAATCCTATGACTACAAACACCTCAACTTTAACACTGGACAAGCGATATGTCAGCGAACCTAATGAAAGTTTTGAACTGCTCCGAAACAGGCATTGTTGCGCGACCCCACGAAAGTCTAGAGGCCACGAGTCTGGCACTAGAGGCACTGCTAGCCGGAGTCCATGAAGTTAGTAGCGAGTCTTTGGTCGTTTCTACCGAAGGATTCGTAGAAATGATGTCGAGTTTCTATAAGAAGATCGTCGAGATTCTCCGAAAGATTGCGAACATCATCGTTAAGTTTTTTGGATTTGAGCGCGACAACAGAAAACAACGCGAGGCTGAGATGAAGAGGCAGAAGCAAGAAGCTTCCAGAGACGCCATCGACCATCTCTACAGCGTCGACCATGTTAAGCGTCTCGTTAAAGCGCTCAGTGTTCGTGGACAAATTCTCACATTCAGCTCCGACCATTATACGTCCAGCGAAATGACCGAGATCCTGTCGAAAGGCGTTGATGTTTTGTTGGCGCAAGCAAAGAGCGATTTCGCTTTCCTGGCCGATCTCGCTAAAGCAGCCGATGAGGAGACCGACTATTTTATTGGGCTGCCAAAAAGCAATAGTTTCTATATCGCCAACAGCGTCAACCACGGCGTCGCTCAATGGAATCAAATGTTCGACAAATTCAAGAAGACGGTTAGAGACAGTCCTTACTTTACTTACCTGACCGGGCCTGAGTTCAACGGCACTAGTCCAACGGTGCTTACTGGAGCACTTAGGCGACAGCTTGACAAAGTCTATTCTCCCGATTTAGCCGCCGATAAATTCTTACCGATTTCTGTAAAGGACAACTCTTCTGAAGCTGAATACGTCGATAAGCGTGCTGCTCTCGTCAAAAAGATCGAGGACTTCAAGGACGGCGACGCCACCAAAGTCTTTGAAAAGATTCGTTTTGCTATCGAAACCAAACTCGATGTCCTCAAAACGGCCGAACACCACATTGCTGATCTTTTAAGAAAGAATCCGCAGCTTGGAGTCAGTAGTAGAACCAACTTCGCTAACATGAGGCATGAGGTTACCAACATGGTTTCTCTCCTTGGCTCGTTAGTTGGTCTAGGAATGCTCGTTTACGGACACCTGGATCGTTCCGCCATAGCTATAACCAGCATGGGCAAGAATGTTCGTAAAGATAAAAAGAAGCAGCCTTGATGCGGCACAAAAAAAGAAACGAGAGAATCCCCGAAAAGGGATTCTCTCTGTGCACGTTTTCAATCACGTGCGGTTTTGGGCCGAGGATAGAAGGTGTTGTTCAAAAAGCTCAATGACCTTTTGCGGAGACGGAAGGCTGAAACCAGTCATGGCAATCTCGACA
>JAEHJW020000039.1_pt1 | contig 10886 bp, 7 predicted proteins | sample 9271431 | NCBI WGS metagenome assembly JAEHJW02
CTGCGGGACGGGTCAAATGGAAGCGAAAGATTGTGCATGATTCTGCATCGCGGAGGGGCCGTTGTGAGTCGATATACTTAGAACTTGCGATTGATGAAGAATTTCAGGGCGTTATCGGTGCTGGTGTTGGCGATGACAGGCGGGTTGACCGGCTGTATTTCGACGACGCGGCTCGTGGTGAAAACGCAGGCGCCGACGGTGTACCAGACGGCGACGGTTGAGCAGTTGGAGAAGGACATGTCGGAGCGGGATGCGGCTGTGAGGACGCTGAAAGCACAGGTGCAGATTACTGCGACGACGGGCGGATCGAAGGAAGGCAAGCTCAAGGAGTACACGTCATTTACGGGGTACATCTTTGTGCAGAAGCCAGCGAATCTGCGAGTGATCATGCAACTGCCGTTGATTGGGTCCAGTGCGCTGGATATGGTGAGCAACGGGGAGACGTTCACGTTGAAGATGGCGTCTTCGCATGGGAATGTGTGGCGGCAAGGGTCGGACAAGGTGACGATGCCCTCGAAGAATGGGCTGGAGAATCTACGGCCGGATGTGTTTCTGGACTCGCTGCTGGTACCGGGTGTGAAGGCGAATGAGTTTGTGACGCAGACGGAGTCGACGCGGGTGCTGCATGAGGATGCACATCATCGGACGGAGATGGTCGAACCGGATTATGACCTGTCCGTGCTGAAGGCAGGGATCGGGAATGCGCTGCACGTGGCGCGGGTGGTGCATATCAGCCGAGTGACGATGCTGCCGTTTCAGCAGGATATTTATAACGACGTTGGCCAGGTCGTGACGCAGGCGACGTATGACGCGTACCAGGAGTATGACGGGCAGCAGTTCCCGACGGTGATTATGATTCGGAGGCCGCTGGATGAGTACTCGCTGAAGATCGTTGTGATGAAGTTGACGCTGAATGAGCCGTTTGAGGCGGACCAGTTCGAGCTGACGATTCCGCCGGGGACTGTGGTGAAGCAGATGCCGTAGGGATGTTAGAGCAGGCCGGCGCGGTGGGCGTGCGTGGCGATTTGCTCGTTGATGGTGAGAGCAAGAGAGAGAGCGGCGCGACCGGCTGCGGCGGGGACGCGGGGCTGCGTGCGGTTGCGGACGGCGTGGAGGAAGTCTTCAAGCTCAAGGCGAAGGGGTTCGCCTTTGGGGATGTCGGCCTTGGTGAGGGAGAGGCCGGCGGTGGGGTGGGCGGTGGGCATGGTGTGGGGCGTGGCGGCGGTCGCGGTGGGTGCAGGGGTGGGCGATGAACCTGCAGCGGCCGTCGCTGCCATTGCGGCTGCGACGACGGTTGGATCGACGCTGATGGTCAGGAGTTCCTGGCGAGCGAAGTCGAGCGAGAGGTACTGGTGGGGTTGGAAGAGACGGAGCTTGCGGACCTGCTCGGTGGAGACGCGGCTGGCGGTGAAGTTGGCGACGCAGCCGGAGTCGAACTCGACGCGGACGTTGGCGATGTCGGTTTTGCGCGAGAGGATGGGCAGGCCGACGGCGCGGACTTCGCGAACGGGGGACTGGGTGAGGCTGAGGACGATGTCGATGTCGTGAATCATGAGGTCGAGGACGACGTCGACGTCGAGGGACCGCGGGGTGAAGATGCTGAGGCGGTGGGACTCGAAGAACATGGGCCGGTTGAGAGCGGCGATGGCCGCTGTGACGGCGGGGTTGAAGCGCTCGAGATGGCCGATGGCGACGATGCGTTGGTGGGTGCAAGCGAGATCGAGGATGTGATCGGCCTGAGCGAGGGTTGCGGCGAAGGGTTTTTCGATGAGGAGATCGAGGCCGGCGAGGAGGAGCTGCTCGGCGACCGCGGCGTGATGGATGGTGGGGACGCAGACGGATGCGGCGCCGAGCGAGAGGTTGGCGGCGAGGAGTTCGGTGAGGGTGGCGAAGGCCGGGATGTTGTAGGTAGCGGCGAAGGTGGTGCTGCGCGCTGCGTCGGGTTCGACGAGAGCGGCGAGCTGAACGAGCTCGGGATGAGCGAGTTCGAGCTCGCGGTAGACGCGAAGATGATTGCGCCCGAAGGCGCCGGTACCGATGACGGCGACGCGCAGAGGAGGCACGGCTACTTCTGCGCTGCGACGTTGGGGAGTGGAGACTCAACGGCGACGCGGCAGCGGGTGTAAAGCTCGAAGAGTTGCGTGACCTGATCTTCAGGCTTGACGGCCGAGGGAGGGCCGAAGCCGGTGGACGAGGCGCCCTTGCTGCCGAGGTTGGTGTGGGCGGCGACGAATTTGAGGAGATCGAGAGCGATGTCTTCAGAGCGACGAGGAGCGGAGTTGTTGCTGGATTCCATGGGTACCTTTCGGAGCGCGTTGCTAAAGGTGATGGTAGCGGTTTGACGGAGATGGTTGCAACGTGTGCGCGGTGAAGAGCAGCAGAGATAGGACGTGGATGGACCGCGCAGGTGGAGGAGAACAATATGAACTCAGATGAACTGCAGAGGATTCTTGGTTATTTGAACATTGGCCTCGCCATTGCTCACGACAGCGGCGTGTCGATTGGGCACTTTGGAAGCGGGGACTTTATTCAGCTTGCGCAGACGGTGAACGGAATGTTGCTGCATGCGATTGCACCCGTTGCGGGAGTCGCTGCATCGGCTGCGCCGGTGGTGGCAGCCAATGCGACGCCTGCGCTGATGAGTAGCCCGGCGGATGCAGGCGGCTGTGCTAAAGGCTAGAGGGTTTGGCGGCGACACGGCATGGTCGCAGTGTGAGTGGATTTGCAAGACGGCAGTGGAAGTTGGAGGAGCAATGAGCGGAACAAGGCGAGGGTGGATGCTGCTGGTAGTTCTGGTGGCCATGATGATCGGAGGCGTTCGCACGGCAGCGGCCCAGGTGGCGACGACGACGGTGCAGGACACGGTGTATAGCGCGAATGGGACACCCGCGAGCGGAACGGTCCTGGTGAGCTGGAGCACGTTTACGACGGCGGGCGGGCAGACGGTGCCGGCAGGGAATACGTCGGCGACGATAAGTGCGGGAGGGCTGCTGTCGATTGCGCTGGCCCCGAATGCAGGTGCGACACCGATGGGTAGTTACTATACGGCGGTGTTCCACCTGAGCGATGGGACGACGAGCCGAGAGTACTGGGTGATTCCGGTGACGGTGCCGGGTGGCGGCACGGTGACACTGGCGGCGATTACGAACCAGGTGTTGCCGATCAGCGTTGCGATGCAGACGGTGTCGAAGCAATATGTTGACCAGGCGATTGCGGCAGCGTCTACGGGGTTTCCGCTTGCCACGTCACCGTATGTGCAGAAGGTGGGCGACACGATGACGGGGCCATTGGTGCTGCCGGCAGATCCGGTGAGTCCGAACCAGGCGGCCGACAAGAATTATGTGGATGAGAATGCGGCGGCAACGTCTGCCGGGTTGGGACAGAAGGTGAGCCTGCTGCCGACGGCTACTCAGGCGGTGGCGCAACCGAGCGGGACCAGCTTCAGCATCAGCGGTACTTCCGCGAGCACGACGTTTTCGGGTACCGGGACAGTGTCGCAAGCTACGATCACTTCGGCCAATACTGCGGCGAGCCCTAACACTGGTAGCTACAACCTGTTCACCAACGACGCGAACTGCTTTCAATCGGGATACGACCTGGGAAATAACGGAACCTCTGCGCAGGGGTGGAGTGTGTGCACTCTGGATGCGAGCAACTTTCAATCCGCCACGAGGGGCATCACTCAGATGAACGGCGGCACCTTTTCACACTTCGCGCAAGGCGACACGGCCTTTGATTATGGATATATGAGTTCGTTTGGCGGCACTGTAGCGGCTTCCGACGAAGGCGTGACGCACACGGTTAAACAGGCCCACCAGATCGGCTACTACACGGGGGTGATTGCGACCGGAGGGGTCACCGGATCAAATCTTCTGACGACGACTTCGTTTACATGCCACGGAATGTGCACTGCTCTTAGTGGAAATCAATTTGCTGACGGGGGGATTCTGCTCGATACGTCGAAGGGCGGAAGCACGGCCACGCTTGCGTCTACAGGTTCGGCACTGAATGGCACTTATTACACGCTGGCGTCTGGGACGGTTCCGGTATCGACGGCGTGGGGCAACATCGTTCCAAGTTCCTGTACGAATAATGGCAACGGGCAGTGGCAGAACTATACTGCGACGACCTGCAATGTGACGCTGGGAAGCTCACCGGCGAGCCCTGGGAACTTTGTGGCGGGGACGGATGTATGTCTCGCTGGACCCTTTCAGGAAGAGGCTGCCGTAACAGCGGTAGGGACGCCGGCCAGTGGGGTGCAGTCGATTACCTTCAACACGCGGTATGCGTGGGATGGTACGAACGGGAATACGAATGCGGCTCTGGTGATGCAGGGTGGAGCGTGTGGACAATCGCTGGTGGCAACCAGTGCGGTGAGTTCATGGCCGATTGCGTATGCGGTGGTTGGGGCAACTTCTTCGACGCAGGTGTTCTTAAGTAATTGCGTGGTAGGAGGTTGCAATGGGAGCGGAAACATTATTCCTGGCACACCAGTTGCGACTGCCACGGTGATAAATTACGGGGCCTCAATCGTGCGCGCCAGCAACGTTGTGACCGTGTCAGGATTTATGGGATACCCATTTTATTTTCCTGCGGGATCGACGGTTATCGTTACGGGAGCTACGCCGACGGACTTGAATGGAACCTTCACGGTTTTGACCAATAGCGAGGATAGTTTCAACCCATCCATGACGTGGGCTCAAACCGGAGCGAACGAATCGAGCACGACAGACATTGTGATGAGGGCACCGAATACGAGTGTCACATTTTTCCCCTCGGCTTTTATTACCGGGACCAACAGCGGAGTCGGAGGCGACGCTCAACTGGCGACGAACACGGTTCCGTTCGCTGCGGGGGATACGGTAGTGGGTGCTCCGACCTCGCAGTATCAGCAGGCGGGGTTGAACATCTATATTGGACAATCGACAGCATCTACAGGGAGCTACAACTCGCATGGGGTGATGGTGGATGATGCAGGTCCGTCGCAACTGACGCATGCATTCCAGGCCTTGAACAGCACGAACAACGGTGTCGCCCAAGACATGTTTGACGTTGACGGTTCCTACCAGAATGACTTCTACATAAAGTATCGTCCCGCAAACAACGGAACGATTCTGTTTGTGCAGGGCAATGAACCGGTGTCATCGAATCAAAAGCCGTATAACATCTTCGAGGATGATGCCAGCCCCGGCTATTCGTTTGTCGTTGATCCACGGAATGTTCGCTTCACGCTGAACCAGCCTCTGTTTGTGGCTGGGAGCGAAGTCTGTACGGCGGCGAATGGGATCTGTGGTGCTGGAGGCGGAGGAACAGTTACCAGCGTCGCGGTTGGCACATGGCCTAGCTGGTTGGCGCCTACAGTGACGAATGCAACGACGGCTCCAAGTATTGCGGTGGCGGCAAGTGCCATTCCGAATACGGCGTTGGCGAATAGCGCCACAACCGTCAACGGGATCGTGTGCACGCTCGGTGCTACATGCACCATTCCGACCGGAAGCACAACACCGCCGCTGACGTACAACTACTACCCTGCAGCGGTGTCGGATGGTGGATCGGCGTTTGCTGGCGGGTTTACGCGCTACAACAACAATGAGCCGCAGACTGGCTCGGTGAATCCGGCGTCGAGTGCGCTGGGCTACATGCTGTTTCAGGCTACGCCAACTGCACCACAGTATGCGGAGTTGACCACGACGGCTCCGCCCTATTGGACCAGTTCGGGTATGTATCTTGAGTTCTACTCGACGGCAGTAACGGGCAATGCAGTGATGGACGTGCAGACGGCGTGCGTGACAGCGAACCAGGTCGTAGGTTCTCCGACCTTCTCGACCGCGATTGTGACGACAACGGCGGTGAGCACAACAGCCAATGGAAAGGTGCGAACGGCGCTGATTCCGAATATTGCCGCACCGGGAGCCAACGGGTGCCCTGCGACGGGCATGACCACACCTACGACACTTACGATTCGCGTCTACGCGGATGCGACCTCGGCGGTTCCTGTGTACCTGCTGGGAGCGACGCTGGTAACGGGAAGGAGCCAGTAATGCGCAGACTGATGGATGTGGTGGTGCTCTGGTGTCTCTTCTGCGGGGTGGTGTTCGGGCAGGCGACTAACCCGCAGAACACCTTCGCCAACGCGGTGAACGCGGCAGGACCGAGCGTGTGGCTGAACTTCAACGACCCGACGACGGCGTTCAAGGATCAAGTATCGCGGACATCGTTTGTGAATACGGGAACAACTACGACGACTACGACACATTCGCCCGCGCCGCCAGCCGCAGCGTCCAATGGACAAACTTATTTCGGTGCCTTCAATGGCACGAACGACTATCTGACAGTTACAACTTCAACGCTCAACCCGGCGGCTTATACCTTCAGCGCATGGGTATATCTCACCGCGATACCTACGAGCGGGAATTACGTGACAATCATGGCCCAGGGAGCAGGGGGGTTTACAACGATTCTGGTGCAATCTTCCGGCACAATTTTGGCGGGCATCACCACAACGGCAGTAAACACGAATACAAACATAAGCTATGCAGGGTCTCACGTGTTGGCGGTAAACACCTGGTATTTCATCAGCATGACGTACGATTCTGTTGCGGGGTTGACTGGATACGTCAACGGGGCGGTAGATGGTTCCGCTGCGGCGAATGGAACGGCGGCCGATAACACAGGACCTTTCGAGATAGGCGGAAACTACCCTTGTTGTGGGGGGCGCTATCTCAACGGTCAGATAAGCGACGTGAGTATCTATAGCGTGGCTTTGACATCGGCTCAGATCAACACGCTCTATACCGGCGGTTCGATCACCAGTGGCTTGATTGGGCAGTGGGATATCGACGAGGGAGCTGGTACAACGGCTATCGACTCCAGCACTGGCGGGAACAATCTGACGTGGGCTGGCACAACGAGCGGCAACTTCGGCTACTACTGGGGACCGGCGACGACCTCCGTTTCCACCACCTATAATTCCGGCACAGTCACGACCGATCAGCCCGGATTCGACAACACCAACGCGCAGCAGTTCTCGGCGGAGTTCCCCTACAACGGCTTAAATGTAGCGCCCAACAACACGCTGGGAGATATCGAATGGGACGTTCCCTGGACGATGCTTGTCCACGTGGACCGGTTCAACTGGAATGGGAATGCAAAGCTGGTGCTCGCAAGCAAGGGGGACGTTGCTTCCTCAACGGGAAGCTGGTGGGAGCTATTCCTGCAACAGAACACAACCAACGCTAACGCCTCACAGCTCTGCTTTGAGCGCAACGGGACGGGAGAGAATCAGGCCCAGCAGTTGTCCTGCACGGGGACTGGCTATGATGCGATGCCCAACGGATTCAACTACGACATCGTGGTGGAAGATTCCGGTACCGGACAAGCGTCAGCGGTGAGCATGTGGATGAATGGGCTGCCAGTAGGAACGTCCATCCCATCTGCTATTTCCAGCAACACCTCGGCTCAGGGATTTGGGAATGTGACGTGGACGGTGACGGCAGGTGGGACAGGCTACGCTGCGTCTACTGCATTCACCTCCACGGGGGGTGGAGCAAACTGCGTGGTAACGGGAACGGCAGTAGCCACCAGCGGGGTGATCACCTCCGCCGTCTCAAACGCTGGAGACAGCAACGCTGGCTGCACGTCGGCACCTACGATTGTGTTGACTGCGCCGACGGGTACGGGCGCAAATATCACAGCTAACGTGCTCCCTATGTCGATGAACTCAACGACGGAGCCGCTTATGGTCCCCGGATACGTGAGCAGTGGTGTCAGCTACGGAGTGGGCGGTTCTGACACGACGCAGAATCCGGTCTACATTGATGAGTTTGCGATCTTTCCGGGAAACCTGACGTTTGGGCAGATTTCGAACATCTTCTATGAGACGAAGTTCTACCAGGGGCAACTCTTTCCGGGCATCACGACGAATCCGCCGCTGGTGATCTTTGAGAGCACCGGATGCGGACCGGACTTCAGCGGAGACCAGACTACTGCGATGTTGCTGGGATCGGTAAAGGCCGGCCTTATTCGCCTGCTCGGGCTGGACATTGACGATGGCAATCCGAACGGAACCAACTCCGTAGGCTGGTGGCGGCAGATGCTCGATCAGGCAGGCCTTGCAGACGTGCCCGTTTCATGGGGAGGATCGGCTTCGATTGTCGGCAACACGGGTGGATGTCCGGCTGCGAACATCACGGCCTACAACGCCTCAACTCCGCAGAACCCGGCATCGTACGAGGCCGCCGCTACCATGTACCGCACGCTCTTTGCGAAGTACCCCACCACTCCTATCTATGTGCTGCTGACGCAGGTCTATAACGGCTACGCTCAGTTTCTAGCTAGTCCCGCAGATAGCATCTCTCCGCTGACCGGATTGCAGATGCAGGCGCAGAATGCGGCGAACGGAGGCTGGGTAAATATCTACGAGGGCAACACGAATCTGGACACGACCGACCTTGACACGGTGTGGACGAGCAACGGGGCAATGCCTATCTGGGTGCCTGGAGGGAACGGAGGGAAGGGAGGGCCGGGGATTCTGGTGTCGAAGACGGCCAACGATCCTCTCTATATGACTGCGGCGAAAATGGCTGCGGGCGACAGCATCTATGGATATACCAACCAGAACTTTGCGATGGTGCTGAGCCCCTACTTCTATGGCGGGGTGACTATCTCCTATAGCGGGGGAACGGGCTATGCGAATGCGACTCCGTTCACCTCGATTGGCGGCGGTCCACACTGCCATGTAACCGGAGTGATGACGGCCAGCGGTGGTGTACCGAATGGGATTGACTATTCGTGGGGAGGGCCAATCCCCTCGACCACTACGTACGATGGGCTGGGGTACGGATGCGTGCCTGCAACGTTTACCGCGACGGGAAGCGGAACGAGCCTCACTGTGTCGTCGGTCTTTGGCGTTATCACGGTAGGCGACACGATCAGCGGAACGGGCATTCCGGCAGGGACGACGATCACTGCGCAGACGAGCGGGACGACGGGCGGTGCTGGGGTCTACACCACGAGCGTTGCAACGACAGCATCCGCTGCGGCGGTGACGCGGACGCCAACCATCGTGCTAACGAATCCGACAGGGACGGGTGTCACGCTGACGCCTGCGCTGGGAGTATTTCTCAGCAACTACGGTGCGGGTGCGACGAATACGTGGAAGGTGTGGCCAAACCAGTATGACCAGAACCCCACTGGAGGAACTTCCCCGACGACGGCTCCGATCTTCAGTTGGTTTACCAACTCGCTGATGGACCCGCCGACCAATGGAGCACCACGGGTTCCGTAAGGCGGGTGATTGCCTGGAAAGTGAGAGGGGAGGTGCGGGTCCTCTATTCGCGTAGTCGACGCGGGATGGGGGACCGCGCGCCGGGGTGGGATGAGACGTGAAGGATACAACGAGTCTGTTGGATATAGGCCTGCGACTGGAGTGCGAGCCTGAGTTGATTTTGGATGCAGCCGAGCTGTTGCTGCGCGTGCGTGATCGGGAGGGGAACGTGCGGCCCCTGATCGCCAATGCTGCGCAACGGAGATTTGAAGAACGGCGAGGCCGGCAGAATATTGTGCTGAAGGCCAGGCAGATGGGAGTGACCACGTGGGCGGCGGGAAGATTCTTTCTGCGCACAATCACCAGACCGGGAACGCTGACGCTGCAGGTTGCGCATACACGAGAGGCGGCGGAGTCGATCTTTCGGATCGTGCAGCGGATGTGGGAGGAGCTTCCGGCGTTTCTGCGCGAAGGGTTGCTGGTGCGCAGCCGCGCAAATGTGGGACAGATGGTGTTTCCGGAGCTCGACAGCGAATATCGCGTGGCGAGTGCGTGCGATGTGGGTGCGGGACGCGGATTGAGTGTGCAGAATCTGCACTGCAGCGAGGTGAGCCAGTGGCCGGGTGATGCTGCGATGACGCTGGCCGGGTTACGCGCGGCGCTGGCTCCGGGTGGGGAGTTGGTGCTGGAGAGCACGCCGAATGGTGCCTATGGAGCGTTCTATGCGGAGTGGTGCGCGGGTGTGGATGGCGGTGGCGACAAGGATGCGATGGTGCGGCACTTTATGCCGTGGTGGCTGGAGCAGGCGTATGTGGGGCCTGTTGTGGATGCTGCTGCGATGACCGATGAGGAAAGGGCGCTGGTGGAGCGGCATGGGCTGAGCGGAGAGCAGATTGGATTCCGTCGCGGGTTGGAGCGGAGTTATGGCGGGCTGCGCTCGCAGGAGTTTGCTGAAGATGCGGAGACTTGCTTCCGAGCGACGGGAACGTGCTTCTTCGATGTTGCAGCGATTGAACGGCGGATGGCGGAGGTGGGGCCGGTGCTGGCGACGCGTCGGGGCGGAGCGTTGCAGGTGTGGCTTCCGGCGTCATCGGGTCGGGTGTATGTTGTGGCGGTGGATTCGGCGGGTGGAGGTGAGGATGGCGACTTTGCGGCGGTGCAGGTGATTGACCGCGTGACGGGATTGCAGTGCGCGGAGTTGCAGGAGAGGCTTCGGCCAGCGGAGCTGGCGAAGGCTGCGGTGGAGTTGGCGAAGGAGTATCAGGGGGCGTTGATTGCGGTAGAGCGGAATAATCATGGCGCAGCGGTGCTGGCGTATATCGAGACGAGCGAGCACTATGGCAACGTCTATCGCCAGGGCGGCGAGGCCGGGTGGCTGACGACAGCGGCGTCGAAGCCGGAGATGACGGCGGGGCTGGGATCGCTGCTGGAGCAGAGGCCGGAGATGTTCCGGAGCAAGCGGCTGCTGGGCGAGTGCAGGACGTTTGTGGGGCGAGAACGCGGTAAGACGGGAGCGGCGAATGGAGCGCACGACGACCTGGTAATGGCGATGGCCGTGGCCCAGGCCGTGCGGGCGGAGTTGCTGGCGCGTGGCTCACAGGTTGGCATGCAGATGCGGTAA
>JAEHJW020005970.1_pt1 | contig 10886 bp, 8 predicted proteins | sample 9271431 | NCBI WGS metagenome assembly JAEHJW02
AGGATGCACGCATGCATGCAGGTTCTGCTATGTAGATTCCATACATAAGAGGTATAATTCCAGGAGAATAGGAAGCGGTGTTAATAGATCATGGGGTGATTACTTTTACACGCCGGATAATATAGATGATGCTATAGAAAAAACAAACTGGTCTAAATGGTCAGGAGTCGAGGTTATGCTATCTTCCATGCATGATCCTTACCTGCCGCAGCTATATAAAACAACCAGGAAAATAGTTGTAAATGCCCTGGAAAACGGTGTTAAACTATGTGTGCAGACCAGGTCTCCCTTAGTAAAAAGAGACTTCGACATATATCGGGAATATAAGGATCAGGTAAGGATACAAGTATCTGTTTTCACAATGAATAAAAACCTTGCAAGATTAATAGAGCCTAGGGTTTCACCGCCAGAGGAAAGGATAAATATAATCAGGGATGCGAAGAGATTAGGCTTAAAGGCAGGGATTATCATTGCGCCGGTAATGCCGCCTCTTAAGATCAGGCTAGATGTTATAGATGACATGGAGGAAATAATCAAGTCCATTTCTGATATAAAGCCTGATTTCATATACGGGGAGACCATACATGCCAGGGGTTCTAATATAAAAGAAATTGAATCACTGCTTGGAGAGCAGCTGTACCTTAACGGGTTTGACAGACCTGTTGAAAAGCATTTTTATTCACTGCTAAAAAAATATGGCCTGGAAGGAATCTGGTGGAAGGCTAGACATTAAAATGCTCCTGTCGCCCAAATATTTCGTGGAGAAAATTTAAAGCAGATTTATCATCAAGTGTGTCTATATAATGACCAAACGGCTCCATGGCTTTTGTCCATTCAGAATTGGTTTTTGTACGGGTTGTTCTTAAAATAAGAGAATAGGCCACTTTTTTACCTATGTCGTGTATATCTACTGCATCTCCGATGGGCTTGGCTAATGTATCCTCAAAAAAATGGAGTAGTTTTTCGTCCGGGTTATCGCCTGGAGTATAATCTGGGATCATTCTCTGCATCCTTTTTACATCTGCTTCATTAACATTTTTTTGTATTCTTCCATGCATTCTTTGAATGCCCCATGTTGCATTTATAATTAGATCTACTGCTTGTACAGATTCAAATAATGGCATAAATTGTATGAGATTTGCCTCCATACCCTCTGGATCTATAAAGAATATTGCACCGGTATTCTTATCAAGCTTATATTTCACTGCTATGTCTTTAATTATGTCATTGGTGTCTCCATTTTCAATATACGTGTTTTTTATACCTAGGGCCTGAACTCTAGATTTCAATAAATCCGATTTATCCTTATCTTTATCTATTGATATAACCAGGTCGAAACTCTTTCCATTTACGTTGGCAGTAGCCGCCATGAGAGTCGATCCTAGTACTGAATAATTTGAATTTTCTATTTTAACAATGCCAGATCCACCAAAAGCATCTATAAATACAATTTTGTCAAAATACATATGGGCAATCGGAAGAAATATACCCATATAATAATTTAGGTATGCCAGCTTTAAAACTGTATGGGCCTTATATACATTGTCATTTGTTGATGGCCCAAGATTATTCTCAATAAGAGTGGATATTATACCTTTATTAACCCTATCTGAAACGACCTTGAGCTGGCGGATTAATTTGTCATGACCTGATTTTTTAGGGGGCATTATTTATCAATAAAGGAATAATATAAAAGTATATAAATATAGTTTTGATGTTTCTTTGTTATTAAGGCCAATAGACTTTTATACAAACTATACATGGAACACATTTTGACAATCAGGATTTCAAGGGTTTATTTTACTCATTTTATCAGTATCCTTTTTACTTCTAGAAGCATATACCCAAAATGTAATTCTTTATTATAATCATATGATATTTTTGATATTTTATCTTTAAGATTGGAGTGTATTTTAATAACACAGTCTAAACTATTTTTCAGATCTTCCTGCGCCTCAATTCTTTTAATAAAACTATCGTTTAAATCTAAAATAGTTTTATATTCTTTTAAACAATAACTTTCATAATGGTGGATGAAAGAACCTTAGTTGCAGATGTTAAAAGTTACATTGATGAACTCCCAAATTTTAGTGCTGAGGTAGAAGAGCATAGAAATAAATTAAGAATGGATCTAGCAGTTTATTATGAAAATAAATTAATGTTTAATGCAGAATTTAAAAGGCCCACAACCATAGAAGGAAGATCACCAAGAAATATAGAAGTTGTCAATGACGCATTTCTAAAAGCAAATACAAACAATATACCAAGTAGATTTTTTGTAACATCTAATTTTAATGAAACAATAATATGGGATAACTCAGACAACACAAAACCATTAATCTCCAGAGATGTGTATACCATTAATCTGGAAAATAAAGTCAAAAATGATATTGATTTTAATAAGAATGATATAAAGGCTGAAATTAAAAGTAAAATGCAGGCCCTTGCAGAGTATATTAGAGACCTTTATAACGGTACTAAAAAAGCATATTATAAGCCTCTCGGTGATAGTTTTATATTAGGCTTAAATGACCATTTAAATACTGCCGTGGATGTTGTAAAAAAATATGTACCTGAGAATATATTAAAAAACTGGTGGGATGAACAGGGGTATGAGCCGAAGGTAATATTTGAAGATGAAGACAAAGAGAAAATATCCAGGTATAGTTTATATGTGTTTGCAAACAAAATTGTATTTTACTACGTATTAAAGAGGTCATTCAAGAGTATAGGCGATATAAAGGTTAATGATGATGGAAACATAAAAGATCTGGAAGATGAAATAAATAATGATTTCATAAACGCCAAAAAAATATCAGGGGACTATGAAACTGTCTTTGAAAACAATGATGCTGATAAAATTTTGTTTATGGATGATGAGGAGCTTTACCCAATATCATTATTGATTAAATTTTTAAAGGAATATGATTTTACAAGGCTATCACAGGATCTTTTGGGAAACATATATGACAGGTTAATAAGTCCTGAGGAAAGGCATTCAAATGGCCAGTATTATACCCCTATTCCGGTTGTGGATTTAATAAACGCCCTAGCCATAAAAAATAAGGATGCCAGGGTAATGGATCCGGCATGTGGATCAGGAACATTTTTAACCAGAGCCTTTGATTTAAAGCTAAAATTATATAAAGAGGATAACAAGGAAATTAGGGAAAATATAATGAAAGATTTATTCGGATCTGATATATCAGCATATCCGGCGCATCTGGCTACCATTGCCCTGGCATCAAAGTTATTAATGTACAATCCTGATGTTTACCCAAATATCATAAAGGATGATTTTTTAAATCTTAAAACCAGTAATGTAATACCAAAATTAAGGACAGAATCTAACGAAAAAAAGGATATATTAATCACAGATTTAAGTGGTAATGAGAAGATTGTTTCTTTTAAGCCAATAGATGCATTTGTTGGTAATTTACCGTATATAAGGCAGGAGAACATAAATAACAAGGATGAGGAGAAAGAAAAAATTCAAAAATTTCTAATGGAAAATGGGTATACATATAAAAAGGGCAAAGATGAATATGGGTGCGCTCCAGACAATACAGCAGATTTCCATGCATATTTCTGGTATTATTTAACCCCCTTTTTAAGGGAGGGTTCTAGGGTAGGATTTTTAACATCAGATAACTGGTTAAATGTCGATTATGGCCAGGATTTAAAAGAATTTATAAATAAACATTTTAAAATTGTTGCTATTATCGATTCCTCTGTTGAAAGATGGTTCGAGGATGCACTGGTAAACACAGTTATTACAGTGCTGGAAAGAACATATAATAGTGAAGAAATGAAAAATAATAAAATAAAATTTATTAGAATAAATAGAAAAATTAACGAACTGATTAAAAATATTGATGATGCTGTTAAAATTGCGGGCGATTTAGAGAATGGCGTGAGCAGCGAAGATGTAAAAATAGTTAGAGAAGTGAGGCAGGGCGATATAGAATTTAATGATATAATGAAAGGCAAATTATTTCAATATCTTCGTGGAACGGATGAGTTTTTTAATATTACAAATAACAAAAACATGGTGCCATTACAAACAATATTAGATATAACATATGGTATCAAGACCGGTGCGAATAGTTTTTTTTATGTGGATGATATAACCCAAAATATTAGCAAGGAAGAATTAAAAAATATTTACGGGTTAAGATCCGGGCAAATAAAAACACTTAGTATAATAAAATCCGGGGACAAAAGCACACACATAATAGAAAAAGAGTATTTGAAGCCCATATTAAAGGGGCCAAAGGAATTTACAAAAACGGGAGAACTGGTACTAACAAAAGAGGCAAAAAAATATGCCGTTATAATAAACGAAGATGATAAAAATAAAATAAAGAAATACGCAGCAGAATATGTAGATTATGGAGAAACTCATCCACCTGGAGAACCTTTCTCTAACACAAAAACATGCAAAGCGAGAAATCCATGGTGGAAACTATCACCCCAGACAATACCCGATATTGTATTTACCGCCTTATTCTCATCAACGTTTATGTACCCAAAAACAACTTATATGCTGGATCATACCCTATATTTAGGGAAATCTAAAGACAATATTGATGTTGACCCTATTTACGCTTTTTTAAATTCCTCGATTTCATTCATGTACCCAGATTTACTAGGCAGAAACTTAGGCGGCGGTGGTGCTCCTGTAGGATTCCAGATATACGAAGTCGAATCTCTACCCGTTCCAGATCCAAAGATATCTAAACCTTTTAAGAATAAATTAGAAACCATAATGAAGACTATGGAAGCGAGAAAAGTAGGATCTGTTTTTGATGAAATATGGGATTTAAAGGGTAATTTCTCATTAAGTATGGTTAAACCTGATAGATTGGAATTGGATAGAACAATTTTAGAGATACTTGGTTTTGAGAATCCAGATAAATTTCTGGAATCCTACTATGTGCAGGTTGTTAAAATTGTAAAAGAAAGACTGGATAAGGCCAAAAGTCTGAAGAATAATAAAAAGACTAATAAAAGATCCTTGAGTAGTGTAGCAGATGAAATTATAAAAAATATTAATGTAAAAAATTTCCCTGAAGATTACATATCAAGCATTATGGGAAACGTGAAAATAATCAAAGGTAATAAGATAGTCGCAGGCAATGATTTAGATGGATATTTCGTATCTGTAGATGGAAAGAAATATCATTATGATAACAAAAGTGAAAGTAAATATGTGTACTACTGCGCTCTTCGTGGCATACAAAATATTTCGATGCCAGATAATACAGATACTGTTTTAAAAGACTTTGAGAGCGATTTAAAAGATTGGAAAAATAAATTGAATAAAGAGATAAATAGCATAACAAGCAATGAAACTTATAGAGAAAAACTATGGAGTTTATGTGCTAGGAAATTGAATTATAGCATATTAATTCAATAGTTATTATAATAGGTAAAAACAATATTTTATAAACTTTTAACGTTTAATAAGAGACATTTTTATTAACTCAGCCCTGCCCGCGCTTCTCCGATATATTATGCATTATTCTTCGTCCCTCTCTATCTGAATTTGAAGATCAGAGAATAATGCTAAATATATAATTTTATATTATTTTCAAACTTATTACCCTCTTTTATAAATAATATGATAATTAGTATGTATAAAAATTCAGATGGAAAATGATGGATATTGTAAATAGGCTGGATTCTACTATGACTTAAGGTTATGGATATTGCAAGGGAATGTTGTAGTTTCTATTATTGGCATATATTTATAAACAATATTCAATTATGCAGCTATGGAAATTGAATTGAATGGGGACATCAGTATATTAAATTTAAAAGAAGGCATCCCTATCGGATTCATACCTAAATTTGAGGATAGTATCGAAATATTTGAGAAATTATACAATAAGGATAAAAACTGGACAATTGCATATTCCGGTGGAAAGGATAGTACTGCACTTACTGTTTTAGCATTATTTATGAAATCAATACATCCTGATATTAACTTAAGGATAACTTATTCTGATACGATGATGGAAATACCTGAAATGTCAAGTGTGGCAAACAATTTCCTTGATTACATTAGGGATAATTTCGCTTCAGAAGTAACTATTGTACATCCTGCAATTACAGATACATACTGGGTAAGGATGATTGGAAGGGGATATCCTCCACCCAGCCCAAGATTTAGGTGGTGCACTGACAAGTTGAAGATAATTCCCTCAAGGAAACTCAGCAATGACAAGGGTCTATTTATTACCGGCATGAGGATGGGCGAGAGCAAGCAGCGTGATACAAAGCTTAAAAACTCCTGCCTTTCTCCAGGTGCCAATGAATGCGGTGGGGATATATGGATTAGCCAGAAGGGGATAGATGTTGCGGCACCTATTATTACCTGGACCTCCTTTGATGTATGGTATTTCCTACAATCAATAGCAGTTAAATATGTGCCTGCTGTGAAATATGTAATAGACCTTTACGGAAATACGACAATGAGGTTCGGATGCTGGATGTGCACCGTTGTAGAAAGAGATAAAACCATGGAGATCATGGCAAAATCCGGAAATGAAAAAATACAGAAAATGCTTGCATTCAGGCAATGGCTTGTAGAAGAAGCCAAGAAACCAGAGAACCGTTATATGAGAAAGAACGGAGTAAAGGGGAGATTAAATAAAGACTTCAGAAGGGAAATACTTAGAAAAGTGCTAGAACTTGAAAAAGAAATAGGAATTTCTATAATATCTGAAGATGAAATAAAAGCCTCTCAGCTGTTACTGGATTCTAATAAATATGAAAATTATTATTAATCTTGATCTCCTTTTTCTGAAATCCTGTATATTTTATAAAGTGAATCTATAAGGTTAATCTTTTCTTCATCATTATCCGGTGCATACATTAAAGCTATAAGGAATATACTTTTCCATAGTTTTGCTCTTGTACCTTCAATTGGTGGCAATCTTACTATAGATTCGTTTTCGTTTTTCTTTTCAATTTTTCCGTATTGTGATTTATCTTTTGTTGTGATAATTGTTGGAGTTGATTTCTTTTTTTCCTTGAAAATTTCCACAGTTTTTTCGTAAGGATCCGTTTTATTTGTTTTTTCTTTTCTTAAAATGCTTTGTCTATCTTTTACTATTTTTACTATTCCTTTTCCTTCTTTAAATTCTTCTTGTAAAGATTTATAAAATTCTGAAATATCTGGTAGTCTTTTGGGCTCATTCTGAAGGGAAATCTCTGGAATTGTCTTAGAGTTTTCACTGGCCTGGTTTTTATTTTGACCACTCTGCATATAATCTGAATCTGCCCCTGGCATGGAAGCACTAGGCTTTGGTGGGGCCTTGCCATTAAGGATATTATCTAAGTATGCACGTAAATAAATATATGCCCTTGATCCTTCATAAAGGCTTTCTCTATCGAGATTTACAGACCTACGGAATCCTTTATTTAAGAATATTTCCATAAACATTTGGTGCAGGATAATGGGATTTTCGCTATAAAGGCGCAGATCATCAGAAAATTTATCTCCTATTGCAACGTTTAATACTCTATATAACATTCCTCTATAATCATGAGGCACAATTCTCGCATTTTGATGGTAAACGTAGCCATTTATTTTAATATCAATTTTTTCATCTGCTTCATCTTTTAATTTATAAGTTTTAGGCCCTATAATGGCCACGTATGGGTCTAATTTTGCCGCGCCTCCTACTAATTTGATATCATCTGCACTAGGGTATAAAATTGGTTTATACAATTTAAAATGATTCCTAATTTTTCCTTGTACATTGAATTCTATATAAACATTAAACTTGAGATTTTTTGAGATGTATTTTAACTTTAAGTATTCTGTGTCATCTGTTCCAGGAATTTTATATGGTTCACCGTTAATATCTTTAACTATAGATTTAATTGGACCATTATCTAAATATGCAACCGGGGCCATGAGGCCAACTGATGCTATTATTTGGTCCAACTGTTGGAGGTTCCCTATTTTATTCAATTTCTGCATATACGAAATAAACTCCTCATAGTATTCCTGGTATTTACTCTCTTCTTTTTCTTCGTTATCGCATTTCTTTTGAAAAAAATAAGATTTGCCTAGATTATTTAAAACAGATGCTAAAAATGGGGGCTTAAAGTCTTTTATTTCAATCTTTGTGAAATGATTAAAATCTGATTCGGATACACCACTGGATGTTATTATTACATTGCCTATTGAGAATTTATCCATAGTTTCAGTAGCAGCTTGTACTTTATCGAAAAAATCTAGGGACACCTCAGCAGTATATTCTCTGTGCTTATCTCTTTTTTTGGTAATTATTTTAAAAGATCTACATGCTGATGCAATTGACAGTATTCCAATTCCAAGGTTTCCTATTACTTCTCTCCCACTGGATGTTTTACTTTTTTCATCTATGCTCTTTATGCTTCCTCCTATATGTGTGAAGGCATATTGCAAATTATCTAAGTTCATGCCCTCTCCATCATCTTCTACTAAAATGCTTTCCAGGTAAATTTCGCCTTCTTTGTAATCAAAATTGAAATAAATTTTGGTAGATTTGGCATCGGCATCAAATGAGTTGCTAAGCAACTCTTTTATTGCACTTGCAGGCGACCTGTATAGACCTGAAGATATTAATTGTATTATTCTAGGACTTACCTGCATAGTCAATCTTGTTTCAAATTTTTGCTCATTAGTCATCATACACACCCCATGAATTTGAATTATTAAAAAAATCATTGTACATTTTGAGTACATGTTCACAGATGTTCTCTAGCTCCGGTTTGCTGAGAGGTTTATAGCCATGGACAGAACTAGAAAGTGGATCATAATCATGTTGTAAATTTTGTAAATTTTGTTTCTGAGATATTATTTCATTCTCTATTTGTTTATAATTTATAGTATTTTCAGTAATTTCTCTTAAAATTTTTAATCGCTCACCTTCGTACTTATTTCCATTATATTGTATATAGCTCTGCGTATTATTAGATATTTTCTTTCTAAACTTCGAAGAAATCAAAACACGAATAAAAATCTGAAAGCCTAAATTTTTTATTTTTTCATTTATACACTTATATTCAGAACTCGATCTATCAATACTTGGTAAGTTTGGATAAAAGACCCAGACTCCAAAACTTTCATATACAATCCGTTCATATAAAGTTCTTAATGAAAAAGATGCACTGTCCAAATATTCTAATGTGAAATAATTCACAAATTGCTCAAAATATGAATATATTCGGCCTATTGCATTATGAAAAAATGACTGATAATCTTTTTTCCATTTCTGTAAATCATATTGTAACTCATTTGCCATTGTTATATAATCCTCAGGTTTTGGTGATACCTTAGGGTTAATTAAATAGTGAGTTATATGTTTATTTTCGCATATGACATAGAAATCCGAAAACTTATTTGAGGAGCCATTTGAATAAAGTGCTATGCTACTACATGGAATTTCGTCCTTTTTCTCTATTTGACATTCTACCAAACCAGAAACATCTATTTGAGAGTTCCACTTCATAATTTATCGCCTTTTAAGATAGAATTCATTCCAGCTTCGCTCCGCACTCCATGCAATACTTTGCATTTTCAGGATTTTCAAATCCGCACACCTGGCACATCTTCACTTTTCCTTTGTACTGGGTCATCATCTTTTGAACTTCTGGATAACCCCATGCCTCACGGACATGCCAGCATTCATAGGAATCGTCCTCTTCACACCACAAGCGGAAAATCCCGTTGCCATTCCTTTTGATATATATATTGAAGATCCTTTTGTTCTTCCCAGGCACAACTTCCTCAACTGTGATGTGATTATCCATGACGTTGAAATGGAAGAGGAATTTGAGGTATTTTCTATTTTGCTGCTCCTCAGGAGTGAGTTTTACATTGATTTCCTCGCCGTCAATATGGATTATTCCTTCAGAGACATCCTCGGCTTCTTTAAGTTTCTGGGCTACTGCACGACCTTTATCTGTAATCTTAATTTCAAAAGTTTTTCTACCCCGAATTTGTTCAGAAATCGTTAAATATCCTTCATGTTGTAAAGCGGAAATAATATCGGAAAGGGTTTTCCAGCTCGTAGCTATCCTTGAAAAATCTGATTTTTTAGCTTCTCCATTATTCTCTAACAGTAATATAAGAATGGATTTAGCATAAGACCTATCCAGTACTTCCATAGTTTCCCTATATGCTAAATAGGAGATAGATTAAAAATTAATATCATATACCCTATCTACTAATTAGTAAACAGAGTAAACTTTATATATAACTCTACTATATATCAAATGGTAGATAGAAATGGGGAAATTAATAAGAGTTGATGAAAAGGATTATGCGAAAATTAAAAATTTTAAGTATGAGGAAAAAGTGGATACTATCAAGGAAACTGTTCACCTTTTAGTGGTCGAGCATGAGAACGATAAAAAGGAGGTGCCGGCATGATAGAATCGTCCCCGGTATCAGCCATAACAGAGAAAGTGCTGGAATGCAATGTCTGCGAAAATAGGGTTGCTTCCTGTGATGCATGTGGGAGAAGCTACATGGAGGGAGATGAGATAGTGCACGTCTCGCATGATGGCTTAAGTTATCATTTCTGTTCAGAGAAATGCCATACAAGGTTCTGGAATTTACGTGCTTTTAAACTGGTGGTGCCGGCATGAAGATGAAAATGGGAGAAATGACATACAGGGCACCACTTGCCATACTGGTGGAAACCGAAATGGTTGGAAAATATGCCAGAGAGCATATGCATACCTGCCATGTGCATGGATTCAAAGGTACCAGGAAAGAGATGATATGGCACCTGAAAGTCGAGCACAGGAAAGAGCTGGTGGTGGCTTAAATGCTTGAATGGATGTTAGAAAGGCATCTTGACGAGAAAGTGAGATTTATCACG
>JAEHJW020002402.1_pt1 | contig 10883 bp, 11 predicted proteins | sample 9271431 | NCBI WGS metagenome assembly JAEHJW02
CACAGGCCGAGGTGTTCAACGACTCGCTCGCCAAGGTGCGACTGGCGATCACCAGCATCGGCAACCGAGTGATCGAAGCATTCCTGCCGGCCATGAACGACATGGCCAACGGGATGGTGGAGTCGGCGAAACAGGGTGGCTCGCTGCGCGCCATCCTGGACGGCGTGGTGCTGGTGCTCAAAACCCTGGCGCTGGGTGCCGCCACCGTAGGCAAGGCATTCGTGGCGCTGGGTGAAGCCATCGGGGCAGGCATGGCAGCCGCCGTCGAAGCCTTGTCCGGCAATGTGTCCGGCGCGAAAGCCATCATCACGGAACTCAAGGGCAGTCTGGTCCAGCGGCTGGACGAACTCGCCGAATTCCGCGACAGCCTCTTCGACCCGAAGCCGGTCGAGGTGCGGGCACCGGCGATCGTTGCGGACCCCAGTCTGATCGATCGTCTGCGCACACCAGGACGGGCCACCGGGGACAACGGGGCGGCACGACTGGCACTGGCCAAGGCACAGGCCGATGCCAAGCTCAAGTTGCTCAAGGACGTGCTGGACCGGCAGTCGCGCAGCCTGGACGAGGCGCTCGACGGGCGGCTGATCTCGCTGGCGGACTACTACGCCGCCAAAACCGCCCTGGAAACGCGCGAGATCGACGCCGAGATCGCACGCACGCAGACCTTGCTGGCCGAGCAGAAGCGCATCGCGGCGTCCGGTGCTGACGAAGGCGCACGGATCAAGGCCCGTACCGAGGTGGCCAAGATCGAGGCCGACCTCATCGTTCTCAACAACAAGCGGGCCGATGTCGAGGTCGCCAACGCGCGTAAGGCCGCCGACGCCGAGCGTTCCTTACGTGATGAACTGGCCCGCGTTCGGGAGGAGTTGCTCGATCTCACCGGTGCTGCAACCGGTCAGGACCGTCGTGCTGCGGTCGAGCGCCAGTACCAGTCACTCATCGAGCGCCTCCGAGCCGAGGGCGACACCGAGGGTGTGGCCACTGTCGCGCGCCTGATCGACGTGAAGGTTGCGGCAGCGGATCTGGCCACCTATGAACGCCAGTTCAATGACGCGCTCAGCCGCATGCGGGCCACCGAGGAATCCATCAATCTGCAGCGCCAATCGGGCCTGCTGACCGAGTCGCAGGCACGCGCACAGATCCTGGCCCTGCACCGGGAAACCGGGGCGACCCTGGAATCTCTGCTGCCCCAGCTCGAGGCCAGCGCCACGGCGATCGGTCCTGACGCTTTGGCGCGCGTGCAGGCATGGAAGAACGAGATTGCCCAGGTCAAGCTGGTGGTGGACGACGTGGCTGTGGCCATCGACGGCGCGGTCCAGGATGGGTTCGCCCAGATGTTCGAGGCCATCGGCAGCGGCGCCAAGTCTGCCAAGGACGCTTTCGCCGATTTCGCGAGGTCCGTGCTGGCAGCGATCAACCGCATTGCCTCGCAGAAGCTCGCCGAATCCCTATTCGGGAGTTTGTTCGGCGGCGGTGGGGCGGGCGGCACCGGAGGCTTCGGCGCGCTGGTTTCATCCTTCTTCAAGGGATTTGCGACGGGCGGCTACGTGACCGGACCCGGTACATCCACCAGCGACTCGATCCCGGCACGCCTGTCCGCCGGCGAGTACGTGGTCAACGCCGCCGCCGTGAAGCGAGTCGGCGTGGCCTTTCTGCAGTCGATCAACGGCATCTCAGCCGGACCGAGAGTGGCAGGCCCGACGCTGGCATTTGCCGCCGGCGGTCTGGTGCCCGAAGCCGCCCCGGCGCAGGCCCCGGGCCAGTCGGTGCGCATCGTCAACGTGATCGATCCGGCGATGGCCGCCGACTACCTCAACTCGTCATCGGGCGAGAAAACCATCCTCAACATCCTGCAGCGCAACGCTGGCGCGGTGCGGCAGGTACTGCGCTGAGAGAACCTACATGGCATTTGAAATAGGGACAGCCACCAATCACGTGGATCTGTTCAGCAGACTCGTGAGCTTCTTGAGCAGCGGGCTTGGTGCTTCGGAGAACTGGGAGATCCTGCGGCACACTGGCGTCGCCGAAATCGACGCCAGTTCTTTCGTGGTGAACTGGGAGCCATGGGCCGCATTCAAAGGGCCTTACCACTCACATGCCAATGGCTGGGCTACGGCCGTCGGTCAATACGCCAACTGCTGGCTCAGCTGGAAGATGGTCCAGCCGTTCGACATCGCTCGGTTGAGCCTGCTCGGCAGCGCCACTGCGAACCAGTCCCCCAGGGACTTCACGCTGCAATGGTCGGATGACGGGCTCGCATGGACCGACCGAAAGGTCTTCACCAGCGTCACTTGGGCCAACAACGAAACGAAGGAGTTCGCCATCGACGGTGTTTCGCCGGGGGCGAAGTCCCATTGGCGAATCTTCGTCTCAGCCAACGGCGGCAACACGACTAGTACCGTGATCAGGCAGGTGCTCTTGCCCGAATGGCAGATCTACCAAGACTTCAATCACGCCCGCCGGCCGGCGGTCTGGCTCAAAGCGCCGGGTATGACCGGTTTCGATCCTTGCTACATCAACTTCCAGCTGTATGACCGCCCAACGAGCGATTACTACAACATCGCAGTCACCGGCTGCACGGGATTCGTGGGCGCCGCCCAGTTCGACGACCAACCGGGGGCGCTGACCGCCCTGGCGATCCCGTTGTGGAATCAGCCGATCCCGTATTGGTTCAGCGGCAATGGCCAGCGTGTCATCGTCTCGACAAAGGTCGACACGGCTTACCTGTCGAGCTACGCCGGGAAGATGCTGCCCTTCGGCACACCCCAGCAGTTCCCCTACCCGCTGCTGATCGGGGCGCCTTTGCCGTCCGCCTCGGGGACGCGCTACTCCGACAGCGCCGTGAACCTGCCCTACAAGGGCAATCGGACGACACTGAAACTGCGCAAGAACGACGGATCGTGGATTCAGCCACTGGCCTGGCCGTACTCGAAGACCACGACATTCCGCGACACCAACGGCGCCTATCCCTTGCTGCCGGTCACTTTGTACGACACGTCGAACACCTACGGCGTACTCGATGGCGTCCATTTCATCAGTGGCTTCGGCAATGCGGTCGAGAACACGGTGGCCATCGGCACCGAGACCCATGTGGTCCTGCAGGACGTGATCCGCAATGGGCTGAGCGACTTCTTCACCATGAGGATTGCCTGATGGCCTATCAGACCGGAGTGATCACGTCCGCCGCAGACCTGGTTGTCGTCATCACGGACTTTGCAGTCGCCAACGGGTGGGTGTCGAACGGCAACGTGCTGAGCAAGGGCGGAACCTATATCCGGCTCACGGCACCGAGCACATTCGAGGTGCGCATCGATGGCGCGAGGAACGGCAACTTTGTCGCGCCTGATCTGTGTGTCCGTCACTCCAGAATCTACAACACTGCATGGCCGAGCTCGGCGACTTATTACCTTGCCGCTTTCGAGAATCCGGACACCGTCTGGTGCACGATCAACTTTGCCGTCACCACGCATCAGCACATTGGCTTCGGCACGATCGAGAAATACGGCGACTGGGCCGGCGGCGGCTGGTTTCACGCCCAACATACGCCAGCGTCAGCCGATGGCGGCGTGTGCTCGGTGATCGATGGCTCCCAGCAGCCTTACTACCCGAGCAGCCCAAGAGAGTGTGCGCTGTTCTGGAGCCCGAACATGCGCGACTCCTGGAACGGGTATTACCAGGAAAACGCCGCTAGCAACCTTCACTGCGAATTGCGAGGATACGTTTGGGAACCCCCCACGGGTGCCGCGACGATTGGCGTGCATTGTCCAACCATCCTCTCGCCTATTCAGAAGTACAACCCAAATGTGTTCAACGGGCAGACCGTCCTAACGCCGTTCCAGCTATTCCTGCAGAACACCGACGGGCACTACATGAGCATCGGGCATGTAGGCCATCTGCGTTTTGTCCGGCTGACCAACTACAACCCGGGCGACGTGATTGAACTGGGTACCGACCGTTGGAAGCTGTTTCCTTGGCACATCAAGAACGCAGCATATCCCGATGGAAAACAGGCGGCCTACAGCGACGGGAACTACAGCACCGGCTTGCTGGGTGTGGCTGTACTTTATGACGGGCCGTAGCCATGCCTGCCCTAATCGGATTCACCCCCTCGGCCTTCCTTCAATGGACCAGGGATCACCTCAATGTCGTCGCGCTGGACCAGTTGGGGGACGCTCTCTACGAGCATCGGCGAGCCTCCGAGATCAGTGTTGGGCGATTCGGACCCCTGACCAATCTCGCACCGGTGGAGAGCAATCCCCGGTCGCTGACGGGCACAGTCGCGCGCAGCTTCACTGAGGACTACTACTACCGGGTCCATGTGCGGCCGAGCCGAATTGATCTCGGCAATACGATGTCAGTACAGACCCGAGATGTGGAAGTCTGGAATGCGTGGTTCGAGCCCAACGCGCTCGCAGCGATCCATGCCACCAATGCCGAGGGCATGACGCTGTCCGGGCCGGCATCGCCTCCCACCTCGTTCGGACCTCTGGAATCGCGGATCTACGTCCTGTCCGTTACGCCGAACGGCCCGCCGGTTGTCAATGCGGCGTTCCAGTTTGACTTCGCCCTCGACGATCCAACCCTGCGGGCATTGGGGCGTCGAATCGTCGGCTGGGTACTCGCGCCGGACTGGACGGAGCCCGTCGTTGAGAGGCTGGAGTGGCTCACGGATGTGATGGAGTCGCACGCGGGCGCTGAACAGCGGGTTCGCCTACGTGAATCCCCTCGGCGCCACTTCGAGTATCGCGTGCTGGTGGGATCGGATCAGGCGCGCGTACATATGGAAAATCGGCTGCTCTCCTGGCAAGCCAGGGTTTACGGCCTTCCCGTCTGGACTGATGCGTCGATCGCCTCCGAAGACATCGTGGCCGGCGCGACAAGCCTTCCCGTACCGACGGCAAATAGGGATTTCGTGGTTGGCGGGATCGTCGGCCTGGTGAATGGGCTGCACTCCGAGTTCGCCGAAATCACGGCCGTAAACGCCATGTCGATCTCGCTCAACGACCCCATCGTCAGAGACTGGCCCGCTGGCACGAAAATCGTTCCTGTTCGATCCGCCCGTGTCCAGAACGACCTTGGGATCGGCTATGTGACCGATGCGATAGCCGCATCCCGACCCCAGTTTCAGCTGGAGGACGAATGGCCGATTGCACCCATGTCGGAGACTCAAGACTACCTCGGCTATCCGGTTCTGCTCACGCCGCCCAACTGGACGGAGGATCTGCAAGGAGAGTTCGGACGCAAATGGCGTGAACTCGACTATCTAACTGGCCGTCGAGTGGTGGACGACCTGACCGGCCTGGCACGGACACAGCGCGTTCACCGGTGGCTACTTGTAGGCCGAGCGGCCATTGCAGGTTTTCGTTTCTGGCTGGCAGCAAGGGCCGGCAGGCTTAAGCCATTCTGGTTACCCAGCTTCCAGTCAGACCTCAGGGTCATTGCTCCGGTCGGCGGGACCGATGCGTTTCTGACCGTAGAAAACCGTAGCTACGCCGAAGGGCCGGTGGCAGCAGTCGGGCGACGTGATCTGTTGATATCCACGACTTCGGGAGCCCAGTTCTATCGCCGGGTCACCGCTGCGTCCGAGATCAGCGATTCAAGCGAGTTGGTCGCCATCGACAGCCCGCTGGGCACGACCCTGCCGCCCGAGCAGTTCCAACGGATTTCATTCATGCAGCTGGTACGCCTCGATACCGACAACGTGGAAATCGCCCACATCACCGACGAAGTGGCCGAGGTTGTTTTGCCTTTGCGCAGCATCCGGGACGACATATGACCTATGCAGATCGAGAGATTTCCACCGATGCCGCCAGCCCAGTAGAACTCTATGAGTTCCGGCGTGGTTCCAGTGTCTGGCGCTACACCAGCGCATCTCAGGATCTCGTCTACAACTCGTTTTCCTATACAGCCGTGCTGCTCAAGCGCGGGAGTATCGAGCAGACCAACGAGATCGGTCGCGCGGGTCTGCGAATCACCCTGGCCCGGGATGTGGAAGTGGTCAGTGAGTTCATTGCGACCCCGCCTTCGGAAGTGACGTTGCTGACGGTGTATCGACAACACCGTTCGGACAGCGAAACGGCGGTGGTCTGGATGGGGCGCGTGCTCAACGCGGAATGGCGCGAATCGCAAGTCGAACTCAACTGTGAGCCGGTTTACACGAGCCTGCAGCGCACCGGTCTGCGTCGTCTCTACCAAAGGAACTGTCCGCATGTGCTTTACGGGGGTTCCTGTCAGGCAAGCCCGATCGTCCATCGCGTGCAGGGAGCAGTTGGTGCAATTTCCGGGACGGTGGTCAGCGTCCCGGCGGCTGCCGGCTTCGCTGTCGGTCATTTCGCTGGCGGCTTTGCCACATGGTCTGCCAAGGGCATTACCGAGAAGCGAATGATCATCGCTCACTCCTCAGACAGCATCACCCTCTCGGCAGTACCGCCAGGACTCTCGACAGGCGCAGCTGTCGTGCTCTACCCGGGGTGCGATCACACCTTGAATACCTGCGAAAGCAAGTTCAACAACAGCGCCAACTTTGGCGGGTTTCCATTCATTCCGACTAAGAACCCCTTCGGGGGGAGTCCGATTTACTGAGGGTGTCTCATGCCGTGGATGCAAATCGTCGTCTGGATCGTCACGGCGCTCATCCAGTACGCGCTGACGCCCAAGCCCCCGAAACCACAAGCTGCCGAACTCAAAGACTTCGATGCGCCGACCGCCGACGAAGGTCGTCCGGTGCCAGTGGTATTCGGCACTGTGCTGGTAAAGAGCGCGAACGTCGTCTGGTATGGCGATCTGCGTACGACGCCGATCAAGTCGAAGGGCGGCAAGAAATGAACGTCCTGCTCGTGACCCATGAAGATATGCGATCCCTTGGGTACTGCAACCGGGGCGCCAGGGATTGGTTTGCGCGACATCAGCTCGACTGGTCGCGTTTCATCGACGAGGGGTTGCCGGCCGATGTACTGCTGGCCACTGGGGACAGCATGGCGCAGGACGTGGTAGCGGTGGCCAGCCAACGCATGAACATGGGGCATGAAGATGGGCGGTAGCAGCAAGAGCGTTACGGTTGGCTACCGCTACTACCTCGGGATGCACCTCGCGATTTGCCACGGGCCGGTCGACGCGATCACCGAGGTCCAGGTTGGCGAGCGCCAAGCCTGGAGCGGCAATCTCACCACGAGCGGGCGCATCACCGTCAATGCACCGGAACTTTTCGGCGGCGAGAAGCGAGAGGGCGGCATTTCCGGCTCAGTTGACGCTGCATTTGGCGAGGCTGGTCAGGCGGCGAATGACTATCTCGTCTCAAAGATCGGTGCACCACAGCCGGCATATCGAGGGCTTTTGAGTCTGGTCCTGCGCCAGGTCTACATTGCCGCCAACAATCCCTACATCAAGCCGTGGGCTGTTCGGGTGAAGCGCTGCTTCCGCGATTGGTACCCGACCAAAGCCGAGATCTCCGGTGCAGCCAATCCGGCCCACATCATTTACGAATCCCTCACCAACTCGGCGTGGGGTATGGGTTACCCGGTAGTCAGCATCGACGATACGAGTTTCAAGGCAGCTGCTGACGCTTTGTCCGCCGAGGGATTCGGGCTGAACATGATCTGGCTTCAACAAAGCACGATTGAGCAGTTCGTCCGCGAGGTGCTCGATCACATCGGCGGGGTACTGACGACATCGCCGTCCACGGGGCGCTTCATTCTCAAGCTGGTACGGGCGAACTACACGCTGGCAAGCCTGCCGGTGCTCGACCCCAGCAACGTAATCGAACTCGAGAGCTTTCAGCGTGCGGCTTGGGGCGAGACGACAAATGAGCTGGTGCTCATCTACACGAAGTCTGACAGCTACAAGGAGACCAGCATCACAGTTCAGGACTTGGCGAACATCCAGGCCCAGGGCGCGGTGGTATCGCAAACCCGGCGTTATCCAGGCATCACCGCCGATGCACTGGCCGCACGAGTGGCGATGCGGGATCTGGCTGCAGTGTCCACCCCTCTGGCAAAGGTCCGCTTAAAGGTCAATCGAAGAGCCTGGAGCCTCACGCCTGGCGATGTGTTCAATCTCTCGTGGCCAACACTCGGCATCGACGGTCTCGCGATGCGTATCGCTGCTATTGACGGGGGAACTCTGACGCAGGGAACAATCAGCATAGACGCCGTGGAGGATGTCTTCGGATTACCGCAGGCCAGTTACACGGCTCCTCAACCGTCGGGATGGGTTGATCCCGTTCCGGCGCCTTCAGCGACCTCACCTCGGCGGCTAGTCGAGGCTCCCTATTGGGATATCGCTCGCGCGATGAGCGCCTCAGAGTTGGCCTATCTCGACGTCGCCGACTGTTACCTGCAGACCTTGGGCGGGCGCCCTGCATCGGGTGCCCTCAACTACGACATCTACAGCAAGACCAGTTCTGCCTCGACTTATAGCCAGCGCGGCCAGGGCGAGTTCTGTCCGAATGCTGTGCTTGCCGCCGACGTTGGTCGGGCCGTGACCAGCACGATTACCTACGGCAGCGAAGTAGACATCGACTTGGTAACAGTCGGCGGGTACGCCTACTTGAACGATGAAGCAGTTGCCATCACGGCAATCAATACGAGCACGAAGAGCCTTACGGTGAACCGGGGTGTGCTCGACACTGTGCCAACCAGCCACGCAGCCGGCAGCCGGATCTGGTTCGCCGATGGCGCGCAGGGCGTCGATCCGACCGAGTACGCCGCTGGCGAAACGGTCAACGCGCGACTACTCACCGTGACCGGAAAAGGCACGCTGGCGCTGGCATCGGCACCAACCGATTCCCTGGCCATGAACCGCCGGCAAAACCGGCCGTACCCGCCCGGCAATGTGAAGATCAACAACGTTGCCTACCCGGCGGTTGCCAAGGGTGACCTGGTCATCTCCTGGGCGCATCGCGATCGGCTGAGCCAGACAGTGACCCTGGTGCCCCAGACCAACGGCAACATCGGCCCCGAAGCCGGCGTGACGTACACGCTGCGGATCTACGGGGAGGCCGGCAGCCTGCGGCGCACCTACACCGGCCTGACCGGCACCAGCCAGACCTACACCTTGGCAGACGACACCGCTGATTCCGGCCTTGGCCGACCCAACGCCGCGCTGCGCATCGAGCTCGAATCCAACCGCTCGGGCGTGATCAGCCTGCAGAAGCACTCGATCGCCTTCGAACGTGCCGGCTACGGACTTCACTATGACAAGTACTACGGAGGTATCTGATGCCCGCAATCACTGACCCGAACCTGGGACTCAACTACGGCTGGACGCTCGGCGAAAGCGGCTGGGGCGCCGGCATGGATGCCAACCTGAAGCGGCTGGGCGCTGTCGTCAGCCTGTCGGTCAAAGACCGCGATCTGGCCACACCACCTGCCAGCCCGGTTAACGGCGACCGTTACCTCATTCCCGCTGGCGCAACCGGCGTCTGGAGCGGCAAGACCGATCAGATCGCGGCGCGCATCGCGGGCGTCTGGGAATACCACATCCCTAAAGTCGGTTGGCTCTGCTTCATCGAGGACGAGGCAGTGCTCTCGGCCTACAAGGCCACCGGCTGGAGTCCCGGCATCGCCATCTGATCGCTTTCCCCTGAACCCCGAAAACCCGCCCGAGTGGCGGGTTTTGCATTTCTGGAGCCCGCCCTATGACTGACCCACAAAAACCCGCACTGGTCGACAACATGCTCCTCCTGCGCAAGGAGGATTTCGACGAACTTCTGGACCGCGCTGCCGAGCGCGGCGCCAGGCGTGCACTTGCCGATGTTGGCTTGGACGGTGACGACGCCGCCCACGACATCCGCGAACTGCGCGGCCTGCTCGATGCCTTCAACACCGCCAAGCACACCGCCTGGCAGACCGTCATCAAGATGGTCACCACCGGATTCCTGCTGGCTTTGGTGGCGGGCGCCCTCATCAAGTTCAAGGTGTTCGGAGGTGGCCAATGATCGAGACCCTTCTTGGTGGTCTGCTCGGCGGTGCATTTCGCCTGGCACCTGAGCTGCTCAAGTGGCTCGACCGCAAGAGCGAACGCGGGCACGAGCTGTCGATGCAGGACAAGGCGCTCGAATTCGAGAAGCTACGCGGTGCGCAGCGTATGCACGAAATCGGCGCCGGAGCCGATGCGGCGTGGAACGTGGGCGCAATCGAAACGCTGCGCGAAGCTGTTCGCACCCAAGGCGAAAAAAGTGGCGTCCGATGGGCCGACGCCCTGTCGAGCAGCGTGCGCCCCGTCATTACTTATTGGTTCATGGCGCTGTACTGCGCAGCCAAGACGGCCGCCTTCGTTGCCGCTATTGAAGGCGGTGCCGACTGGGGTGTTGCCATCCTCCACGCATGGACCGAAGCCGACCAAGCGCTGTGGGCCGGGGTGCTGAACTTCTGGTTCATCGGGCGCGTGTTCGACCGGGTGAGGCCATGACCCGGATTCCCCAGGCAGCTATCGCCCTGGCGAAGCGCTTCGAGGGGTTCCATCGAATTCCGAGGTCAGATCCGCTGCGCCGGGCCCATCCCTATATCTGCCCGGCTGGCTACTGGACGATCGGCTACGGCCGTTTGTGCAAGCCAGACCATCCACCGATCAACGAGGAAGAGGGCGAGATGTACTTGCGTCAGGACCTGCGCACAGCACTCACCGCCACGCTTCGCTACTGCCCGGTGCTGGCCGCCGAGCCAGAGGGACGAATCGCGGCCATCGTTGACTTCACCTTCAACCTCGGCGCGGGGCGGTTACAGACATCGACCCTGAGGCGACGGATCAATCAGCGGGACTGGATCGCTGCAGGGCAGGAGCTGCGGCGCTGGGTGTATGGCGGCGGGAAGGTGCTGCCAGGGCTTGTAGCACGGCGGGAAGCGGAGGTCGCCATGCTGATCGCCCAAGTGAAGATCAGCAACTAG
>JAEHJW020005839.1_pt1 | contig 10874 bp, 5 predicted proteins | sample 9271431 | NCBI WGS metagenome assembly JAEHJW02
GCGAGAGGCGTATCCACCCCATCGCGCACCAGGCGCCGGATGCTGCCCGCGTAGTCGCGCTTCCAGAGCGGGTCCGCGGGCAGGGCGACCTCCGCCGGCCAACCATCGATCGCGCTGGCCGGCAACAGGATCGTGTACCCGAGGGCCTCGTAGCCCCGACATCGCCGGTTGAACATCCGCGCCAGCATCGGCACGCCGAGATCGGCATAGTCATAGATTCGTACCTCACGCTTCCCGTCATGCAGCCGGTGCAGTCTCCCGGCGTACTGCGTGACCGTCCCTCGCCAGGACACCGGGAGCGTCAGGAAGAGGGTGTCCAGACGCGCGTCGTCGAATCCCTCTCCGATGTGCTTGCCGGTTGCCATCACCACGCGAGCCTCGTCGGCGGGAATCGAGGCGAGGTGTTCCCTCATGGCCTGCCGCTGCTTCTTGCCCATTCCGGCCCGCAGGACAATGAGGTGGCTCATATGGGGGGATAGAGCTTGCGCCAGGCGATCGAGATGATCGTTGCGCTCGGTCAGCACGAGCGGTGAGCGTCCCGCTTGCACGGATTCGATGACGTCGTCGCTGATACGGCGTGTCCGCGCTTCATCCTCGACCAACGCCTGATAGAGCGCCTGGAATTCGAGCCGCTTGTCCGCCTCCGGGGGCCTCAATGATCGGAAAGCGGTGGGTTGTACGAACACGGTGTGTCTGAACGGGCGAGTGACGGCCTGAGCGCGCGCATTGACACGGTAGCGGATCGGTCCGCACTGCATGAAGACGATTGGATGGTGGCCGTCCTTGCGCGTGACCGTGGCGGAAAGACCGACGACGAATCGGGCTTTGGCTTCACAGGCGACCTTCTCGAAGCTCTTCGCCGAGAGGTGATGACATTCATCGACGATGAGCTGCCCGTAGCCCGCCACGCAGTCATCCACCACACCCTTGCGGAAGAGGGTCTGGATCATGGCCACGTCCAGGAGCCCATTGGGTCGTCGCCGGCCACCGCCGATCCGGCCGACGTCTTGGGCAGGCACGTCGAGAAAGGCAGAGAGCCGCTCCACCCACTGATCGAGAAGCGCCTCGCGATGGACGAGCACCAGCGTGCTGACCGCGCGTTGGGCGATCAGCCAGGCGCCGATGACTGTTTTGCCGAAAGCCGTGGTGGCCGCCAGCACTCCCGTATCGTGCGCCAGCAGGGCGCGGGCGGCCGCCCTCTGTTCAGGCCGTAATTGCCCTTGAAAGGCGACATTCAGTGGCTGGCCGCGGCTGCGCTCGTCCCGCACCGTTGCGCCAATGCCCAGGTCATCGAGCAGCCGCTGAATGTCTTCGAGGCAACCTCTCGGAAGGCCGATATGATGCGGATGGTCTTCGGCGCACGCCACGATGCGCGACTTGCCGTAGGTCGACAGACGCATCGCCTGTGCCCGGTAGAACTCGGGATTCTGGAAGGCCGCCAGGCGCAACAGGCGGTTTCGCAGGCCGGGGTGCAGCCCTTCCTTGGCGATGTAGATCTGGTTGGCGAGCACCAGCTCCAGGGCCTGCGGCAACTCGCCCGTGATGGGCTGCGCCCTCGGCTGTCGCGAGGGTGGTGCGGTCCAAGGCTCGGCGTCATCCCCTTCCGGCGGCAGTCGTACCCCCAAGACTCGTCCCTGGCGCTCGGCGTCCCGGACAATCTCCTCGGTATGCCGTCGTGCTACTCTGCGCACGGTGGCCAGAAAGGACCACTGGTCCGGCCAGGGCTCGAGCGCCTCGTCGAGAAAGACGCTGTTCGCATGTTGACGAGCCGCCTTCTGCAACGGAAGGGCGATCAGGTTGCCGAAGCCTCCCTGAGGCATCGTGTCCTGATTCGGAAACAGCCGATCGTAGGAGTCCAGACCCACATGGGGCCGCCGCTCCATCGTTTCGGTCAATACATGCGAGGCGAGCCGGCGGGCGAGCGAGGCCGGCAGGGGCTCGTCGAAGAACAGCCACAGATGAGCGCCGTTTCCGGATCGGGACCGCTCGAGGGCAGCGGGAAGACCCCGTTGACGGCAGGCTTCGAGACAGGCTGCTGCGTCCTCACGCCAGCCGCCCTTGTCGAAATCGATGGCCACGAACCAACAGCTATCGTCCGACAAAAGCGGATAGAGACCGACGACGAAGGACTTGCCCTCGCCGTCCTCACCCGACAGATGCCGGCGGATGACCTCGTCGGTGACCGGCAGGAATCGACGGTGCGGGCACTCGGTGCACGCGATCCGCGGCTTCTCGCACACCCCACGCACCCACTCGTTGGCGCAGGCCGGCGCGTAGCCGGCTTTGCCGCTCTTGCGACTCTCGAAGCGTCGTGCATACACATCCTCACGGCCGCGGAACAGCGATCGGAACAGGCGGATCTTCTCCTCGACCGGGGCATGGCGATCGACGCGCGAGGCCCGCTCCGTCGGATCGCTCATGCGCGCTTCTTTTCGGCTGCTGCACGGATTCGTGACCAGTGGGCCACGATCATGCGCAGGTCGTTGTAATCGAAGTGGCCGCCCGTGCCACTGCGGATCGCCGTCAAGCTCGCGTCCTCGTGCGCCTCCAGGAAAGTCATGACCGCGCCGATCATGTCGGTGGGAAGCACCTCATGGACCTCGATCTCGCCGCTTGCGATCAAGCGAGCGAGATGGCTCTTGATCGTGCCCACGGTGAGACGGCGGAGCGTGGCGATCTCCCCGGGCGTCTTGCGCTCGCAATGCAGGCGAAGCGTTTCCCGGACACTCGCCCCCCTTTCCGTGCGGCCCCGGCTTGTGGCGGTGGCCGGGATGGTTGCCGCGATACGTTCCGGTCCTCGCCGCGTCTGGAGGGGAGTACCGCTGTAGAGGCTCCGATCGAGGAGTTGCGCGCCGTACAACGCCTCGATCCTTTGCCAGCAGGCTCGCTCGAGAGGCTCCACGTGAGCGAGGTAGCGCTTGAGCTTCTTCTTGCCGCGGAGCGAGCCGATGTGCTCGCGTGCCGGTGCCAGGATCTCCAGGGCGAGCCGGCCGGTGAAGTATTCGATGGCTTTTCCGCACCGCTCCGTGAGCACCGGGAGTCCGTTCGCGATGCCTCTGGCCTCTTCGGTCAGGCGGCGCAGCTGGCGTCGGAATTTCTTCGCCGTTTCCTCGATCTCCGCCATCCGCTGCGCGATGCGGTCCTGCAACGCGATCGTCGCCTCTTTGCCCGGGAGGGTCGCGGTGGCGGTGATCCGCTGCCGCCATTCGCCCAGGTGAGCCGACAGTCCCGAGAAGGAGAACAGTCGCCGCAGGAGATGACCAGCGTACTCGGCCTTCTCCGTCTCGAGCACGCGCCGCAGCTCGTCCGTAGCGTGATGCGAAGCGCTGAACGCATCGATGCGCGGTTCCTCGCGTAGCGCGGCGGGGGTGATCAGCGAGCGCAGAACCATCCCCTCGAGCGAGCGGCAACGGCTGAGCGCCACGTACACCTGTCCTGCGGCGAATGAGCGTCCGGCATCCACGATCACCTTGTCCAAGGTCAGTCCCTGGCTCTTGTGGATGGTGATGGCCCAGGCGAGTCGCAGCGGGTACTGGCTGAAGGTGCCGAGGACCTTTCTCTCGACCTTGCCGGTATCCTCGTCGAGCCCGTAGCCGATGTTCTCCCAGATCTCCTGATGCAGCGTGTAGTCCGCCCCGGAATCCCGGAAGGTGACCGTGATCTCGGCTCCGCGAATCCTCTTGACCGTGGCGAGCTTGCCGTTGTAGTAGGCGCCTGCCTCGGTGTCGTTGCGGGTGAACATGACCTGCGCGCAGGCCTTGATCTCGAGTACTCGATCGCAAGGATAGAGAGCCTCCGGAAACTCACCACCGATCTCGGCCGCAAAGGAATGTGCTCTGTCCGGGAGTGCCGAGAGCTCCGACGCGTTGACGCTGTCGGCCTGGTGGTTGTGGGTGGTCAGGAGTACGAAGCCCGGCTCCTGCGGCTTGAAGTGCGGGTCATAACGCTCCCGAAGCAGTCGCTGATCGTCCGGGTCGAGCCGGCGGTGCCGGATGTGCTCGAGCAACGAAAGAAAGCGTGCGTCGCGCTGACGATAGACCGTCTGCAGCTCGATGCGCGCCGCATCGAGCTGCGGCCACACGAGAGCGTCGAAGAAGTAGGGACTGTGGTAATAGCGTCTCAGTACGCCCCATTCGGCCTCTCTCGCCACCGGCGGGAGCTGATGGATGTCCCCGATGAGGACCACCTGCACGTCGCCGAACGGCTCGCGGCTTCCACGCACTCTGCGCAGGACGAGATCGATTGCATCGAGGGTATCGCAGCGCACCATGCTGATCTCGTCGATGATGAGCAGATCGAGCTCGCGGAGCACTCGAAGCTTTTCCGCGCGCAGGCGCAGATTCTCAGTCAGCAGGCGGCGGTTCGTGGCGATGCCGGGATCCACGGGATCATCGTTCGGCACGAAGCAGGTGAGTGGCAGGCCGAACATCGAGTGGACGGTGACGCCGCCTGCGCTGACCGCGGCGACACCGGTAGGCGCAACTACGACGACGTTCTTCTCCGTGCCTTGCACCAGCTTGCGCAGCAATGTCGTCTTGCCGGTGCCGGCCCGCCCGGTCACGAAGCAGTGTTTGCGGGTGTGCAGGGCGAACTGCTCGGCCAGCTCGAATTCGGGGTTGCTCATGGCGATTCCGTTATCGGGCGCGCTGGGGAGGGAGCCGTAATCGGTATCCCCGATTCCTGCCGGCGCTCGCCCGTGGGGGGGATTTTACCGCCCTTGTGCCATCAGACCGGCCAAGTGGGTACCATGAGCGCTCCTTCGGACTCGAGAGGCGCCCCTGGCAATGGCGAGTAACCCGGATTCGCGTGCGCGACGCCGACGTCGCTCCCACCAGGTTGCGGAAGGTCCCAAGCTGTCGCATCTGCGCCGCCCGAGTGGCATGGCGGTCGAGGACTGGCAGCGGGGTCTGCGGCGCCAGTTTGGCCGCGTGCAGGCGTTCAAGTGGAAGAATCTCGGCACCGAGCCCATCTTCTCCGAGTTCGCGGTGGAGAATCCCCAGAGCGGCAGCCGGTACCGAGTGGCCATCCGCGGCGTCCGGCCGGGGGAGAGCTACTGCTCCTGTCCGGACTTCTCCACCAACGATCTCGGGACCTGCAAGCACATCGAGTTCATTCTCGGCCGACTCGAGCGTAAGCGGGGTGGCCGGCGGGCGCTCGCGCAGGGGTTCAAGCCCCGCTACAGCGAGGTGTACCTGCAGTATGGCGCGGAGCGGCACGTGCGGTTTCGTGCGGGGATGGATTGTCCGCCGCCGCTGGCGCGGCGCGCGGCGCGTCTCTTCCGCGGGCCTCCCGCTGGAGTGCTGCCCGCGGGGCAGATGAACGCACTGGAGAGCTTCCTCGCGGAGGCCCGGCGTCGCGACCACGAGGTGCGCTGCTACGAGGACGTGCTCGGCTTCGTCGCGCAGATCCGCGATGCGGAGGAGCGGCGACGGATCATCGGCAGCGCCTATCCCGAGGGTGGCGCGAGTCCCGCTCTGCGCAAGCTACTAAAGACCGAGCTCTATCCCTACCAGGCGGATGGCGCGCTGTTCGCCGCCCGCTCCGGGCGCTGTCTGATCGGTGACGAGATGGGCCTCGGCAAGACCATCCAGGCGATCGCGGCGGCGGAGCTCTTTGCGCGGCACTTCGGCACCGAGCGGGTGCTCATCGTTTGTCCGACCTCGCTCAAGCACCAGTGGCAGCGGGAATTCGTGCGCTTCACCGACCGGCGGAGCCAAGTGATCAGCGGCTTGCGCGCCGCGCGGGAGGCACAGTACGCAGAGCAGTCCTTTTGCAAGATCACCAATTACGATGTCCTGGCGAAGGATCTCGATCTCATCGGACGCTGGTCGCCGGATGTGGTCATCGTCGATGAAGCTCAGCGCGTCAAGAACTGGAACACAATCGCCGCGCGCGCCTTGAAGCGCATCGAGACGCCGTACGCCATCGTGCTGACCGGTACGCCGCTCGAAAATCGGCTGGAAGAGCTAATCTCCATCGTGCAGTTCGTGGATCGCTATCGCCTGGGTCCCACCTGGCGGCTGCGCCACGAGCACCAGGCCCTGGATGAGGCGGGCCGCGTCATCGGCTACCGCGGACTCGATCGCATCGGCAAGACATTGGCGCCCGTCCTGCTGCGTCGTCGCAAGGCCGAGGTGCTTTCGCAATTGCCGCCACGGATGGACAAGACCCTTTTTGTGGAGATGACCGAAGAGCAGATGCGTCACCATGAGGAGAATGCGGAGATCGTCGACCGGATCGTGAGCCGCTGGCGCAAGACCGGATTTCTCTCGGACGCCGACCAGCGCCGCCTCACCTGCGCGCTGCAGAACATGAGGATGTCCTGCAACAGCACGTATCTTCTAGACAAGCGTACCGATTACGGCGCGAAGTCCGACGAGCTCGCCACGCTTCTTGAGGAGCTGTTCGAGCGCCCCGAGGCCAAAGCCGTGATTTTCAGCTCCTGGATCGCCACCCACGAGCTCATCATCCGTCGACTGAAGCGAAAGCGCTGGGGCCACGTGCTGTTCCATGGCGGCGTGCCGAGCGCGCAGCGGGGCGCCCTGGTCGACCGCTTCCGCGAGGATCCAGGCTGCCGCGTGTTCCTGTCCACGGACGCCGGCGGCGTGGGCCTCAATCTGCAGCATGCCGCTTCCACCATCATCAACATGGATCTACCGTGGAATCCCGCCGTGCTCGAGCAGCGCATCGGCCGGGTGCACCGCCTGGGGCAAGCGCATGGCGTCAATGTCGTCAACTTCGTGGCCGAGGGAACGATCGAGCAGCGGATGCTCTCGCTGCTCGCATTCAAGAAATCGCTCTTTGCCGGAGTACTGGATGGCGGCGACAGCGAGGTCTTCCTCGGTGGGACGCGGCTCTCGAAGTTCATGGAAAGCGTGGAGGCCGTTACCCGGACCTCCGATGCCGAAGCTCCGCCGGCCTCGGTACCCGAGGCGCTCTCAAGGCGGCGCAGGACCCAATCCGGCAGCACCGCGGAATCCGGCGCCGATGCGGCCGCCTCGAGATCCTCCCATGCGCCGGCTCCGGCAGTCGAGCGACAGGTCGCCGCGGCAACTCTGGACACGACCGGGGCTCCCGCCGGGTCATCAGCCCCCGAACGCCTGACCGGGAAATCAGAGTCTGGGGCAACCCCGGGGCCGGCCCAAAGCCCGTGGGCGCTGCTGCTCCAATCCGGTCTCGAGCTCGCTCAGGCATTGTCGGCGGCTTCAAATGGGAGCACCGCCGCGGCGCCGACGTCGAGCGCAATGCCATCATGGGTCGAGAAAGACGCGCGGACCGGGCGCCAGTACCTCAGGCTTCCCCTGCCGGACCCGGGGGCGGTGCAGGCACTCGCTACGGCTCTCTCGAAGCTCATGGAAAGCATTGCGAGATGATCTCGGATGTAAGGCCGCTGGGGAGAGTCCACCGGCCTGCTCATCGAGGCATTGGACATTCGCCGCTTCGCCGCAGCTACCGCAGCCCGTACGAGAGCCGCAAGGCGATTTGTTGGAGCACATCGACCAGCATGTCGTCGTTGAGGGTGCGGTGAAATTGCGGCTCCTTGGGCAGCGCTCCCTGCGCGCGCTCATTGAGCACGATCGCGGCGGCGTGCCCGTTCATCGATGAGCCGTATTGGAAGCCTTGAACATTTGGATAGGCTTCGTACAACTGCCGTGCCCACGCGCGCGCACGGGAGCGCGGCCCGGAGTGAATTGCGGTGGAAGTGCCGATCCTCGTGGCGAAAGCGCCGCGCAGGTCAAGCAAGGTGACCGGCACGTGCAGGGCAAAGACAGCGAGGGCAGGCGCGTTGCGGATCCGGTCGATCCGACGGGTCGCCTGGAAGACTTCCGCCGCGCAGGTGTCCACCTGGGGCGCGCAGTAGAGCACGGCTCGGTCCTGCTCGGTCGGCTCTTCGCTTGAACTGGGTAGATGATGGTCCCATCGCGCTGCGGTGGGTCCGACATGACGGAATCGGTTCCAATGCGAAGGATATGGGCCAGCGGAGAAGTAGATGCGCGCCAAGGGCGTGCCAGCGGGCAGCTCGAAGGTCTCGGCCGCAATCTGGCTGAGCGCCGCGACACCTGGCGGCTCCGGGAACTTGCTCACCGGCGTCAGCCGCGCGTCAGGTCACGGGCGAGCCTCGCCACGGTCTCGATCGCCCGGCCCGAAAGCAGCCATTCGCGAGGGCTCAGAGGAGACGCATCGCTGTCGGATTGCAGTTCCGGATCGGGTAGTAGAAACCAGTCGACCACATCCAATGGGAATAGATCGGACGGAAGTGCCTTCAGGACTTGCGCGAGGCCTGGAATGATGAGACGGCGCTCGAACTGAAAACGCGGCAGGCGCCAGCTTCCCTCGTATTCCAGGCCAAAGAGAGACCGCTCCCGCAGCCTCTGACGCACTCGGCTCACGTCCACATGCAAGAGCTTGGCGGCCTCGGCTGCCGAGAGACTTTCCTCGAGCAGCGCCATGTACTGCGCTTGGCTGCCAATGAGTGGATCGTTATCGGCGCCGACGACCACATGGTCCTTGAAGGCACCGACGCTACGCAAGGCGTCCAGCTCGGCGGTCGCGAGCTCTGCGGCGTGGTGGCGTCCGGGAGGCGGGGTGGTCGCTGTGGTCAGAGGGCGATTGCGTGCCAGCGCAAGCTTAGCAGCCGCGTACCACTTGGCCAGCGAACGCTTTTCCGCCGCGCTGTCGCTCGGCAGAAAATCCAAGCCATCCACCGAGAGAATCGTGGAATGCTCAGCCATATGCTCCTCTCCATATCCAAACATGAATTCCCGCTAATATATTAGCAGGAGAATTGGGGAGAAGCATCAATTTGTGCCTGTTGCATAGACACCTGTGCCAGGAATGTGCCGCGCTCCGATTTGCTGTGCTGTACTTGTGCCGTGGTGAGACTGGGAACGGGGCTGGCAAGCGCTGCAAGTGGTTGAATCATAAGCCACTGGAACTCCCGATTGCTGCTTTGTAAACCGTTGGTCGGGGGTTCAAGTCCCTCAGCCGGCACCAATTTAACTAAATAAAATCAATTACCTAGGCGCGTCCTCCAGTCACGACCACCTGTGCTCCGCAAAAATGCCATCAGGCCGCAGCGAGGCAATATTCGTGATGGAGCCCGCCGAGAATGGGGCTGGTGCGCACTATAGACGCCCCGCTTGCCGGCGACGAACGCATCCATCTGGTGACCATCGACTGGGTCCGGGGAAAGTGGTCCGGGGTGCCCGGCAAGTATTCGCGGGAGCATCTGTGGCATTTCGCGGGGAAGCTGAACCTGAAGGTCACGGACGCGCTGGCGCCGATGGCGTACCGGGATACGGTGCGGCTGGACCCGCTGAAGTCCTATGTGGCGACGGTCGCGAGCGCGCACATGCTGGCGTGGCTGCACGCGGCGTTCAGCCATGGCGTTGAGGTGGAGCGGTATCTCGATGCTGCGGAAGGCGTGCTGAGCATCCTACCGGACCGGCGCAGCTGGGTCAGCGAGGTAATCCTCAAGCCGCACATCACGTTTCACCCCGATCAGGATGTGGAGGCGAAGGTAATCACGCATTTTCATGAGCTGGCGTCACGCGATTGTTTCATCGCCCGCTCGATCAAGACCAAGGTGACGGTCACCGCTCCGTGACGGACTCGCCGTACAACCGCGCAAAGTCGTGCGGCAGAAGACCGTCGGTAGTCCTGTTGGTAGCCGCAGCGAGTTTGGGCAGCGCCCAGCGGATGTAGGCTTCCGGGTTGACGCCGATCAGCCGACAGGTGCCAACAACACTGTAGATCACCGCCGAGCGCCAGCCGGCGCCCGGGTGGCCGATGAACAGATAGTTCCTCAAACCGACTTTCGTTGGGCGGAAGGAGCGCTCGATGGCGTTCTGATCAATGTGGATGTGGCCGCAGTCAACCTTGGCATAGCGGGCGAGATTCGGCCAACGATTTGTGGCGTACGTGACCGCCTCGCGCAGCTTGCCGAACAGTGGCGCATGCTGCTCCAGGGCTCGGAACCGCCGCTGCAGACGCTTCAACACCGGCTTCGCCTTGGCGTGACGGAACATGCCCCGTCGATCCGGTGTCAACCCCAGCTGGGTGGCCTGGCGCTCGATCGCGTACAGCTCGTCGATGTTCCGCAGCAGCGGTAACGCCTGCATCTCGTCCGCCTTGATCGCCTCGAGGACATAGCGGCGCAGATGCCCGATGCACTCGAAGCGACGGATGTTCGGGCGGTGCTTGAACACCCCCGGATACATCTTCGCCCCGTCGCTCTGTACGTCGCCACGCCAATCGGGCGGAAAGAACTCGTGCAAGATCGCGCCGCTTCTCGAGGGCGAGAACTCCAACACGATCGCAGGCACATCGGGGGCATGGTAGCCCCACAAGTAGGCATCACGCGACCGACCTCGGCGGTCAGGATCGAGCAGCTTCGTGAAAGTCTCATCGACCTGCACGTAGCGAGACTCGAGGATCTTGCGCTTCAGCAGCTGATGAATCGTGATCAGCAGGTGCGCGGCACCTTCCACGTACCGGCAGCGTGCTTGGCGTCCGATCCAGACCCCGCCCCGCGCATCCATGCGCTCCTGGCGATAGAGGGGCACATGGTCCACGTACTTGGAAATGAGCACATGCGTGATGAACCCGGGACCGACGCCGGCTTGCGGGATCACCTGCGGCGGCAGCGCCGCCACGATCGGGGCGTGTGCGCGCTCGCGGCTGGCGTAGACCGGCCGCACGATCAGCCGGCGATAGAACTGGCTCGGGGTATACTCGATCTGCTCGGTGATCTCCTCGCGGATCTTCACCAGGCCTGCCTTCTGTTCCTCCGGCAGATCGATCACCTCCCGCTGCACCGGCAGGTTCTGCGGTGGCGTTCGCCGTCCGCCGCGGCGCTTGCGTCGGCTGCCACC
>JAEHJW020006073.1_pt1 | contig 10868 bp, 6 predicted proteins | sample 9271431 | NCBI WGS metagenome assembly JAEHJW02
CGAATGGTCTCCATCCTAGATGGCCGGTCCTGACGGGACTGGCTTTTTGACACGAACGGTCCGTCCAGCGGTCGATTTTTCATCATCCGCACCAGAGACAATCTCCGATGAGGTGAAGAGTCCCGATGAAGGCCATAGAGTCGATACGTCCGTTTTAATCCTGCGTCCGTCCTGATGGGAGAACAGCCACCCCTCACATTTTTTAAAACCGTCCTTCCATTCAGGATTGACATCATCGGGACAAGCGATCATCCCGATCGACTCCGAATAATCGCTTTCAGGAAGATCATCGATAGACCCAACATCAACACCTGTGAAAAGATCGCAACGTCCAATGAAGACGGCTATTTCTCCCTCTGCCTTGTAGATTTTCATCCTTGTTTTATGATCCGGCTGAAGGAAGCCGTTCAACCAGTATTGGGGCTTTCCGTCCCTGCCATATTTGGCCGGACCCTCATCCGGGTTCCTGTGAAGGTTCCCTTCAATATGAAATTCTTTCAACCCGTTTGGAAAAACTCTTGATGGACCGGAAGGATTGTGAAAAACGCCATCCTTCATCCATTCCTCGGTGCCGTTTGCAAGGATGATGGCGGGACCTCCGATCCGATGAGCCACCCCTCCATCGTTTCGATAAGAGAGGAGAACATCCGTTGGAATCATTTTCCCTGAAACGAACCGACCGAAATTGACCTCGGACGGACCATCCGGGTTATAGCACTTCCCATTCCTGTACCATTGTTCAGATCCATCAGATTCGAGCGTTGCAGGACCGCCGATTCGGTGAGGCTTTGGAACGCCAGGAAATCCAATCCGGCGAGGTCTGTCCTCGTAATCCAGATAGTGAATGTTCCCTAGCCGATCTATTTCGATATGCCCGTGATCGGGAAAATTCAGATTCCAGATGGGCTGATTTCTGAAATTTTCAGTCTCTCCGAAAATTTGCATGTGCGGATTGTCAGAGAGGGGGTATCCTCTCCCCTTCACCGTCAGGAGCACATGGACATCGTTCCCCTGGGGGATGGCGACAAGAAGCCTCATGTCTCCATCGGCAAGGTCAGCCCCTTCTCCCGAAACGAAGGTCTTGTTCCCGAGAGCGAATCGATCGAGAAATAGGCAAAGGTTCTCTTCCACCCCGGATGAAAGCCCCTGATCGGAAGATGTCCCGTTGTGGAGAATGCGCCAGATCTGTTCCATATAACCAGGCAAGCCTCCTTCCTCATCGGAAGGAGATATGCAAAACGCCCTGTGTTCCTTCCCCTCGACAAAGATCAGTATTTTCGGAGTTCGATGCTCATCAACGTTGGGACGGATTCTCCTCCCATCCGAATTGATGTGGTCGGCATGGCTGATCAGATTTCTCATCGTTGCGATTTTGTCCTCGATATTCACAATTTCCCTTTCAAAATGAATCGTTTCACGAATTGAATGACGGCGTTTTCTTTTTGTCCGCAGAAAAATCCATTTCAGGGAATAACTCTTTCGATGAATAGACGTAGCAGAATCCTCCAATAGTGGGAGCCTCCAATTCCTGAACGTTTCTCGACTGCGCCACCATTTCCGCCCTGGATTCGGAGGAAGAAGAAAAGCCTACACCCGATTCACCCGCATAAACGCCCCGTCCTCGGCCATCCTGATTGAACCTGATGACATGAAAATGCCTGTTCGCCTTTGCCTGTGAGAGAATCCGGGCGTCTGCTTCCTGTCCATTGCCCTCGCTCAGAAACAGGGATTCGGGAGAAGGCTTTTTCGGCATGACAAGAGAGAGCGATTCAAGCGGATCAAGATTCCTGCCGGGCAGAAGATTCGAGGCTTTCCTGATCGTTTCATCATCAAAAAAATGGCTCGATGGATAGACGACAAACGCGGCTTTTTTGTTTTTTGGAATAAAGGGAGAAACAGGCTTCTCCGCATAGGAATCGTAGAGCATCGGATTCGATGGATACCTTCCGTCTTCAAGATCAAACGATATCTGATGGAAATGCTTTCCCAAAGATGCGTTGATCAGGATCGACAACCGATCTTTCAACATCAGGTCATATGGAAAAACGTCAGGGTTGAAATTCCTCGGCATTGGATCTCCCTTCGGACAGGTTCAAATCATTCTTCCCTCAACGGAACAATCAACATATTCCATTTTTGATTCCATGGTTTCTCCTGGCAAAATTAGAATGTGGGAGACAGACCCGCTTTTTTCTTCCCGGAGGGAGTTTCAACAGGGATATCTGGTTGGCGGACTCCGTTCAACCACCATTCTTTCGAGCCGTCGGAATTAACAATGGCGGGACCGTCCTCACGATGGAGTTTTCCATTCATACACCATTCCTTTGTTCCATCCGCATCGATGATGGCGGGGAGACCACCATCACGATGAGGTTCTCCGTTTACCCACCATTGTTTTGAGCCATCGGCATATTCAATCGCAGGGAGATCCCCGTCACGATGGATTTGGTCGTTCACCCACCAAGACTTGTATCCATCTGCTTCGACAGCGGGGAGACCACCGTCACGATGGCGTTTTCCGTCTCGATACCAGTTCTTCGAGCCATCGCTCCATTCGACAGACGGGAGATCCCCCTTGCGGTGGAGTTGTCCGTTGGAATACCATTTTTTTGAGCCGTTCGCCGTTTCAATCGCCGGAAGATCACCCTCGCGGTGGAGTTCCCCGTTCTCGTTGAGCCAGTGCTTGTCGCCGTTTTTTTTCACAACCATCTTCGATTCCATTGTTCCTCCTGGACAAGAATTAGAATGTGGGAGACGTACCCGCTTTTTTCTTCCCTGAAGGAGTCTCGACAGGAGGAGCGGGTTGGCGGACTCCGTGTATATAGTATTCTTTCGTTCCATCGGGTCTTTCAATGGCCGGGAGTCCTCCCTCCCGGTGGCGTTGGCCGTTGGACCACCATTCTTTCATTCCACCAGACCATTCAACTGCGGGGAGTCCACCTTCACGGTGAGATTTCCCGTTCACATACCATTCCTTCAATCCATTGGGTCTTTCAATGGCGGGACCGTCCTCCCGGTGGAGGTTCCCTTTCACAAACCATTCTCTGGTTCCATCGGCCCATTCAACTGCGGGACCGTCCTCCCGGTGGCGTTCCCCGTTCACCCACCATTCCTTCGTTCCATCGAACTCTTCAATGGCGGGTTCGCCCCCCTCACGGTGAAGTTCCCCGTTCACCCACCATTCCTTCGATCCATCGGTCCATTCAACTGCGGGGAGCCCCCCCTCACGGTGACGTTGCCCATTGACCCACCATTCCTTCGTTCCATCGGACCATTCCACTGCAGGGAGATCCCCATCGCGGTGACGTTGCCCATTGACCCACCATTCCTTCGTTCCATCGGAATATTCTACTGCCGGGAGATCTCCATCCCGGTGTTTTTTTCCGTTCAAATACCAGTGTTTTGCCCCATCAGCAGACTCAATCGCCGGGAGATACCCCTCGCGGTGGAGTTTTCCATTCTCGTTCATCCATAATTTGTCGCCGTTTTCTTGAACAACCATTTTTGATTCCATTATTTCTCCTGGTAAAAATAGAATGTGGGAGTGGCTTTTTGTCCATTCAAAAGCATTCAGGAGAAAGTGTTTTCTTTACCGTTGTTTTTTTCGGAAGTCCATGCTCAAGCCTCTTCCCCGAAACCCAGTACTCTGGTTTCCCCTTCAAGTCATGGCAGGCGGGACCATCGATACGGTGGCGTTTCCCATCCTGCCAATATTCCTCAGCCCCCGACGGATGGAGAATGGCGGGACCTGAAGGATTATGCAGAAGACCATTCCTGTACCATTTCCTGGTGCCATCACTCTCGATGACGGCAGGAAATCCACCCTCCCGGTGAAGATGACCGTCTTTCATATAATGTTCCGTTCCATCGGAGAAGATCTCCGCAGGACCGTTCTGCCGATCCCGCTGTCCTGATTCGTTTGTCCATTGGATAATCGACTCAGTATAACAATTTGATCCCCTGTTCAGATTGATGACAGCCGGACCATCGGGATTGAAAAGAACCCCATCCCTGCACCATCTCTCGGACTGATCCATTCCTATCCGGGAAGGTCCTTCCAATCGATGCTCAAGTCCACGGGAATTATAAAAGAGCCGTTCCTCTTCATTGATCAGGATCGTTCCCCCTTTTTCCGGCCTGTCAGAATCCAATAGCGTCTGTTTCGAAAAAATAAAAGCGTGTTTCCCATGTGCGCTGATTCTGGCATGAATCGATTTTGGCGAAGGAACCGCTATCGTCAGCGTCATATCGCCATCCTCCCGGATAATGTCAAGGGGATAGGAAGGGGAAGATTTCATGACTTCGATATTCTTTTCCCTTTCGATCGCCATGACCAGCAACTCCATCAGTTTATTCTGGGGCAACGCCACGGTCTCCTCACCGATGACACCGATGATCGCCTTGATAAAAAGGAATGTTCTGGGCACATCCGTTTTGTTGAAAATGGCAATCTGATATTGGTCCTTTCCTTCGAGCGATACAAAAAGAGGACGCATCCTGAACGCATACATGGCATCCCTGAAATCATCCATTTCGTCAAATCCGATATTCTCGAACAATCTCATGGCAATATCCCCTTTTCTGCGGGTTGATCACCCGACTCCTACAGTGATCGATTCGTCTTTTCGTCCCGATATTTTCCCGGTTTTTTCCTCTTCCGAAATCTTTTGAAGTTTTCCCATCGAAGCCAACGTTGCGTTGATCGTTGCCGTCACGTTTGGCGGAACAGGGGCGATCACCGACCTGAACAGCACTCCGTCCCTTGTTGTGTCCCAGACGGAAAGAGCCTTTTCTCCGTTAGAAGCCACTCCGAATTCGCAGGAGTCCTCGTTCATCCTGCTGGCGAGCCATTTGAGTCTCGATGGATAGAACCATGCTCCGGGGATGCCGTCCTCTCCTCCACTGAGGATCCCCGACTTGCCGTCCAGGATCATGTTCACCTTGCCGACATCCGAAACGTGCAGAAACGAGCCTTTCTCGATATTGGCCGATTTGTCCCTGATCTCAAAGAGGGAACACGATCCGGAATTTCTCTTTTCGATTTTCGATGCCGTGTTCCAGGCCGATTTGCCATCGATCATCGGCGTTCCCGTCAGACAGAAGAGACTGTCTTCGGTCCCTTCCGCCGGAGTCTTGATATTCAGATTCCCGTCTTTCCAGGAGAGGAAGAAGATCTCCGGCAGTTCGCGAAGTTTCGACAGAACGGCTTCCGTCTTCTCCGCAGAGAGTTCCCATGAAAAATACTCCTTCGAAAATTCCGTCTTGTTGAATGGCAAGGCATCGCTCCCAACGGAGGGGATTCTCGCCGTTGCGAAAACATCGTTGCTTCGTCCTGAAACATCCAGAAAAGGAAGACCCTCCCCATACCGGACGGTAAAAACCGTCTTGTTGAATGGATTCGCCATTTTCGACAATTTCCCGGAGGCCAGATCGTAGGCTCTGGCAAGAGCCACGCCGAACCCGTTTCTCGAAACGGGAATTTCGAAGACAACCTTCTGCTCTTTCTTCTCCTCCACCGTCGCATCTTTAGACAGAGTGAGATCCTGATACAGGAGATGGGGAATGCGGGAATCGTTGCTGACCGTCCATTCGCCGCTTCGGTTCATGTTCGTGAGACAGATATTCCCGCTCGACCCGGGACCGATCTCGCCTATTTTTTCCAAAAGATCGGAGGCTTTGAACGAAGCTTTCAGGTTTCCATAAACCTCGGCTCCCGCAAAATCCTTCATGAGTTTGTGGTAGGGGGTGGACTCCTCTCCCCCTATGGAAACGCCCTCGCGGGAGAAGGAGACCTCCGCTTCCGCCCCTTCTTTCCCGATCGCAAGGGAAAGGGCTTTCGCATAGATCTGGCAGGGAAGAAGGAACAGCGCATGGGACGATTTTTGGACATTTTTCCGGGAAGATTCCAAATCCTTGTGCAACTGCTCGACAATTTCAGCCCGTTTCTTTTCCGCCAGTTCGAGTTTCTCCTGCTCGGGGAAAGTCTCTGCGTTGATTCTCGTCAGGTTCTCGATCTTCTCCCTGCCTGCACGGATTCCCTCCATGACGCTTTCAATCTTTTCCGTTCTCGATGAAACGGCTTGAATGATGTTTCGCAAGGCCGTTCCCGGAGCGCGTTCGCATCCCGCAAAACTCGCCCGGAGATGCGAGGGGAGATTCGATACGAGTTCCACTCCGTTAAAACTCGAAATACGAAATCCCCCGGGAGAAGTCTCGTCGAATTCTTTCGTGAGAAGGGTCAGTTTTCTCAGAATCATGTTGGCATAGGTCCCGATCCTGTCGCCAGGCTTCGCCTTGTTCCAGGCTTCGACCAGTGCTTGTTTCGCCTTGTCCTTGTCCCGAAAGACCGAACCATCGATCTCGATCGAAAACTTTTCAGGATCCGGAATCGGATAGTATTTCAGGTTCTGTTCCAGGCGACCTCGTTCCTCGACGAGTCGTGTCACTGCCCTCTCAGTGGCCCTGATCTCCTGCACGGTCGAAAACTTGCCGTCCTCCCATGCCCCCCTTACGTTGACCAGACGGGCGACTTCCTGATCGAGTTTGATCTTGTCCCTGATCAGGGAGTTTCCCGTAATCATCGCCATCACTTCCGCATAATTCGGATCCATGGATTCATCGATGGATCGGACATCCTTGTCGCCGTTGTTGACCTGGTTAATGAAACCCGCTTTCCTCTTGAGCGTTTCCCACATGAAGAGATCGAACGAATCCTTCGTGACATAGGTGAAAATTTTCACGTTCTTGTTGTTGTTCCCCTGCCGGAGAATGCGTCCTTCCCTCTGTTCCAAGTCGGACGGTCTCCAGGGAGCATCGAGGTGGTGAAGCGCACAGAGTTTATTCTGGACGTTCGTTCCCGCCCCCATCTTCTCCGTCGATCCGATCAGGATCCGAACCTCTCCACTTCTGACTTTCTCGAACAGTTCCTCTTTTTCCTCATCTTTTTCCGCATCGTGGATGAATGCGATCTCATGGGACGGAATCCCCTTCCTGACCAGAATCTGCTTGATATCACCGTAAACGGAATAACGCTCCTCATCGTCCTGTCCTGGAGTTCCGATATCGCAGAAAACCATCTGGGTCAATCTGTCTTCCTTTGTCTCGGACCAGATTCCGAAAAGATTTTCGGAACATTTATGCACTTTGGATTCAGGGTCGATCGGGAACAGACTGTTGATCATATTGATTGAGAGAGCCGCCTTTCTCCCATCGCTCGATATCTTGAGCATGTTGTCCTCGGTCGGCTCGACCACCCTCGATCGGACCGCATCGGCGCGTTCCCCCAACTTCTCCATGAAATTCTCAAGAAACGGAGACCGTTCGCTCTCCTGGGTAATGCGCTCAAACTCGGGAGTCGGAAGGTTCAGGTCTTCCCGTCTCTTCACATCGGAAAAACGCCAATACAAAAGCATCAACTCGGGAATATTGAAAAATTTTGAGAAACGGGTATTCACCCTGTAGGAATTCCCATCGGGAGTGATCTCAAGAGTCGAGACCACTTCTCCGAACGTTGCGGCCCAGGCATCGAAGTGATCGATGCCGGCCTCTTTCAACCCTTCCGGGTCAAGCATCTTCTGAATATTATAAAGTTCAGCCATGACGTTTGTGATGGGCGTTCCCGTTGCGAAAACAACGCCCCGCCTATCGCCCCTGACCTTTGCCAGATGAGAGATCTTCATGGACAAATCCATCGCTCGCTGGCTCCTGTTCGTCGTGAGACCCGCAATCTGCATTTTTGTATTGATTTCAAGTCCCTTGAAAAGATGCGCCTCGTCAACGACAAGACAATCGATTCCCAATTCATCCCACGAAATGTACTCGTCCTTGGAAGACCTGTTGCTCAATTCAAGGAGTCGGACTTCCATCCGTTTTTTTGAAGCCTCGATCCCCTTGAGCGTCTTTTTTCTGGCCTTGGTATTGGCATAGTCTGAATCCACACTAAGCAACAGATACGCATATTCATCCAGCCTTTCTTGAATAAAGGCTCTTTCCGTCTCTGCCGAAACGGGAATCCGGGAAAAAGTCGAGTGCGCCATCACGATCATGTCCCAATCTCCCATGGCGACTTTTGACGCAAACGCCCGTCTCCTCTCCTTTTTAAGATCCTTCTTGGTGGTGATCAATACCTTGCTGAGGGGATACATTTTCGACACTTCCGATGCGAATTGCGCCACCAGATGGTTCGGAACCACCGCAACGGGTTTTTTGGCAATCCCCAATCGGCGCGATTCCATCATTCCCCCGATCATCTCCATCGTCTTTCCTGCTCCGACCGCATGGGCCAGCAGCACCCCCGAATCCTTCGTCTGGACAATTCGCATAATGGCATCTTTCTGATGAGGACGAAGATTGATCGAGTCATTCATTCCCGGGATCGTAAGGGCGCTCCCGTCGAATTTTCTGAGAACGATGGATCTGAACCGGCTGTTGTATTCGGACATGATCGCCTCGGCCCGATCGACATCCTGCCAGATCCAGGATGCAAACCGCTCCCTGATTCTGATCTGCGTCGCGCGAGCCTCTTCCGTCGCACGGAGATCCGTAACCGTGGTGGCACTTCCATCGATCCCCTCCACCGTTCGGGTCACAGTGGGAGACTGCTGGTTCATCGCCTGCTCGATCAAGGTGATGGCCGACACATCCTGCGTTCCCCATTTCCTGTACATATATTCCGAGTAGCCACTGAAAGAAAGAGCCCATTTTGCATCGACAGAGTTATATTCAATATCGACGAGCTGAGGTCTTCGCCCCTCGCTGAAATCATTCAGAAGACTCCCCGCAAACTCCCCGAAATATTGTTTGTCAATCCACGGAACGCCAAGATTGACGCTGATCTGGGAAGGTTTCAAATCTTCCGGCTGAACCTCTTCCAACGCCTTGACATTCCGCTCGAAAGAGGCATCCATCATTGCCGTCTTTCTCGCCTCGGACAGTTTGATCCTGACATTTCCCGAAAGGTACTCCGCACTCGTGACCCACCGGAACGTTTTGTGATCCCGGAAGATCTCCTTGCCAAGTTCCTCCATGATCTCGTCCCATGGTTTTCCGTACAGGGCGGATATTTCGTCTTCCCTGATTTCTCCATAGCGGTCCATCGAGACGGACACGGCATCCAATGCCGATCGGAGTTCCTTCACCTCCTGCCTTTTCAGGATATCTTCAAAAAAAATATTCGTTTTCTCCGCAAGATTCTTTTCCTCGTCGTAGTTTTCAAGGGCCAGAATCAGGGGACTGTCGGGATCCTCATCGTAAAGATCCACAACGTCAGGATGCGACAGGGGATTGCCCATCAATTCCACAAGGGCGTCATAGGCGACATTCACCCGTTCCCGTCCCTGTTCCGACAACAGGATATCCGCCCCTCCCCCCACCCTGGCAGAAGACTGGACTTTCAGAAGATCCCTGACCGAATCCCTCAGATGAATGAATCCGCGATAAAACGCCTCTTCCTTCTTCGTGATTCTTGCGGAAACGGCCTTTCGGTTTCTGACCTGAAGGATTTCCCCGCCATCGCCCATGATCCATTTGCCTTCATCGACAACGGGATAAAAAAGTCCATCGCCATCCTTCGAAAAAGGTCCTTCGGACGAGATGCGTTCCTCTTTCTTGACCGTCTCGCCAACTCCTCCCTCCGGAAGCATCAGCGGGAGACTTGCGATTTTTTCTCCGAGGGAGGAGGTTTTCCTGACGACAAGTTCGTTGTCCCGGTACATCCCCCTGGCAATGGAAATCTCTCCAAACACATGCTCCGGGTGGAGGCTGAAATATCCGTTCATCGAATCGGAATCCCTTGCCTTCGGGTCGATGGCGGAAGACGAGAGCCATTCCTCGGGAGAGACCGCCGGCAAAGGGTTCTGCCCTCCGCGCTTCTGAAAGATCAGGACATCCATAATCGCATCCGTTCCCGCCTGGGACTTCATCGCTTCGGACGGCAGACGGAACCCTCCCACAAAATCACCCTCGAATTTTCCCGACATGGCTTTCCTGACGGACGAGTCCTTTGAGTCGAGGGTGTATCGGCTGGTCAGAAGCATCGTCAACCCGCCCGGATGAACCATATCGAGAGATTTCATGAGAAAGAAGTTATGGATGGACTGCCCCTTGATCTTCCCCTCCGGGTCGAGGATTGCGTAATCCCCGAAAGGAACGTTCCCGATCACCAGATCGAAATAGCCTTTTGCAAAACCCGAACGTTCGAACCCCCCGATCTGCACGACCGACTTCTCCCCATAAAGGGCATCTGCGATCCTTCCTGAGATGGAATCGAGTTCCACCCCGTAAAACTTCGATTTTTCCGCAATATCGGCAGGACACATCCCGATAAAATGTCCGATCCCCATCGATGGTTCAAGAACGGATCCCCCCCTGAATCCCAGGCGAACGGCGGACTTCCACATCGCCTCGATCACATCGGGAGAGGTAAAATGGGCATTGTTGACGGAACTCACCGCCGAACGCATCTCCCGATCATCGAGAAGCCCCTCCAGAATCTTCCAGGATTCCACATATTCAGGCTTCAGATTCCATCGATCGAGAACGTCCGCAAGCGCACCCCATCCCGAATAGCGGACCAGAATCCGCTTCTCCTCTTCCGTGGCGAGTCTCCCCTCCTGCTCGATTTTCTTAAGCGTCCGGATCGCCTCGATGTTTTCCGCAATCCTGCGCTTGGGAGAGAACCCACTCCCCCCCGCCGATCGGCGGTCGTCCAACAGTCCGCCGATCTTGAAAGAAGTTCCTGTCTGAATCAATCTCCTGACGGTCCGGGGATTTTCGCTATCGATATCCATGCTTCCTCCATTATTTTTCGATCAGGGTTCCATCCCCGAATAGGGAAATTTGGCGATCACCAGTTTTTTCCAGCCGATCTC
>JAEHJW020006634.1_pt1 | contig 10862 bp, 16 predicted proteins | sample 9271431 | NCBI WGS metagenome assembly JAEHJW02
GAACGACCAAGGAGAAAATCATGTGGAACGTCACCAAAAACGAAGTGCGCAACCTCTTCACCAAAAAAATCCAGGCAGTCACCTTTGAAATCCGTGACGTTGACTGCTCCCCTCCCTAAAGGAAGGGGATTCCAAATTCAAAGCCATGTTCGTCGGATGCATCGGGGGTTTGTTCAACTCCCGCATAATCATCCAGAAAGAAATTTTCGAGGAAGCGAGGGAGGAAAAATGACCTACCGAGAATTACGCGCCTCATACGGCCTTCTCCAGCGCGAAATGGCTGATGCGCTGGGGGTGCATCTTCGGCACTGGCAACGGCTCGAAGCAAGCCAAAGGGAGGTAGCGCCCTGGCATCTGGATGTGCTTTGGGCGCGATCACAACGGGGAAAGGGGAGAAAATCTTGATTTCTCAAGATTTGAAATGCGGATTGCCGCTCGTGGTGGCTAATTTGAGTGTGGCATACATGGCGTTTTACCCACAATCCCAGTATTTTGATTTTGCGCTTGTGCTTGCGTTGTTTTTTATCGCCTTGGCATGCGCGTCTTTGGAGATATGAAAATGGACAATCGTAAAACTATCCGAGAACAGCGCGATGAGCCACAGTGGGGGTTCTGGCTGGTGATACTGATAGCAGACCTCGGCCTGGCGTATCTGTGGATGTACGGGTGAGCGCAGGTAGATCGAATATCGCCCATGCAAAAAGCATGCTTTTTTTTAACAACCACAAGGAAATGAAAATGTTCGGAGCATATCTCTTAAAATTTATCGGGACGCTCGTGGTAATCATCGGGATCGCTGGCGTAGTTACTGAAATCTTCCAATGGGATCAGCCTTATTCCGGACTCGGGTTGGTGTTTTACATGGCCGTATGGTTTTTCGGAGGGTTCTTGCGGTACAAATCCGATCACGCGGTGACTATCCGGTAATTACTCAGCCAGCGCCTCGATGGTCATGGCCAGCAGGTCAAGTTCGTCGAGGCGATACCGGGCTTGACTGCTCCCCTCCCTAAAGGAAGGGGATTCCAAATTCAACGAATCCAACCCGAGAGCAATTAAATGAAAGTCCGTGACAAAGAACTGAAAGAAACCGTGGATGTTCTGGAAAAAGCATGCTTATCGAGGAAGTGTTACTGGCCACGACCCAACCCTGGATCATTTTCGCTGGGGGTTGGGTACAAATCGACCAGTGACCGGAGTTATCTGTGCGGGACCAGGCATGCGAGAGGTTGCCCATCGGAAGCCATCAATTCAGCGCCTGAATAGTGAGGGCGAGAAGGTCCATTTCATCCATTCTGTAGCGCCCGTAAAACGCCTTTGTACCAAGCCCATGAAGCCCTGTGTTACCCTGGTGGTGCTCAGGGCATAGTGGGATAGCCAGCCAGTTTGATGCGCGCTGAGACATCCCCTGACCTTCCCGTGGGTGGTGGATCGTGGCAGGTGTCTCCCCGTATCCGAGTTCCCGGCAGAGAATACAACCGAGAGAAGCCACGCGGTTCAAATAGTCTTTTTCAGAAGTTTTCAAGGCCCGATCTCCAACAAAAGCATGCTTTTTTCCGCCCCGTACACTCGTTTGATGGTCACTGGCTCAAAATCCCGATCATTTATTCCGAGGCCCTCGGCCACCCCATCGATACTCGGCTTGCTAGCCCCCAATAGGTTATCTGCGTCCCGCTTTCGATGGTCGGCCATGAAAAATGTCAGAGTCAAAGAAATCAATCCCGAAAAAGCATGCTTTTTTCCGTTCAACACCTTCCTTGTTTCAAGATACGCTTGCAGACGGGCATCTTTTTTCAATTTCGCCAGCGCTCCCCAATGCCTCCCGTGTGCCAGGTTTGGGTTCAGGTCGGCGTTAGGTAAAGGAAGGGTGATTGTCAGCACGCGAGTAGTTTCCATGCTACCGCTGCTTGGATCGGCACTTGGGCGTTCCCGAGTCCCTTGAGGCGGTGTATCCGATTGGAAAGCCCATCAACCACTCGCCCCAATCCGGGTTCAACTGACCAGTAATCCCATCTCTCGCCAGTTCTTCCGGTAGCCTCACTCCGCGCTTGCTCTCCTTCGCTCGTTTCTGGACCTGCTCCAAACTGGGCGCGCCTTTGCCATCCGTGGCGCACGGAGTCGGCCACATCATCACAAATTCCGCTGAGTTCGGCAGACGATTCCCTCCTTGGAACTTCTCCGATCTCTGGCTGGCGGATGCTGTTGGGGTTGACAGCCAAACCCCACCATCTGTCCCGGTGATGGTTGGCACCACAGTCGGAAGCGCGTAAACACGTCCACCTGAAATCATACCCGAGCGCGGCCAGGTCGGCCAGGACGCATTCGAGTCCGCAAGAAAGGATTGCTGAGACATTTTCAAGGAAGATGTAGCGGGGTCGAATGTGGCCAGCAACGCGCATGACTTCCCGGTAGAGGCCGCTTCTTGTGCCTTCTCCCAAGCCGGATCGTTTTCCAGCGACTGACAAATCCTGGCAAGGGAATCCTGCATGCAGGATATCCACTCGTCCCTGGTACTCGGATGGATCGAACAGCCTGATATCTCCTTCGTGCACCCGCAAGTCTGGATACCATCCGTCTGATGCTCGTTCCCGGAGGACTTTGCAGCAGTATTTATCCCACTCGACTGCTCCGATGGGGTTGTGCCCGAGGATGAGATCGGCAAGCAAACCTCCGCCAGCCCCGGCAAAAAGGTGAAGCGTTCTGAGCATTTCAATGGCTCCATGGTTTAAACCGGCTGGATAAAAATATCAAGGCAGTGCTTAGTCCGCAACGAAACACCGTCTTTTGTGAACAAGACGGTATTGAATAATCGACAGATTCTGATCGAGCGATGGACTCCAAGCATGCCGCAGTCGTTGCACGCATCTTCCCCGCAATTGAGTTTGATATTCGTTGTGAACATGGTTTTCTCCAGTTGAATTCAATTCCGTTTTTGTGCACGGCAAATCACGGCCCTTCTCCACTACCCTGTAAATCACCCAAACGCCCCCCCTACCCCACAGACGTGGGAATAGAGAAGGTTGAGCGTCACCCCCTTTCGGGATTCCTGCCATGCCAACCACCGGGTATGTGTTTGGCCCCCCCCCGCAGGATCAACGCCAGGGGCATAGTTCGTGTTTCCACCGGATTTGCACCGCCTCGACAAATTCGCCGGGTTATATGTCGCTCTGTTCTGGGTTCTCCCGAGTTCCGGAATCTTGCTGACGCGCCCTGACGAGTATGGGCAAAAGAAAATGCCCGACGATTTTGGCCGCCGGGCATCTGGTGATCTACTGAAAGTCAGGCGGCTTGGTCGTCTTAGAAAGTACACAGGAACTTTCTTGACGGTCGAGACTTTCTCTCAACTCCGCCTGTGTATTTCGGATGGTTACCAGTCATCCATGAATGAATACTAAACATTTATTTTGGAAGTGTCAATACTTTTTTCAGTGCCTGCGAACTTCTGAAAGTCCCATTCGCCATCCAAAAATCGTTGAAGTCCCCATCGGGTGGCAGGAAATACGGGTAGCCAATCTCCTGCGCCGCCCGTTCACCCGCTCCCGATTTGTCGTTATCTGCCACCACAAGCCCTTTAGGGCCGCGCTGTGCGATTAAAATCATGTTCGAGGCTGAGAAGGTCACATGGAGAGTAAACGGCGTTTTGAGGGCTTTGAGGGCTTCCGCAATGGATAGCCCTGTGGCGTACCCTTCGCAGTAAATGTGCAACTTCCCGGCACCAATCCGAAATTCCGCTCCTCGACACTGCTGACCAAACAGGAATTTTTTATTCCCATCGCGGTCGATCATCTGGCACCCGACCACTTTCTGGTCGGATCGCATGGGGATAATGAGCAGGTTTTGATCTTCGGTCGGTCGAAAAACAGCGCCGCTTAATTCCGGGAAGCCTTTTTTATCGAGGTAGGCGTGAGGTTCGATCTTGCATTGAGACATAATCCATAACGCTTTTTCAGCCGCTTTTCTCTGCGCCTCTCTTTTTTCTCTCTGATGCCTCTCTGCACTCTTTTTCACCCGTTCCGCAAAGTCTGCTTCTTCGGCAGCGGTTCGAGGTTTATCGAGTTTCCAGAATCTTGGGGTTTCATCCTGCGCCCAGTCCTGTACCCAGCCAAAGTCTCCCTCGAAAAAATACGCCCCGTTTTCTTTTTGTGGATGGGTGAGGGTCGAGCAGCGGGAGATTTTCCCGGTTTGGAATCTTTTGATTACCAGTCCGTTTGATACTGCGAAGTCAAGGAATTCCATAGTCACTTCCGGTTGTTCTGGATTGCAAAATACTGCTTTCTCCGATCTTCGATCCACATTAACACCTCTGGAGTTGGAGGTAACGGAGTTTCGTGTAATCCGCGCGGATAAACCCCAAATATATTTTTATAGGAAGCACCAGCAAATCCTTTTTTCTTTCCTCGGTTTATTTCGTAATGGAGCAACTGGGAATACCAGGACTGCTTGTCCCTTACGGGCACATCTTTTTTCTTTTTCTCTTTTTTGCCGGGCGTGAGTTCAACCAATTCTGCAGAAACCTCCTGAACCTGATTTTGCTTGACCCGAACGTGGCCGCAATTTGAGCAAATATCCGACCCCTTGGGCCAGAGCGCTCCGCACATCGGGCACTTCGCTTCCTTCTTTTCCTGCGCGGTGGGTTCTTTTACCGGCTCATCTTTGTGGGATTCGAGAGCGTGTACCCCGTTTTCGTACAGATTTTCCCACTTAGACATAAATCGGAGGTAATTCCCGCTGTGACATATCCAGGTCTTGATATTATCCTCATACGGCCTCATAACGCGACCTAGTTGTTGGACATGACTCGAAAAAGATGATTTGAATGGCCGGGCACTGACTCCAATAACCACCGACTCGCAATCAAACCCTTTCGTTAAAATGTCTGTCGCAATCAGGCCGTGAATTTCTGTATCCTCTCGCGCAAAATCTTCCATCACCTCTTTTTTGTATTCATCCGAATCCATGTAACTGATCGATATGAAATTGTATCCGGCTTCGGAGAATCTTCTGACCAGATCTTCCGAGTGCGCGACTCCGGCAGAAAAGACAATTGTTTTTCGTGGCCGTCCATAAATCTCATGCGTTTTCTTTACCCATTCGTTGACCACATCACCCGATATTTTTATCCCTCGGGTAATTGCCTCGGATTCGGTCCACTCACCCATCGAGGTTGACGCCCCTTCCATATCTATTTCTTTGGCAACGAAAACCCGTAAAGAAGATAAACACGGCTCAATTTCTTCAGTGCCATTGACGAGTTCCTTTGTTGTGACGGGGGATACAATATCGTCGTAAATTTTCCCGAGTTTTTTGGAAAAAGGACTCGCTGACAGACCGATCACCCGGGCGCTTGAATTCTGGATGAATTGCGAGATTTTCTCCCGGACGCAATGCGCCTCATCGACGATCAAAAGGGATGTATCGGGGAAAAAACCGCGCGCTTCGATTGTCTGCGCCGAACATATCTGGACTAATTCGTTGGGGCGGTATTTCCAGTGGCCCGACTGGATCACACCGTGCGGGATACCGAATCTGTCAAGGACCCGGGAGGTCTGGTCAACCAGCACGATTCGATCGACGACAAAAGCGGTTCGGGTACCTTTTTCCATGGCTTTTTTCATCAGGTCGGCTGCTATAGCGGTTTTGCCGCCACCTGTTGGAGCATATAACATCAACTTTCTGTGCCCCATGGCGAATTTTTGGCGCAGTTCCTCTATCCCCCTCGCCTGGTAGGGGCGTAAGATGAGTTCTTCCATTATTTTTTCTCGAGAAGTTTTTTCAGTTTATCGTGCTCACGCTTCCAGTACGCAATCTGGCCTTTCATCTGAGCGTTTTCGTTTTGGAAATAGTCCCGCGATTTCTCTGTACTACGAAGCGATATTTCAGCAATCCGAAGTTTTTCCTTGAGATCAGCAATCAGAGTTTTGGCCTCTTCCTGATCTTCTTCAGGCATGATCCCGATGGCCAGGCATTCTTTCAGGCGCGCCACCTCTGCCTCAAGGTCGGCAATCTTATTGTGATAAATTTCAAATTCCTGTTCTTGGATTCTGTCATTTTCTTCGCGCCTGGCTTCCTCTGCCGCTTCCAGCGCGGCTTTTTCAGCCCTCTTTTCCTCTGGCGTTTTTTTCTTCTTTTTCGGCCTGACGAGTTGTGGGGCGACTTGCCGGGTAGCATCATCCAGAGACACTTCACCACGGGCCACGGCCTGTATCAACTCAGGGTTTTCCTTCGCCACTTTGTCGGCCTTTCTTTGGGTGTTGACGGGACTGTTTGATATTTCAGCCCTTTTTTTCGCAGTATCAAGTACCCGATCGGGTACTTGATCGGTTTTCCGGTCTCCTCCGTGGGTGTTTGCATTCGCCCAATCCGTCACCGCCGCCGTGATTGCGCTTCGTTGCGCCGCGCTCAAATGCCTCCGGTGTAGGTTCGATGACAGGACATACTCGACCAGGTTTCCGCCACCAAACGTCAAAAAGTTCGGTGCCACCCCTGCTGCTTTGCAGGCCCGGTAACGGTTTCCGCCATCCAGAATCATCCCGTCATGCAGAATGATAGGTTCTCGGAGTCCGTGGGTTTTTATGTCCGCCGTAAGGGCTACAAATTCGTCATCAATGATGCGCGGAAAAAGCGTACAGAGCGGATGAAGTTCGTAGTCCATGTCTATTCCCCTGCTTGGGTTTTGAGGTATTGGAGAATCTGGCCGTAGGACCACGTACTGATCGAACCGTCCCTGTTCGGCTCCGGGAAAATCCCCTCGGAAACCTTTTTCCAGACGGTGGAGGGGGCTATCCCCACCAGAGGCAAGACCTGCTTTAGACGAAGGCGTGCTTCAGGAGGGAGGTTTTTGTAATCGGTTTCGGACATAATCGTATTCCTATGGAGTCAATGGAGTTGACAATGTATCACTATTCGTGGCATAGTGCAACCTCCAACCACCAACCATCAACACACAAGGAGATAAAAAATGTCGAAAATAGTCAGAACAAAAACCCGCGCCGAAGGGGGAATTACCCCTGATGAAAAAGTGCGGATGGATGCAATCGCAAAAGAATGGACTGGGATCGCTTTTCGAAGCGAGCCCATTGAGGCGGATAAAATTATTCAAGCGATTGAAGGGCTTTACCGGGATGCGCGAAAAGCCCCGGCGTTCAGGCCGGGGAGGATGTCAATTTCGCCATTCACGCAACGATTTAACCAAATGCCCTTCGGGGCCGAACGACCAAGGAGAAAATCATGGAACTGAAACTCACACCCGAAGACCTCGGGAAGATTCTTATCAAATGGGCGAATGAGAACACGCCAAACTTCGGATTTAACGATGTGGAAATCCAGACCGAAGGATATTCCTCACAGAGATTTACAGGGGTTGTTTTGTCCAGCATTGAAAGCGAGAAAGGCCATGAATAATATCGAATGCACTGACAATATCACAGACCTTGCCGCCGCTTTGTGCAAAGCGCAAATCATGATCGAAGGGGCGGAAAAGAACAAAACGAATCCGGCATTTCGGTCTAAATATGCTGACCTTGGTGCTTGCTGGGATGCTTGCCGCGTACCGCTTGGGGAGAATGGCCTTTCCATAATCCAAATCCCTTCTATATCGGATGGATGCGTCCACTTGACGACGATTCTACTGCATCTGAGCGGCCAATCAATTCGAGGCACCCTGTCTTTGCCTATCGCAAAATTTGACGCGCAAGGGGCCGGAAGCGTAATCACTTACGCCAGGAGATATTCGCTGTGTTCCATGGTCGGGATTGCGCCGGATGACGATGATGGTAATGGCGGCGTGGTTATTGACAAGACAAAACAAAAGCCTGAGGTAAAGACCTATCCTGCAGAAACCTTTGACAAGAATTTCCCGGCTTGGGAGAAGGCAGTCAAAGAAGGTAAAACCCTTCCAGACGGAAAAATATTCACCCCAGAAATCATTATCGCTCAATGCTTGTCGAAGGGGGCTTTGACCCCTGAGCAGATCACGAAGATTCAGTCAATCAAACCACGCGAGCCAGGGGAGGAAGGATGAAAATAATTAACCTGATTCAGGGTACGCCGGAATGGAAACAATACCGGCGCTCCCACTTCAATGCAAGCGATGCACCCGCAATGATGGGCTGTTCGCTTTACGAAACCCGCGATGAGTTGATTCACCGCCTGGCAACAGGTGAAGAAAAACCGGTTTCAGAAGAAACTCAGCGGATTTTCGATGAAGGCCATCGCAGGGAAGGACTGATGCGCCCGATTGTCGAGGAAACGATCAACGAAGATTTGAGTCCCGTGACAGGAGAAGAAGAACCTTTGCCACCCCACAGACGTACAATGAGCGCTTCCTTTGATGGGCTGTCAATACTTCATGATGTGGTGTGGGAGTGCAAATCCCTGAACAACACCATCCGGTCCGCTTCCTCCGTTGATGATCTACATCTGTGCTACAAGGTCCAGATGGAGCAGCAGATGCTACTCTCTGGAGCGAAGAGGGCATACTTCACGGGCGTAAAGTTTGACGGACATGAACTCTCCGAATCGGTATCTTTCTGGTATCAATCGGACCCGGAATTGGCCCGGAAGATCGAGGCTGGATGGGACCAGTTGGAAAAGGAAATTCAAGCCTACCAGGTGAAAAACCATGTCGAACCCCAAGCCGCAGAAAAAGTGAGTAGTCTGCCTGCGGTTTTCGCCCAGGTCGAAGGTCGCCTGATCTCGACAAATCTTGGCCAAGTTCTCCCGGTCATTGAACAGTTCATTTCGTCGGCGGTTCTGGTGATGGTCACGGACGATGATTTTGCGCTGGCCGAGGGCCAGGCCAAGAAGGCCCGCGAAGGGGCGAAACAGTGCCGCGCAGCTGCAAGATCGATCATCGATCAAATGGCGACGATTGGCGATGCGACGAGGGTCCTTGAAGAAGCCGCTGACAAACTTGATGCTTTGGGGCTATTCCAAGAAAAGGGAGTCAAGACCCAGAAAGACCTGCTGAAAAACAACGCTCGGAAAGAGTACGAAAAGAAGTGGTACGACTACCGCCAGATGATCAACGACTCTCTTGGGATCATCGTTCAGATGGACATGCGTGACGAGCCAGACTTTGCCGAGGTCATGAAAGGTCAGCGCATGATGAGTTCGGTCCACAACAAACTGAACTCGGAACTTGCTCGGTCGAAAATCGCGCTTGATGAAATCGCTTTGAAAATGACGGCCAAGTTGACTTGGTTCCGAAGTTCGGATAGGCCAAACATTTTCCACGACCTTTCGGCCTTGGTGGCTCGTTTGGAATTCGACGACTTTCAATCCCTCGTGAATTCTCGGATCGAAGCCCACAAAAAAGACGAAGAAGCGAAGATCCACGCCGCGCTGGACGACCAGAAAAAGGAGTTGGAAAAACTGGCACAATCTCCCGTATCGATTGAGATTGAACTGATGAAGGCACCGGGACAAGCGCACATACAAATGGTTGACAAGGTCGATCAGTTTATTGCTTTGGGAGGAATTCCTGATGACCTGATTCCGTTCGCCAGACTTCTGATCACGCGCTTCATCGCATGGGATGGAAATCATGGCCAGTAAAAGGACTCATTTCGCAACGCGCAAATTCCTCCTACGTGGACCAGACCAGGTCAGGGCGCTCGTGGCGCTGATACCCAATCTCCCCGTGGATCCGGATCGACCATTGGAGATCATCGTAAGGGAGGAAGCCAAAGAGCGCAAACTGTCGAAAAACGCGCTGTACTGGGCAATTTTAACGGAAATATCTGAGCAAGCGTGGCTGCATGGCAACCAGTATTCAAAGGACGTTTGGCACGAATACGCCAAAAAGGAGATTATGCCGAACATGATCAAGACGAAGGACGGTGAGACACGTTCCAAGTGGTTGGATTCGCCCTCAGGAAGTCCTGTAGTCATATCTACAACCTGCCTTGAGGATAGATGCTTCTCAGAATACATCACCGCGCTTGAAGCGTTTGGAGCCGGTTTAGGGGTTATGTTCGGGGCCAATCATGTCTAAGTTCGCTTGGTTTGAAGTAGGTGATACTTTGGTCAGGGTTTCCCCGCGAATGACGGTAGAGGATATGCAATCGATGTACCCTAACAAGCAGGTGCGCGAGAATCACTTTTATCACGAGGCAAAGATGGTTCTGGCTATGCCATTCAGCAAGCGTCAGCCGTACATAGACTCGACGCCAGCCGATCAACGGGATCGACTGAAAGAAGAAATTAAACGCCAATTCAAGGGGCAGAAAATTGAAAGTTAAAACCACATCCAAAACATTGAGCATTGACGGGCATTCCGTATCTTCTGACCAGAGAAACGGGATCCCGCTTTTCCCTCCAAACAAATCAAAATCCATAAAAAAGGCTTGGATAGATTCGCACGAAATGTGGGTAGCTATTATTCAGAACGGCGAAAAGCGAGCGATTACCCCGATTGTTATCAAGTCATCGCTTTACTGGATGGATGCTGTTACCGGGGGGATTCACTGGCCCGTAGGCATGGAGGTTCGTCGAAATGCGAACGAAGCTACAGAGATTTTATTGGCTATAAATTCCTCATCAAAACAAAGGAGCGCTGATGAGTAAACTTATTTTGATCCGTGGGCTACCCGGAAGCGGGAAAACCACGCTGGCACTTTCCATGGTTGGGGAGAATCGTGATATTTTTCACATTGAAGCGGATATGTTCTTCCTCGATGCTCACGGGGTTTACAGATTCGACAAGTCAAGATTGAGGGCCGCGCACGACTGGTGCTATACCCATGCAACCAATCACCTTCGGATGGGTAAAACGGTGATCGTGAGCAACACTTTCACCCGGCTCCAGGAAATGCAACCGTACATCAAATACGCGATGCGCCACAATCACGATTGGCAAATCATCG
>JAEHJW020004575.1_pt1 | contig 10830 bp, 9 predicted proteins | sample 9271431 | NCBI WGS metagenome assembly JAEHJW02
GATGCAATTCCTTCCATGAAGGCGAGAAGGCCCTTTGACTCATCCCTGGATATCTCCAAGGCAAGAGGGCTTCTGGATTTCGATTTCTACAGCCTGGATGCAAACCTGAAAGTTCTTTCCGAATCAATCAAAGGTAGAAAAATTTCTTAACTCAGCATCGCATAAACGATAATGTCATTCATCTTTTCAAACAAAGAAATCCCGGAAGTTCTGAGGATAGAACCTGCTGTCCATAAAGATGAAAGAGGTCTCTTCGAGGAGACATTCAAGGTGTCTGAATTCAGAACAAACCACATAAATTTCAGCTTTGTCCAGGATAACCATTCATTCTCAAGGAAGGGTGTAGTCAGAGGATTGCATTTTCAGAGGAAACCGCATGAGCAGGGCAAACTCGTTTATGCCGTAACCGGCAAAATATTTGATGTTGCCGTCGACCTGAGAAAATCATCGAAAACATTTGGAAAATGGGTCTATGAAGAACTCTCAGGGGACAATCACAGGATGATCTGGATTCCTCCAGGATTTGCGCACGGGTTCATGACGCTTGAAGATGCTCACGTGATTTACAAGGTGACGGATGAATATGATCCTGCTTCGGATGATGGCATAATATGGAATGATCCGGATATTGGAATCACGTGGCCCAAGATATCACCAGTGGTATCTGCCAAGGACAAAGCTCTAAGGAGTTTCCGGGAATACAGGGAAAACATGGACAGTGATCAACAGTGAGAATGATCGTTACGGGCGGTCTTGGATTCATCGGATCCAACTTCATAAACTACTGGATGTCACAATACCCCGAGGACCATATCATTAATATTGATAAGATGACCTATGCCTCTGATCCCGCAAACATCAGCGACTCCAATAACGGGAATTATCAGTTCGTTAAAGCGGATATTCTCGATAAAGAAAGAATCGGTGAACTGGTGAGGGATTCAGATACCATCATCAACTTCGCTGCTGAATCTCACGTGGACAATTCGATTAGCTCCCCAGAACAATTTCTCCAATCCAACTATATGGGTGTCTTCAACCTGCTGGAATATGTTAGAAAGTACGATCTCAGATTCCATCAGGTATCGACAGATGAGGTCTATGGTTCTCTGCCTTTAAATTCGAGCGACAGCTTTGGCGAGCATTCTCCTTACAACCCTCGGAATCCTTATTCAGCCACAAAGGCCGCAGCTGACTTCCTTGTGAGGTCATATGTCAACACCTATGGCATAAAGGCAACGATATCAAACTGCAGCAACAATTTCGGCCCTAACCAGCATCCGGAAAAACTGATACCTAAAACCATACTCAATGCGATAGACGGAAAGAAAATTCCAGTGTACGGGAACGGATTACAGATCAGAGACTGGATATTCGTTGAGGATCACTGCACCGCTCTTGATCTGGTGCTCAAGAAGGGTAAAGTTGGAGAAACCTATCTTGTTAGCTCTAGAGGCGAGAAGAGGAATATTGACGTTGTGAAAGAAATACTCAGGATACTGAATTTGTCAGAAAAATTGATAGAATACGTTGAAGACAGGCCCGGTCACGACGTCAGGTATTCCATAAATCCAAAAAAGATAGAGGAGAAATTGGGATGGAAGCCGAAGCACAATTTCAGCGATGCGTTGAAGTTTACAGTTGAACATTACGTCAAAAATGTCGGGAAATACAGGGCAATATATTCTCGTTGACAGTGTTAGTCAGGAAATCGCCTTTCTTTTAAGGCTGAGGATTGATCATGGAAAGTAAAATAGTCACAATTCCCATTCATTCGCAATGCTTGAATGGAAATTTAAGGAACATAGATTACTCCGGAAAATGGGAGTAAACCATAACCTCATGATGGATCTATTATCGAAAAACTACAGAAAGAAATACTTCAAAATCTACAATGAAAAACCTATAGAAATTGCCAGGTCGTTGGGATGTTTATTTTCAGAGAAAACCCCTGGTTGGGCTCTTAGGGAAATTTTTGTAGAAGAAATATACAATGTCAATGGCTTTGTTCCAGCAAAGGGGGATGTTGTTGCCGATATTGGGGCTTTCTATGGGGACTCTTCAATATACTGGTCCAAGGTCAAGCAGGCAAGTGTTGTTGCGTTCGAAGCATTGACTTCTAACTTTTTGGTTTTGAAAGAGAATATTGACCTGAACAATGCCAGTATCAAGGCCTATAATGTTGCACTGGGAGACGGAAACAATATCAGGGCATCGGAGGATGGAAAAATGCTTTCAACAGATACTGGTGGAGATTATATTCAGACAAAGCGATTGGATGATTTTTCTTTTGATAGACTCGATCTTATCAAAATTGATGTGGAAGGTTTCGAAGAGTCAGTGCTTAAAGGTTCATTAAATACTTTAGCTAAATTTCAACCCAAAATAATAATAGAAACACATTCTAAAAATCTGGGCATTAAGTGTAATGATCTCATTGTCAAGCAAGGCTACGTTCTTGAAAGAGTAATAAAAGCTTCAGTAAAACCTGCTAAAGGTTCTTGGATGGATCAGGTTGAAAATAGGTTCTATCTACCTGCTTCTGCCGTTAGGAACAATATACATTAATTTAGGAGAGCACAAGTCTTTTACAAACCTGTTAATGGAATCTATGTTTCCTGCGTCTAAACTTCTTGTATGGTTGCATCCTTCCAAAGGTCCACCCGTTGCTCGTAACGTGAATATGTGATTTAAACCGATTATCAAATGACCATGTGAAACTGAGAGGCATCAAATCATAAGGATCGGTATGACCTTAAAAAGGAATAAAGCAAAGTTTCGCTTGAAGTTTATTTATTGTCTCCAATTAGGGGCCAAACCAATAGTTATAATCTCTATTCTTATTCCTCATCTTGATATCGATATGAGTTCAGTTTTAATATCAGGTGGGAACGGATTTCTTGGATATCATCTTGTAGAGAAGTTCATCAGCAAAGGCTTTGATGTTACCATAGTCGATGATCTTTCGACCAGTAAAAGATCGGACTTACTTGAAAAGGTCACATTCTATAACAAAAGAATAGAGGATTTCAACACAGATGAGAAATTTGATTACGTCGTTCACCTCGCTGCGAGGCCTTCTCCAGAGGATTATATTTCCAGCCCGGTCGAGACTATACTGTCAAACTCTTATGGTACAAGAGTAATGCTAGAAACTGCCAGAAAGAGCAACGCAACATTCATGTACACCTCTTCTTCGGAAGTTTACGGAAACGCATCCGTACTCCCGACACCAGAGACATATTATGGATATGTGAATCCCAACGGTATCAGGAGCTGCTATGACGAGAGCAAAAGATTTTCAGAAGCGATGATCATGGCATACCGCAGACAGTACAACATGAAAGTTAGAATACAGCGGCCCTTCAATGTCTATGGTCCAAGGATAAGGGAAGATGGCATCTATGGTAGGGTTATTCCGAGGTTCATAATGCAGGCTCTTGAAAATAAGGACTTAACTGTACATGGTGATGGTCTTCAAACAAGGTCTTTTCTTTACATCGAAGACTGGTTAAGTGCTACAATGAAATTCCTGCTCGCAAATTCCGTTAGTCATGAGGTTCTCAATATAGGGTCCGATTCAGAGATTACAGTCTTTGAACTGGCAAAACTTATAGTCGAGATGACCAAAAGCGGATCAAAGATTGTTCACACTGAAGCCAGAGAAGATGATCCCAGAAGAAGGTCAGCCGATCTGACCATTGTAAAATCAGACCTGGACTGGTCTCCAGTCGTGAGCGTGAGAGAAGGACTGCAAAAAACAATTAAATGGTTCAGGATGCGATCAGAATGAGAGTGGGTGTTGTCGGATTAGGGTATGTTGGACTGGTGACTGCTGCTGTTCTTGCAGAAAACGGAAACTCAGTTGTTGGGATAGATACAGATCAGAAAAAACTCCAAATATTGAAATCAGGGAAATCCCCCATATTCGAACCTGGCCTGGAGGAAACTCTTTTAGCATTCGGCGAAAAGCTGTACTACTCTGAAAATTACAGTGACCTTGCGGATTGCGGTATTGTATATATTACAGTTCCCACACCTAACCGCGATGGAAAAATTGACCTTTCTTTCGTCATCGATGCTGTTGGTAGGATATTAGACGTTAATAAAAATACAGTTATTGCTATAAAAAGTACTGTACTCCCGGGAACCGCAGCGGACATATTCAAAAGATTCTCCTTGAATGTTGTATCCAATCCAGAATTTACCAGGGAGGGCAACGCTATGGATGACACGAGGAAACCGGATAGGATTGTTATTGGATGCGCAGACAAGAAAAAATCTGAAAAGATCAGGGAACTCTGGGCATTTACGGGATCTCCATTCGTCTTAACCTCCAATGAAAATGCGGAATTAATAAAGTATGCAAGCAATGCTTTTCTTGCAACCAAGATTTCTTTCATAAATGAAATAGCGAACCTCTGTGAGAAGATACCAAACAGTGATGTAAACACAATTGCGGAAGGCATGGGGTATGATAGACGGATTGCACCTTATTTTCTGAGAGCAGGCATCGGCTATGGCGGCTCATGTTTTCCTAAGGACACACAGGCCCTGATCTCATTTGCGCATGAACTCGGAGACAACCTCAGCATAGTGGAGGCTGCTGTAAGTGTAAACAACAACAGGGTATCACACGTTGCAGATTTGATCAGAAAGACCATCGGATCAAATCTTAAAGGAAAGAAGATAGGGATACTTGGCCTGTCTTTCAAGGACAATACCGACGATGTAAGAGAGTCGCCAGCAATCAAACTGATCCGGATTCTCGAGAAGGAAGGAACAGCCATATTCGCATACAATCCGGTTCCCGTAAAAGTTGATGCGAGTATATTAGTTAACACAGGAGAGTTGAAACTACCAAAGGATCTTGATGTCATAGTAGTTACGAGCGAATGGCCCGAATTCAAATCAATCGAGAAATTGAACCTCAACGTACCTGTAGTGGACGCTAAGAGAATACTGGAACATGAGGCAATTCCAAACTACAAGGGGGTAGGTCTATACGGTGGATAGGCCAACAAAAGCAGTGATACCGGCTGCTGGCCTTGGAAAGAGGTTTTATCCCCTTACGCGTGCACAGCCAAAGGAGATGCTTCCAATAGTTGACAAGCCTGTGATACACTATATAGTCGATGAAGCCGTGAACTCGGGACTAGAAGAAATACTTATAATTGTAGGTTCTGGTAAAGACGCTATTGTGAACTACTTCGACAAAAGTATTTTGGATGATGAGTTGAACTCTTCAAAGGAAATTGATCTCCCCAATGTTTTTTTTATTCGGCAGAAGGAGCTTCTTGGTCTGGGGGATTCCATAAGGTATGCAAAAAATTTTGTCAGAAACGATCCTTTCGTCATTCTCCTGGGTGACACTATTTACACCTCGCAAAAAAGTAAGACCGTTACAACGCAAATTGTTGATAGATATGAGGCGATTGGAGAACCTGTGCTTGCCGTTGAGCAGGTATCAAGAGAGAAGATTCAGGATTATGGAATTATCGGCGGGACTCCAGTGGACATGAATACATGGAAGGTAACATCTCTGACTGAGAAACCTAAACCATCAGAAGCACCTTCCAATTTGGGAATAACTGGGACTTACGTATTGGATCAACGGATATTCAAATTTCTGGATCTGATAAAACCTGGCAGAAATGGTGAGTATCAGCTGACAGATGCACTGTCACTTTATGTTCATGATAATCCTTTGTATGCCACTCTGTTCTCTGGAAACAGGTATGATATAGGAACAAAGGAATTGTGGATTAAGACATTCGTCGAGTTTGCAAAATCCGATCCAAGATTTTCAAGCATTTTAAAGGAGAATAAATTGGATTTGTGAAAGCTTGCTTTTAGATCATTTATCCATCAGTGACAAATTTAACTATTTGGAATTCAATAATTCACAGCGCTGTGATCCATCTTTAAACTGCTAAGACAAAATAAAACAGCACGGAATAGAACAAACCGGAAGAACAGCGGAAAATTGATGCAATATTTTCTATACAAACTGAAATAGATGAGACAATTTCATCTATGAAATCAACTTGAATAGGCAAGAAATTGCATCAAAACAGTCTTTAATGATGAGAGGAGAAGATTTACGTGTTCGTAAACAATTGCGCAATACCTTATCCGAATGCGAAAAATTAATTATTAGCCCACCGCTATTTTATGCACCGTGGTAATCAAAGATTTCAACAGAAATGTCATAGTTGTAAATTATTCTCCACCATTCACGTCTATATACAAATATGCAACGGAGATCATCCAGTGTTTGGGAGACAATGGAACATTGGTGAACCTAGCATATTCAAATAAGGGTGGTAGATGGAATTCAGTTCACGAAGGACGCACATTTAGCGGGGTTTTTAAAGACATAACCTCGGCCAACGTGTTTATGAGTCCTTTATGCTTTAGGAATGCAGCTAAATACATAAGGAGCAGCAGGGGATCATCAATGCTTTTGCATTACGTACATCAAAACATAAATCCTCTTATGAAGCTGGACGATAGAACAATAGTCACGGTGCATGACAATCCACTCACAAATTTTAAAGAAGGTGTATACTTGGAAGCCGGAGGTTCGACAACAAGGAAGATAAAAATCTCGATCTATTCGAAGATACAGGCAAGGACCGTCAGAAAGTATACGTCCGCTGCCAATGTGATAACTCACAGTAATTACGTCAGGAACGCATTAATAGATTTCGGGTTCACGGGTAACATCTCCACAATATACCCGCCCGTTGGAACCCATTTTCGGCAATTGAAACAAAGCAAACAGGAGTTAAGGAAAAAATTAGGGATTCCAGTCGAGAAGAAAATAGTCCTAAGCGTATCTACAAGCCAGCCGAGGAAGAACCTTCCTACCGTAGAAAAGGTCATGAATTTTTTGGGGGAGGGCTTTTTCCTCGTCAGAATAGGACAGAAACTGAATACCGGTATTGCATTTTCTAACGTCTCAAACGAAACCATTAACGAAATATATAACGCATCTGACATCCTCCTTTTTCCAACCCTTGAGGAGGGTTTTGGAACCCCTTTACCGGAAGCATTTGCGGTGGGATTACCCGTTGTAGCATCCAATATTCCGGTGATACTTGAAATTGCAGGGGATTCTGCTATCTTTGTTGACCCCATGGACGTCCAATCAATTGCGGAAAGCGTAAAAGTTGCAATTTCAGAAGGTCAGGAATTAGCAAGGAAAGGACTGGCAAGATCCAACCTATTTTCTTATTCAAGGTTCTGTGAGAATCTGAAGGTTTATTATGATTCAATCCGATAGCATATAAACTCTGGAGAAGTATATATGCAACTCTAAGAGCATTTTATGCTAAACCGGGGACTGATAAGAAGACTGTTGTAGCTTTTTGAAGAGATATCCATTTGATCCGGTCAACAAGTACACTCCGTATAATTAGGAGTTCATTCCTTCTTCCATAGCTTACAAGAGTTTTCCCAGTTGTGCAACATCTTACAATTTCTGACTTGTGAGATGTTCAAGTATTTCCAAAGACTAAGGTTTATTTCAGCGTTTTAGTGCACATTGATGTTTGGCCCCTCAACCCGTTAAAACCAGACAGTATTTATCGAGATTAAACAAGAAAATTTTCACTAAGAAATGTAAGATTAGTTAGTAGCATAGGAAAGATCGCCACCATTAGATTTCAGGACTGACTGCAAGGAATATGCCATTTTTTCTGTGCATGGTTTTGACAAATGCACAGCCAATCCTGGAACGGGGGTACAAAGAAGATATCTGCTTTTGAAAAGCATATGAATCGGTGCTTTTAGATACATAAAAAAACTGCTCTTTAAGTTGTTTGAAAGCATTTTTGTATGGGTCAGGATAATCCAGACTTCATAATCACCGATACTATTGTGCCCATACAACTGAAAAACTTTAGTCACTTCTGACAATATTTTGGTGCTTGTGAGAAATGTTAGAGTAGTAGAGGAACTGACGCGGAAATGCAGTCCATCGTTGTAGAAAATTTTTGACGCATAATTATGAAGATATTTTTTATAGCAAAATGAATCAGCATAATAATCAGGGTGATCATAAGGACTAACAAAATGAGCATATCCCTTGCTAAGAAAGTCTATTAGCTTAATTATAGAGTTTGGATAATATAGGTAATCATCCTCTGCAAAATACACCAGTTCTGAAAAATTTTGCTTTAAGAGTACCTCTAACTGCCTTTTGAAAGTCTTGGCGTTTCCGGCATCTACGAGATTTTCTATGTCGAATCTGGACTCTGGGACTTTTCCCTTTATAAATTCTGAATAATTCTGAGGGCATGAATCGAGTATAAAGTGTATGTGGTAATCAACTCCTTCAAGTGCTTTGAGAAAACTATTGAGCGAGCCTACAAACATTTCATATTTATTCTTAAACAATGTAGTATCAGCGTTTTTGCTGAGTTTTGGATAAATCCTGTAAGCAACAAACAATTTACGGTTCATTACGTCTACCTTTCTCTTCAAAACTCCTTATAAATTTAATGCTTATAATGCTTACAATTACGTAGAACGTTTACATATTAACCTATTTTTTAGCTATCGAATAGACATGATTTATTTGGAAGAGTAAATATCTTGAAACCGATTAGAAAGATAACTTGCAGTCAGAAAAATACAAACCATGGAGACTGAGTAGAACAGTTGTATAGAAAGTGTTCATTCGCACTTCATCCCGTAATTAGTATAGCTACAAAGGAAAACATCTATTTCATGATTATTGCGGGAAGGCCGAACACTATGTCATTTCTCTGCAAGATTAAAACTAATTTTGTAAAATGAAATTAACCTAAAAAATCTATGTAACATCACAATAATAAAAGCGGAACTCATGAGGATTCAATGTCCGTGGTTATAAAGGAGTATTCAATAGAAATTAACAAGGATCATGAAAAGTTCATAAATATAACAGTACCAACTAAATCAGTGGATACAGAAACTTTCAAGAATTTTATGAAAAACACTAGAAGTGCAGTTGAGAATTCCGGTATGAACGCCTATATTGAAGCCGTGGAATCCTCAGGCGATCAATTTAGATTCTCAACATCAGTTAATAGTGGTTTTGAAAACAGGGCGGCAGATTACTACCTCAACGTTAATGACGACGTATTAATGTCTACAGATTCAATAAAACAGTGTATCAAAAATTTGGAATTGTTTGGGAATGCATCGCTGATAGGAGCAGTTCTTTATTATCCGAACAGAAAAATACAACATGCAGGAATAGCAGCAATGCAATCTGGTTCTTTATCATATTATGCGTACCATATTTTCAGGTATAAGGCCCCTTTCGACGGGTTCAGAAAGGTCAAATACTTTAGATCCAATGGGATGAGGAATTTTCTGTACCTGTATAACTTAACTAAGCTCAAAAGCTATGTTCAAGGCGTAGTTACGGGGGCTTTTCACTTCATGTCATCCGAAACTCTTAACGTCCTAAAATCGTACGACGAATCCTTTAGAAACGGTAGCGAAGATGTGGATTTTTGTCTTCGGGCCATTCAAAATAAAATAAAAGTGTGGCTAGATATCAAAGTTACTGGCATTCATTATGAAGGCAAAAGCTATAATTTGTCTTATAACCTGGCCAGACGGGAAGGCTTGCTTTTACTGCACAGGAAATGGGGAGAGGATAGAATGATACAACTTTTCAAACAGAATGATAACCTGTATACTCCAAAGAATTTGGAGATTTCAAAAACTAAATTCCCGAGCCAGATACAATAAGTAAGTAACAGATTTACCCTAAAGCTTAAGCAGGGTGCGTCGTGTCACAACTGAAAACGATCCTTCCTTATTTCCCACGGCGGTATCGAGTCAATGAAATAGCCTATTTGTGGCCATTTTATGTGATCAAGAAAATTAGCATTTACCGAGCACAAGGTAGTTTCAGTTTTACTAGACTATTTGATGCTTCAATAATTTCTAAAAGGTGATTTTTCCCCAAAGAAACTCATTTGATATACGCTGAGATGTAGGAGAATGTCCTCATCTCATTAATTTATGATACATACCCTTAGAGTCATTAGGAAAATCTAAGTTCAGAAGAAAAAAGGTCATTTTGAGGTGTTCAATGTGATACACTCCGGACGCGTAAGCTGGAGTCTTTTATTGTCTCAAACGATCGCTTCGAATTAATACAACAACACTAGTGTAAAGGTCGAAGGAATAAAATAAGCACACAACCAAAGATCAAGTACATGGGGCGCCGACATTATCAGTTTCTCCTAGCGCTTATGATCCTGTAAGACCATTTGCTGGAACCCTCTCTCCATTTTTCCTGCACTGCTGAAGAAATTCCGTCAAAGTATTCCATATCCTTTTTTATGAACGGAAATAAATCGCCTATGACAAAATATCCGCCTGGCTTGAGCGCAGAGAGAACATTATCGTATGCAAGAAATCTTTTCTTTCCAAGGTTATGGAAAACAAGGTTTGAAACTGCAAGATCAAATCTCTCAGGCATACCAAGCGGCTCCCTGAGATCATGCTGAACTATGCCAACCCTGGATTCTATTCCAAGTAACTTAATGTTTGACCTTGCCTTTTCTATCGTTGCTTCTGACAGACTGTCGTGCTGAAAAACATCTACGGCATAAACCCTTGATTTCGGGAAACATTTTGCTGCGATGCCGGTCATGAATCCGAGACCGCAACCCGCATCCAGGATTTCAAGCTCTGAATCATCTGAATAGAGGGAAAGCAGCAACTGGCAAAATATCTTTTCAATTTTCTGCCTCATCTCCTGAGATTTTTTAGGCGTGGAATGGTGATATGTACCAAAATCTGGTTCCATTTCCAACACTA
>JAEHJW020001521.1_pt1 | contig 10821 bp, 12 predicted proteins | sample 9271431 | NCBI WGS metagenome assembly JAEHJW02
GCTTCCGCAGGCTGGGCATAAAATACAGGATGCTTCCGGCCCAGGCGGCTTTTCACCGCTCACGCTCTAAATACAAGGCATATGTCGGCGGATACGGCTCCGGCAAGACGTACGCCGGATGCCACGAGGCGATAAGGCTCTCGGTGATAAACCGTGGCCTGCCCGGCATGGTCGTAGCTCCCACTTACGGGATGCTTGAAGACGCCACGCTGCCCGCCTTCCTGGAGATACTCGACAGGGCCGGCATCGCATACAAGTGGCGCCGTTCAAGCGCGAATCTCATGCTTCCCTGGGGGTCGAAGGTCATGTTCCGTTCGGCGGACTCTCCTGAGCATCTCAAGGGGCCGAGCCTTGCCTGGGTCGGCATAGACGAGGGCGCGATGGTATCGCGCGCGGCGTGGGAGGTATTGATCTCGCGCATCAGGCATCCGGAGGCCGGCAGGCTCCAGGCGTTTATTACCACGACGCCAGAAGGCTACAACTGGCTCTTCGAGGAGTTCGTGGAGAAGCGGAAGAAAAGGTACCGTCTCATAAGCGCCAGCACGCGGGAGAATATATATCTCCCGCCGGAATACGCGGAAGACCTCGTGGAGGCGTACGGGGCGAACCTCGCCAGACAGTACGTGTCGGGCGAGTTCGTAAATCCCGTAGCGGGCCGGGTGTACGACGCATTCTCGCGCGAGAGGCATGTCCGGGACGGCCTGGAATACGCCCCGGCCTATCCGCTCTCGATGGCGGTGGATTTCAATGTTGACCCGCTCCACGCCGCGCTGATTCAGGTCGCGGATGGAGAGGTGCGGATAGTGGACGAGGTCGTCATCCGCTCCTCTAACACGTGGGAGCTCTGCGAGGCGGTCAGGGGCCGCTACAGGCACATCCCGATAACGGCGTATCCCGACCCGACTGGCCGCGCGAGAAAGACCGCCGGAACTCCGGAGGCGCCGTCGGACTTCGCGGTGCTTTCGCTTAACGGGTTTACGGTCCGGGCCAGGAACTCGTCTCCGTCGGTGCGGGACAGAGTGAACGCCGTAAACAGGATACTGGCCGGCGGAGGCCCGGCACGCCTGGTAATCTCCTCCGCGTGCCGGGAGAGCATACGGTCGTTCGAACGCACCTGCTGGAAGGACGGATTATCCGTAATAGACAAATCGCATGGCGACGAGCACATGACCGACGCCGTCGGATATTTCATAGAATACGAATTTCCCGTGCGCGCGCCGCAGAGAGTGGAGTATGAGGGATTTCTAAGACGCGCGGTGAGACGGTGTTTTTAAAAAAAGGAGGTCTATAGTTTTGGAGCCTTCAGAGAAGCTTTCATTTACGTTGGAAAAAGGTCTTGATTTGTCCGGCAACGACGCGCCGGAAGAAGTCCAGCTCCTGCCGATGGGCGAGGTAAGCCCGAAGGGGAAGATGCAGTTCCTGGTGGACGAGGAGGGCATGCAGTCGATGCTCGCCGCCTTCAAGAAGTCAGGCACCGACCTTGTCATCGATTACGAACACCAGAGCCTGTCAGGCTCGGAGGCGCCAGCCGCCGGCTGGATAAAGGAGCTTGTGGACAATGGCGCCGAGGGACTCTGGGCGAAGGTGCAGTGGACTGACCGCGCGAAGGAATATCTCCGGAAGCGGGAATACCGCTACATCTCGCCGGTCGTGCTCGTCCGCAGGAAGGACGGGCGCGCAGTGGAGCTGCTTGGCGCGGCGCTCACGAATCTGCCCGCCATCGACGGCATGGCGCCGGTCGTAAATTCTATGCAGAAGGATTACAGGAACCTGTACATGGAGGTGCTGAAGTTCCTGGAACTCCCGGAGGACGCGGAGGCGGAGGCCGTAAGACAGAAGGCCGAGGCGCTTGTCAGGCCTTCGGGTTTTGTGCCGGAAACGGAACATCTTGCGCTCAAGGAGACGCTGAGGAAGTATGAGACGGAAGAGCTTGTAAGGCAGGCGCTTTCAAAGGGAAGGATAACCCCGGCGCTTCTTCCATGGGCTCGTTCGTATGCCTCAATGGACCCGAAAGGATTCCTGGAGTTCTGCGGGAAGGCCGCCCCGGCGGCGCTTGACGGCAGGCTCCCGGCGGATGAACATCCCGCGCCCTTGCAGGCCAGGATCAACGGCCTGCTTGGGCTGGACGACAAAACCTTCTTCCGATACGCAAGCCATAATTAAATGAACAAAAAAGACTACACAAAGGAAATTGCCGCTCCGACGCTTCGTGACAGGTGGTCTGACTATCCATCGTCCGGCCTCACTCCAAAGAGACTTTCCCGGATACTGCGGGAGGCCGACGCAGGGTACATACATTTGCAGGCGGAGCTTTTCTCCGAGATGGAGGAAAAGGACGCGCATCTTTACTCCTGCCTCCAGACGCGGAAGCTATCCGTCTCAGGATGTCCCTGGGAGATTGTCCCGGCAGCCGGGGCGGGGCCGGTCGAGGAAGAAGCGGCTTCGTTTGTTTCCGAGTGCATCACGGGAATGGACAATTTCGACGAGTCGCTTACCGACCTTATGGACGCGGTGGGAAAGGGATTCTCCGTATTGGAGATAATATGGGAACTCGACCACGAGCGGCTTGTCCCGCGGCGCCTGAAGAAGAGACCTCAGAAACTGTTTACCTTCCTCTCGGAGGACGGCATCCCGACCGAACGCCCGCGTCTTGTTACGGACGACGATCCGGTATACGGCATCGCGCTTCCGGCATCGAAGTTCGTCATTCACGTATATCGCGCTGGAGCTGATTATCCTGAGCGTGGAGGGCTATTGAGAACGCTTTCCTGGATATACCTTTTCAAGAACTATGCGATTAAGGACTGGGTCTCGTTCTGCGAGGTCTTCGGGATGCCGCTTCGGCTGGGCGTATACTCGCCCTCCGCGTCAAAAGACGATAAAGACGCGCTCCTTGAAGCCGTGACCAGTCTGGGGTCGGACGCGGCTGGGATTATATCCGAAAGCACCAGAATACAGTTTATCGAATCCGCGAAACGCGGCGACGGCGGGCCGTACAAAGACCTTGTGGACACGATGAACAAGGAAATATCCAAGGCCGTCCTGGGCCAGACACTGACGACGGAGGCGGCCCACAGCGGAAGTCTTGCCGCCGGACTTGTCCATGACGGCGTGCGAAAGGACATAGTCCGCGCGGATGCCCGCTCGCTCGCGAGAACCATAAACCGCGATTTATTACGCCCGATGACGGCGCTGAATTTCGGCCCGGGCGTAAAGCCGCCGGAATTCAGATTCACAACCAACTGAGGAGGTTTCGATGTCGGCACTGACAAAGGACAGGGACACTGTAAGGAAGGAAGGGGTGTATGCCTCTTACCCCGTGGAAGGCGGGGCTGTGATTTACGCAGGGAGCATGGTCTGCATCGGCGCGGACGGTTACGCCGTCCCGGCTTCGGACACGGCGGGGCTCAAGTTCATGGGCATAGCCCGCCAGTATGTTGACAACTCCGCCGGCGCAAGCGGAAGCGTCCAGGTGGAAGTCTGGAGGCGCGGCTGCTTCAACCTCGCCGCTTCGGGTATGGCGCTTTCCAACGCAGGAGACCCGGTTTACGTATTGGATAACCAGACAGTCGGCCTTACCGCCGCGTCCACCAACCACGTCGCTTGCGGAAAGGTTTCGGAATACGACACGGCGTCCACGGTGTACGTGGACATCAGCAGGATATAAGGAGGGAAGATGATAATCAACCAGGCAAATTTATCGGCGCTTTACACAGGCTTCTCGGCAATATTCAAAGACGTATTCGACAACGCGAACGTGCTGTACCGGCGTGTTGCGACAGAGGTCCCGTCCAATTCGCGCCAGGAACAGTATAACTGGCTGGGCCGCGTGCCTCGCATGCGCGAATGGCTTGGAGAGCGCGTGATACAGAACCTCTCCGCCTATTCGTACACCATAAAAAATCTCGACTGGGAAGCCACGGTCGCCATCGACAGAAACGACGTAGAGGACGACGCCGTCGGTATATATACGCCGATGGTCAGGGCGCTTGCGGACGCTGCCGCCACTCATCCCGATGAACTGGTATTCAATCTTATGACCGGCGGCTTTGCCAATCCCTGCTACGACGGCATGACGTTCTTCAATGCCGCGCATCCGGCTGGCGCATCTACCCAGTCCAACAGGGGCACCGCTGTGCTTACGCCGACGAGCTATGCCGCGTCCCGCGCGCAGATGATGTCGCTCACGGACGAGCACGGGAAACCGCTTAACGTGGTGCCGGATCTCCTTGTAGTCCCGCCGCAGCTCGAAAGCGCTGCCCTGGGGATATTGCACGCCGACGTCTACGAGGACGGCACGTCCAACGTCTTCAAAAATTCCGCGGACCTGGTCGTTGCTCCGTATCTCTCCGGCAGCCCGACGGCATGGTACATGCTGGACACGAAGAAGGCTGTGAAGCCCTTTATCTTCCAGAGGAGAAAGCCGCCCGTTTTCGTATCCAAGGATACGCCGGACGACGAAGGGGCGTTCATGAAAAGGGAATATGTTTTCGGCGTGGATTCACGGGACAACGCCGGCTATGGTCTCTGGCAGCTCGCGTATGCCTCGGACGGGACTACACTGAGCTAATATGTATATATCAATATCTGATTTATACGTTCCGGAAGACGTATTGATACGTCTTACGGACGACGAGTCAAGCGGTTCCATAAACGCCGTGCGCGCGGACGATGCAATCTCTTCCGCGCAGGCGGTGGTGGACGCTTCGCTCTCGATGCAGTACGACGTGCCGCTTGCAAACCCGCCGCAGCTTGTAATAAAGCTGACGGCTGACATAGCGGTGTATAACCTTTACCTCCGCCAGACAATTGTCCCGGCGGAGGTAAAGGACTCCTATACCAGGGCGCTTGAGACATTGCAGAATATCGCGGATGGCGCCCTTTTACTGCCCTCGGCCATTCCCGGAATATCGGTTTCAGGGAGTCGGAGAGAATTCAGCCGGGAAACAATGGAAGATTTCTGACGGAGGCGGAAGAATATAAATGGCGGTTTATACGCGAAAAGACCTGCTGAATGCCGTGGCCTCGGCCCTGTCGCCCACGCTCATATCCGGGGGAGGGTCTGCACGGTCTGTCTATGTAAGCGATTTTATAAAGCCGGAGGATATTCTGGCTGAATCGCCCACATTGCCTACCATAGCAGTCGTTTTTCTGTCATCGTCATGCAGGCCGGGGCCGTATCAGGCTTATGCCGAAAGAATTAATTTCGGCATTGTCGCCGTTACGCGGTGCGATATTTTTCCGCAGCCGCTTGATCTGCTGGAGGACGCGCGGCCTCTATTGATTGGAAAGGACCTGGGTGTCGGGACTTATCCTCCAAGGCTCGAGAGCGAGTCGCCCGTGTCTGTGCGGGACGATTTCGCATACGCTTCCGCGAATTATTACCTGGTAAGATACGTAAGTTTGGAAAGCTGAATCGGGAGGTTTTAATGCCAGGCGCTTCTTTTACCGCGGTCGGTCTTACCCCGCTTAATTTCTCCGTGAATCCGTGTTATCCGGGCAAGGTCACGCTGGATGCCGGTTTAATAAATTTAAAGAGCGAGGGAGGCGAGGATATTTTCCTGCACAAGGCCGACAGCTCTGCGCTCATAGCGCTGAATTTCTCAGGTCTTCCGGCATCGGATTTCGACGGCGGGTTTGATTACGCCGCAGGCACACAGGTTGTCGGTACCCAGAGCCTCGTCAACTGGTTTATAAGCCAGGCCGGCAAAACCTTCACTTATGAAGACCCGTTCGGCAGCTCGCATTCGGTTGTATTCGGGCAGGAAAAGCTGGAGTTTTCTTTTACAGAGGACGGCGCGTACGACGGCACAGTGCTTCTCAAGGAGATAATCGGCTGATGCAGACCGTAAACCAGAATTTTGCAGCGGCTGCGGCTGGGCATCAGCCGGCATGTATCCTCGCCGTTTTTCATTTCGCCAGTGGCGATGTATTTGTATCGGACAGGACGGTAACGCCGCCCAACGGCCCGGTTTTTTCAGGGCTTGTAACGGATTGGGCAGTGCCGGCCGGTTCTTGCGGAGGACTGTTCTCAATCGCTATCCCGGAGATTGAGCTTGAAATAGCCAATTCCGGAAATCCGCCCTTCTCGACGTTAATAGAATCCAACGACGCGGAAAATACCGGAATAGAGTTGTTTGCATGGTTTGAAGGCACGGACTATGCCGACAAGGAGGCGATAGGGGAATTTAAAATTTCCGCACGCAATCCGGGTTACGGAATCGGGTCAGCGGCTGTTTCCTATGGTGATAATTCCGTCAGACTGCATCTGGCAGGGACCTTTAAAGAAAGGGACCGGCAGGTCGGGACTGTTATAAGCCGAGACATATGGCCGGACGCGGAACCTCACGCAATCGGTAAGGCGGAAAATATTATTTACGGTTCCGTGCAGAACGTTCCATGTCCGGCAGTCTCCGCCGGGGCCGTTACTACATTGGTATCGGACATTACACCATCCCAGACAGACGGCATCGAGCTATCCTTGGCGCCGGGCGAGATGGCTTTCCCGTCTTCCGGCGTGGCGCAGGTCGGCGACGAGAGGATAAGCTATACCGGTTTCTCCGGGAAAATATTGACCGGCGTATCGCGGGCTGCGGAGGGAACGCAGGCGTTCTCCCACAATAAAGGGGCGAAGGTCTTTGAGGTGCTGAGTTCCTACGACTATCTCGTGGCAGGGCATCCGGTTCAGTCCATCGGGAACGTTTATGTGGACGGCATACGGGTAACCTCCGGGGTAAGCATACTTACCAACGATGGGAACGGAAGAGCGAAGCTGTCGTTCAGCGACAGATTCATCCTGGAAAAATCGGTCGATTTAAGCGTCAGTCAGGGCAGCCATTCCCACCAGAACACCACATGGAGCGGACAGGGAAACCAGTCATCTTCGACGCGCTGGACGGCATCGGTGAACCCGAATTGGACGGCAAATGAACATACAGGAAATGCATTTGTGGATTCCGCAGGGAATTATTTCTATATCATAGACAACGGCGCAAACTATCTTGACGTGCGGAGCATCAACGGCTATTGGCTGGCCTCCGGCATTTATACCGGCACGATAATCCAGACGCAAACCGAGACCATCTTTCAAGATGCGATTGAAGATACGTTCGACGCCCCCGTCGCCGGCGACGCCTATGCCCTGTGCGATAAAAGCCTGAACGACTTCGGCGCAATAATAGTCTCGGGCGGCTATATCGACACGTTAAGGTCATTCCTGGCGACGGACAAGGGGTATATTGTCGGCGCCAAGATATGCGCCGCTATCGGCCAGACGACATATAACGGTATCGGCAGGAGCACGGTTCTGGGGGGAATATTCGCCGGCGCCTATGTCCAGGGTGGCGGGTCTTCAATGCAGGTATGCAAGACCTCCGGGACTATCGTTCGCAACACTGTCGGCGAGGTCTCCTGGAGCGACTTTTCGAATATGGCACTGCGCGCCACGTTTTCTTCCGGGACAGCCGCCGCCGCATTTTTTGAGCAGTGGGTCGAGGTAACCTACGCCCCGTATCACGCTTCAACTCCTGCGACAGGCGTCGCGCTATCCGGCAGATCCGCGGCTGATTATGTTATTGGCCGGACTGTCAGCTGCGACGTTAACGGCATATTTGACGACACTGCCGGGAGCATCACAGGAGCGCCCGGCGCGCTGATAGAAAATCCTGCGGATGTCATCAGCCATTTCCTCGTGAATTATCTGGGCATGCCGACATCGGAAATCGACGGGTCGTTTGCGGCGGCCAGGTCTTCCTTGGAGAGTGCAATTATGGGGGGATATTCGTTTGCCGGGGTAATAGACAAGGCAATAGACGGTTTTAAGTTCATTGAGAAACTTCTCCGGCAGTCGCGCTTGGCGATGATGCACAACGGATATGCTGCAAAACTGAATTTCCTCTCGAACAGCCCCCAGTCTGCCGACATGATCGTAGAGACGGAAATGGTTCCGATGGGGGGCATAAGAATTTCCCGCACAGGGAAAGACGAGATCATAAATTCCCTCGCCCTTCATTACCAGAGGGATTTTATCAATGGCGGAAAATCTGCGGTATATCTGGCCGTCTGTTCCTCGTCCGCGCTCTATCCTTACGGCGGGGACCCGCTTTCCGTGTCCAAATACGGCGAATTAACGCCGGGACATCAATTCCTTTTCGATTTTGTTGTCTCCGACTCGCAGGCGTCAGACCTGCGGGATTTTTTTATCACACGTTATAAAGACGTCAAAAGGCGGATAGAAGTTCTTACCCTTCTTGATTGTTTCGGCATCGAGGCGGGAGACGTAATTTCATTTGACTGGCCGACGACGTATTTCTCCCTGTCGGGCGCGCAGTTTTTTGTCGAGGATGTCTCTCTTCTTCCCGGAAGTTTCAAGAAAAAGAGGCCGGACCAGCTCCGGCTTACCGTCCGGGAGGTATAGCGATGGATTGGCTGACGCAGATAACGGCCGCGGCGGTAGGATTCCTTTTGGCGTTTTTTTATTCCCGCACAATGCGGGCGGCAGACCAGGCGCCTGAGAAATATGTGAGCAAGCACGACTGTGAGACTACCCGTATTGAGTGCAGGCGCAATAATGAACTTTGGCGGGACGAGGTTCTGCAGAGGCTTGAACGCATGGAGTCGAAAATGGACAGAATGTCCGAGAGGATATTTGAATAACATGGAACTGGAACTTAAGAGAACCTGGCCCGATTCAAACTGTACCATTGGAGAGCTTTTTATCGACGGCGGCCAGTCGCGGGAATGCTATATCCTTGAGCCGCCGGTGCGAGAAATCGAAGGTGTGTCTGTAATAAAGTGGAAGGTGCCGGGCCATACCGCTGTGCCGCGCGGCAGGTACAGGATAATTCGCAGGTTCTCCCCGAAGCACGGGAAAATTGTGCCGTGGTTGACGGGGATACCCGGATTTGAAGATGTGGAAATCCATTCCGGGAATACAGCCATCGACACGAAAGGTTGCCTGCTTCCCGGGAAGGAAAAAAGAAATGATGTCGTTTTCCAAAGCATTGCGGCATTCAAATCGCTGGATTCAAATATCGCTGGCGCCATTGATGGCGGCGAGGAAGTATTTATAGCAATATTCTAAACAAAGGAGGGAATCATGGATAATCCGAAAACTACCGTTACCGGAGTAATCACTGGAATTATCAGTCTGCTGGGCCTCTTCCATATTGGCATCCCGGACTGGGTAACGCCTCTGGCAACCGCCATAGGTGTAACGTTGATTGGTATTTTCGCCAAAGACGGCGGCAACAACCAGACTGCCAAGTAGGGAGGATTTAGGGGATATGGCGATCAGCATTATCTCGGGGGTTATCGGTCTTTTAAGCGCGCTGGCCGCCGTGTTCCTCAAATTCTGGCCGGAATGGAAAAGAAAACACGATTTGAAAATAAGCTTGGAGACTTCGGATGAATTTGGACAGGAACTTTTGGAAGGGAATGATATTGGCGCTTCTGTGCGCCTGTCTGATGAGATTGACCGCGTGCGCCGAGAGGAAAGTGGCGATACTTCAATCTGACCGTCTTATTGAGACGATACCCGATAATCACTGTATTGATTGCCACGGGAGTTGGTATGACGGTCGCAAAGTAATTTCCGGCGGATACCTTCTGGACATCTTTAAGGAGTTGCAGAACAAATGAAAAAATATCTATTAATACGTTTAAAGCCCAAGATTGCCAAACGAGCACTCGTGGTGATAATTATTTTTTTGTGCGGATGCGCGATGTATGCTTTTGCGGCTCCCGTCGGTCTCACCACTCAGCAGGTAAACATTATGTATGCCGGGCGCGTGGCGTTCGAGAACCACACATCCGCCGTCCGCAATCGCCTTAAGAGCTACAACAACGTCTCCGGAATCGCCGTGGGCGCGCTTCCGAAGTCCGGCGGGACGATGACTGGGGCAATACGCGGCGGACAGTCGGGGACTTTCGGGAATGTCTCTTCGACGAACGCCTATTCCGGCGCATTTGTTGATTCTCACATCGGTAACGTGGGGAGCTTGGCGAATACAGCCAATACCATCGCGAACGCCGCGCTTCCACACAGCGCTTTTAACTCTTATTCCGGGAACCAGGCGCTGAATATTTCCGGACTTCTTGCGGACGACAATACCTACGGCTCGTATGTCAGCGTGAAGAATTTCGGGGCGAAGGGCGACGGCGTAACGGACGACACGAACGCAATTTTCGAGGGCGTAACCTCGTGCATCCATAACAACAAAGTCCTATACATCCCGGCGGGCACATACAAAATGACTTATGACGTGCGCGGGATTATCCCGGATTCCTCCCCGTATGTCGGGTTCACGATGCTTGGTGCGGGCCGAACAAAGACAATCTTCAAATACTCCGGGGTTGGCGCGACAACGCTCTTTCATTTCGACTGCAATAACCCAAACGGCGGCGGCTTATATGTTCATCTGGCGCATTTCAGGATTGACTTAACCGGCGCGCCTGCGGGGATGAACGGCATACAGTTCGTGGGCATCTGGCGTTCGGTCATCGATGACCTGAAGATTATCCGGGACATCCTGACGCCAAAGAGCGGATTCGGCATTAAGATTGCCACAGACACGTCATACGGTATGGGCGCGTTCGACGACAAGATTTACAACTGCGATATAGAAGGATTCGATACGGCTATCGACGCCGAAGGCACAAATTTAACGACGAATACCGTAACGAATCTGTCAGTTGATAGTGTCGGAAAACCCTCCTCGCTCAACTTGTACAATTTCGTCGGCAACAGCCCCGTCAACCGAATTGATCCATTTGGCTTATCACCCAGGGATGTCAATCTGATTTATACGATTTTTTATAATA
>JAEHJW020005694.1_pt1 | contig 10820 bp, 12 predicted proteins | sample 9271431 | NCBI WGS metagenome assembly JAEHJW02
GAGCGGCACAAATTGATGGCGGCACAGCACATGCAAAGGCGCACACGGATCCCAATCCTTCCGATCCTTCCCGCGGTTCGTCTTCGCGGGCCACACGCAGGTTTCGCGCTCATATTTCGTCGGGTGGAGCGGCGGCTGATGGAGCACGGTGAAATAGTTACCTTCCAAAAGTCGCTTGCATTCCCGACAAACCCGGTCATCGCCGATCGGCGCAATGTACACGGTCGCATGCTCGGGCAGCGCCAGCAGCATCCCGGCGTTATACGCGGCGTTGAGTTCCGTCACCGCAATCCGGCGAAAGTTCACGCCATGGACGCGCCAGCGATCCGCGAGTCGATGTTCCAATTCGTCAGCCGTCAGCCGCTCTTGCACAGCGCGCACGACTTGCAGGCGCACATCCGCTTGCATCCCGTCCGCCCACTCGCGCATTTGGAGCGCGGCGGTCTGCTCGGCAATCCATTGGGCTTCCTTCCGCTGTTGCGCCGGAAGCAGGGGAATCGGAGCAGGCAACGGTGGCTCCTGGGGCGGCTTCGGTCCCGAAGCGGTAGGAGCAGTCGTCGCAGGCGTTGCATGGCGTTCTGAGGCGTCTCGGCGCGGCTCCGGCGATGTTCCCGAAGGAACCGGCCGAATGACGCGCAACGCCGGGGTACGCGCTTGCGCTTCGCCTGCCACCCAAGCATGCTGCCATGCCGTGGTCCAGGGAGCCAAGATCGTGTCGGGGAGGGTCGTTTTTCGTTCCCAGGCCGCCAAGCGATCCGGATTCCACTGTCGCGTCAAACTCCAAGCAATCCACGGCATTAAGGCGAGCGCCCAATGACGCACGCGATGGCGCGTCGCTTGCACGACCTGATCTTCCACGGCGGCTAACGTCGCATCCGCAAACGGCATCCGCGCTTCTTGGCTCATGTGGACCAAGGCGGCTTGCCAGTCCCAGGGGTCGAGGCTCGCGGATCGGGCCTTCGCGAAGGCCGCGCCGCCGCCGAGTCGTTCCTGCAAAGCTTCCGCGAGATCCCATTCCTGCGCGGTCGCCGCCAAGGCCTGGACCAATTCCTCCGGGTCCAACGTGGAGGTAATCCGTAGGCGCGGCATTAGCGCCCTCGCACGCCGCGCCCGGGCCGACTCAAGCCCTGTAGGCCTAAGCGAGCCATAGGATCCGTCGCTTGGAGCCCATCGACTTGCTGTTGGGCATCGGCGCTCTCGCCGTTATCGTCTCCCGGATAGACCGGGCCGGGATCGAGCCCTTCTTGCCAGGCCGCAAAGGCCGCAATGGCGTCGGCGACGGTCCCCACTTGTTCGGTCGTGCTATAAATCAGGCTCCCGGTGCGATCGAAGAAATCGACTCCGGCGACCACCGAGCCATCGGCGCGCGTTCGGGTCCGAATGGTGATCGGCTCGTTTTCCCAGGCGAAATGGCCCAACACCCGGTCGGTATGCCGGGTCGGGGTAAAGAAACTTAAGGTTGGTCCCATGGTTCGGCGTCCTCCCATTCAATGGTCAATGATTTACTCACGGGCGCTGGGTCCGGCTTGGCTACGGCCGACGCCTGCGAGACGAGCCCAGGACCGCGGGGCTTGGCCGAGGCGTCGGGAGTCGCCTTGGGGCGACGGTGGGCCTCTTCGGGAGCAGCCCCTTCCGAGGCTGCGCCGAGCGTCGCCTGTTGGAGCGCTTGTTGATGGGCCTGCGCGTCCGACTGTAATTGTTGCTGGTGTTGGCTCTGTAATTGCGCTTCGGCGGCCCACTTGGGCATCTTCCCGAGCCCATCGGCCAAGGGCGGTTTGTTCTCGGCCGCCCGGGCCTCGTCGATCGTCCAATAGCTATCGACCGCTTGACTGGCCAGCGTAATCCGTTCTTGGGCTTGTTGCCGTTGGAGGCCATCGAAAATCATCACCAAGTCGGGATCCCACGGTTGCACCAAGGTTTCCGTAAACCAGGTGGAGAGGTCTTGTAGCAGGCCGTGAAAGCCTTCTTCTTGCGCCAACGCCAGTTGCTGTTCGCGATTCGGCGGGTTGAAGACAATGCCCGACTCTTTCCCGCTGGTGTCCCAGTTGATGGTGCTGGGATCCATTCGGTAGACTGCTCCCTTTAGGCGGATAATCATGTCGGCCATCTTATCCCACATGAGGTCTTGCGGAGCCGCCCCCAGGTCAATGCCTTCCACTCGCGAGTCTTCATCGCCCGCGAGGAGCAAGAGCCGTTCCCACGAGGCGGGGCCGGCTTCCCCAAAGAGTTTGCGCTTGTAGGCTTCCAGGCCGTTCGGGTCGTATTCGCCGTGCATCACCAATGCCTTCTCGGGATAGTTCGTCCGAAAATGGCTCTGGTTGTATTGCCAAAAGTTGACCCACCCAGCGGTGAGGTCCAAACTTTGTTGCAGCAACGATCCTTGGCCATAGGGAATCTTGTTGACCACGATGGTCGGCTGCGTGATATGGATGGCCATTTGGTGCGGCAACCAGGCCGCGGTGATATGGCTGTCGATTTCCTGCACATAGGCCGCATGCGTGAGGTCCACCTGCGTGGCCTCGTACACATCGCTAATGGCCCCGTCAATCGCCGACTGGATGGTTTGGGCATCGTAGCCGCCTTCGGGAGCCGGGTTCGTGAGATGCTTCGCAATCCAGGGATAGAGCGCTTCGAGACGGGGCAAAATGGTCGCTCCGTCCTGCAAATTCCAGTATCCCGCCACCGGGCGCCCTTTCCGGTCCCGCGAAATGATCAACGCTTTACGATCAATCGTCAATTGTTCGCGGGCCGCAATCATGAGCACATCCACAAAGCCGCCCGGGTGGACCCAGCGATTCGGGGTACTCAGCACCTCGAGGACTTTTTCACACCGCGCTTTGATCGCGGGCGTCTCGACGAAGTTCGGATCGTCGTGTAATTTATGCACCACCCGATAGCCGGCATGGCGTTGGGGATCCAAGCAGCGCCGGGCCACTTGGCGCACTTGGGTCAACCGCGTATTGATAATCACCTGATCGATGGCGCTCCGGGCATACGAATCGCGGAGAAAACCAAAGCCCACTTCGTCGGCAGGTTTCTCCATGCCGCCCGAGGCATTGAAGCCGGTGAGTCGGTTCCAGTCGGAGAAGAAGGCGCCGGGCTGGGCGATGTCACTCGCCCGATCCGAGAAGAAGCCTTGAGTCCGTAAAGCCGCCCGACTGCGCTTAGCGGATCGCGCTTTTTCGAGCTCGTCAGCCAGGACGGAGGCGGGCACCCAGAGACTTTTCGGGCCTTGGCCGGGCGCGGGAGGCAGATCCGGCACGGCAGTAAAATTCCATTCGGGCATGCCGGATCCTCCTTAGTCGAGTGCGATCGTAAAGGTGAGCCAGAGACACGCCTGGTCGGGGTGATCGGGATCCGGTTCCATCGTCGTCTGCACGTCCGTCAAGGCGCGTTCCTGCGGCTGTCCGACCCCATCCGTCCAATGCGCTTTGCCGCGCCAATAGCCGTACGCCGGGAACAAGGTCACGCCAAAGTCGGCGAGATCGGGCGCATCGAGGAGCGTCACGCGATGCTGCCACCAATGCGGTTGATCCTTGCCCACGTAGCCTCGGCCATGCAGGATCTGCGAGGGTACCTCCGTCATTTCGACAACCTCCGAATCGCTTGCTGTTCGTTAGGGTTGAGGGTCGTGCCATTGACACTTTTCGCCAAGCCCGTCGCATCAGCCGTCACCCGCTTGGCCATCGGACAGTCGTGGCACTTGTGCGGCAGATAGACCGCTTGCTGATAGCCGCGCACACACTGCGCCTGCGGAGCCACACAGGCCCAAAAGCCTTCGCCGTTCATCGGACCGCCTCGGGCGGCTGCCGGTTCGGGTACCGGGTGAGCAGACGCGCTTGCGCCGCTCGCATGGACGCCAAGGACGCCTCCAGAATGGCGGCTTCTTCGGCGGCGGTCAGTGGCCGCATCGGTTGCCTCGGGTCGAGATCCGCGAGTTGATCCAAGGGGTGCCCGCTAATCCGTTCGACACACGCCGCACAGAGCGTCCCAAAGGTGCCGGTCAAGGTGTGCTCGGTTGCTTGGCCGCAGGCTTCGCAATGAATGGGCAACGCAGCTCGCTCTTGGACGGACTCCTGGGGCGTCGGGAGGTTATCGGCGATCATTGGGAGCCTCCTTCGGGCGTGCGGGCGTCTGCCCACGTGCGCAGGATCGAGCCGTCGGGCGCGGCTTGGTTGACTTGCGCCGGGCCGCGCCCGTTGTCGAAGTCGGGTTCAGGTTCCTCCATCAACGCGGCTCCACAGCGCGTGCAGGCGACGAGGGTCTTGCTTACCGTCACGCCGTCGACCGTTTGCGTCGCCGTGGCCAGCGGTTGAAAGTCATGCATCGTTTGCGGATACTGGCACATCGGCATCCGCTTGCCCGCGTGATCCTGGGCCGGGAGAATTTGGGTCGGCATCATCCATCATCCTTTCAGTCCATGCTTGGATCGGCGGTTGAGGAAACATTTGGAGCAAGGTCCGAGCGCGGCGAAACGTCGCATGCCATTCTTTCACGTTCGCAGCCACAAACATGACCTGGTTCGGCTCTAACATCATCTCGCTTACTAAGGGCATTCCCCACGCCGTGTGTTCCACCTGCCATATCGCGAGCGCTGCCATATATTCTTCGAGGGAATAATGCTTGAGCAAGTCCACGCCCAATGGAGACTCCAATGGCAATCGCGCACGAAACTCGAGAAACGCTAATGGGGAGATCGTCACGGTAATCTCCACGGCTTCATAGTTGATCTGAACTTGCGCTGCCGGGCCGGTCATACGAAACGGCGCTCCTTGGATCCGATTATCCGTTTCTGCGGCGATCCATATCTCTGGCCACCGGACAATCTGCGTCGGCATCGGCATCATCCATCATCCTTCCTGGGGAAACCGTAAGCGAGCCCGCCCGGCGTCCACGCCGCGATAGAGCGTCGCGAGCGTCGCCTTGGCGTGTTCGCGCCAACGGGCACTCACGGCGAACACGTCATAGGTCGGGCCATAGCAGGCGGTAGTCGATCCATCCTCGCGGGCTTCAATGGCCTGCAGCGCCGTCGAGACCTGCGTCGCGGTCGTCAAGGCCACATACGGGAAGCCAGCCCGCTCAAAGTCCTGGCGCACACGGATCCAGTCCGCCTCCGCCAGCGGCGTCGGCGACTCCCACACCACTTCCCATTTTGCTCCCGCCTCGCGGGCCGCCATCAGAAACGTCAGCATCAGCGATCATCCTTTCTCAAATCGATATCGTTAAGCCGTCCATTGAAAACACCGCCTGTTTGTTAGGCAGCAAAACAGGTAGTCATTACGCGGAAAACAGGTAATCACTACCTGTGGCCAAAATAGGCTCTATCGTAAACGCCATAAGGGACCCGGGCAATCCGCCCAGCTCGCAATATCTTAATTCTTACGGCACCACAGTAGTTGCCCGGCCATGCACCAATAACGGATGGCGTCCCGTCTTCCGATACTTGTCCCGTTCCTGCGAAAAGAACAGGTCAATCGCGGGATCGACATGCCCCGCACGGTACAGCGCGGGGTTCATAACATATTCGTCCGATGCCCCACTGGTCCATTTGCCAAGTGCATTCTTCTTGACCAACGATTTGATATATCTCCGCAGGTTAGCCTCGTCCATGTCGAGCGCCCGGGCCATCTCGGCCACCGTCATAGCTCGGCCGTGATCAGCGATCGCGTTCGTGCGAAATTGGACGAAGCTGCTCAATCCTTGGAGTACCATTTGTTCTACCGGCGTCAGAACACGCATTCGCACCATTTCCCTCCAGATGTGTTGTGGCGTGATAACAAATCGCGCCGTGCGTCCTACGATCTCGCCCGTCTTCGTATCGACACGAACAATCGCCATATGCTATACTCACCTCAGTAATGGACCCGCCGGGATGCTCATGGTCGTGAGCCCGGCGGGTCGCTTTGTGTGCCACAAGAAGAGACGGATCAGATTCCACACCTTGGTGTCATCCTGCGGGGTCCGCAGGAGGGCCTAGCGCCCGAACGAACGCTCCCGTGGGTCGGGTTCGCCCCGCGCTACGGCCTTATTTGGCAAGGCTCCTGTTGGTATCTTTATACGACCTGCCGAGTCTCCACTCGCTAATCGTGGAAGACCATGCAACCATCCTGTATAATATTCACTCCGGCAACTCCCGCAAGCTCGGCTTCCGCTTCTTCGGCTTCGGCACTAGGGGGCGCCAGCGACATTGCGGGCAAATTACACTCGCCGCTTGATAGCCGCCGCCCATCGCCGTCGCCACAAAGCGTTCGCCGGTCAGATCGCCCTGGCCACATTGATCACAGGCGTACGGCGTCGGCGTCCGAATCGCTTGCCACACGCGGTGTTGCTGCCACCAGCCCTGGCCTTGCGCTGGTACCCCCGGAATCGTCCGGCCCTGGCTCTCCACCGGATGGCCCGTCCGTAGATCTGGCATCGGCTTGCATCTCCTTAATTTCGTCCACCATGCGTTGACACGTCGCGTTAAAGTCCTCGGGACTCATTAACTTGCGCAAGGTCATCAGCTCTTCCATCGCCCGTTGGCGCACGGCAAAATCAAACATGCTCGCTTCCAGCGCGTTCATGCGTTGCTCCATATGCCAGAGCACCTGCGTTAACCGTTGGGCTTTGCTTTCTTGCACCGGACGAAACATCGACTTCGATGCCATCTTACGCATCCTCCTCCAATTGATCGGCAAAGAGTTTCCGGACCCGGGTGCCTGCCAACGCTAAGTCGAGGGCATCCGCCGCATCCTCATGGGTCATCTTGGGGGCCAAGGTCACCAATTGCTGATACAGTTTCACCATGCGCCGATGCATCTTCACGGCAGGGAGCCGATCCAGGTCCACCCAGCCGTCCTGCGCGGGATCCACGGCCCGCAACCACAAATGCCCATCTTCCACATAGGGCACATTGCGCGTAATCCGGTCGTATTTATCGCCCGTGCTCGTGATCGCTTTCACCGGTAGCGGCATCGCCCCCGGCACGGTCGTATGCCAATGCTTCAGGTTGTGCACGAAGTACGCTTGGCCTTGGTTATCCTCCACCGTGATCCGGTCGGGCGCCCACTGGCGATAGGCCGTCAAGACGCGCGGCAATTGCTCGCCAATCGGAGTGGGCTCCGCGATCATGTCGAGGACCAGCGCTTCCCCTGTCCGAGTCACGCCCAACACCACAATCGCAAAGTCATCACTCGTGCTCTTGGCGGTCGTGGCGGGATCAATGCCCACGACGACGGTGAGCGGTTCCCCCCGCCAGACCCAATGATCGTCCTCCACCGTAATTTCGTCGGCGGTGTACCAACGGAACCAGCGGGCTTGGAAGGCTCCGCCGTGGAGTTCTTGGGGGCGCTGTTGGTAGAGGGCAGCATAATCCGCACTGCCAATGCGCCGCCGTTGCGCCCGCAACCACGCCAACGGGAACTCGTCCGGCCAGAGGGCTTCGCCAGGAGTGCGGCCCAAGACATCGGCCTCTTCGGCTTCTGCGGGAAACCGGACGACGGTCCAGTGATCCCCTTCGCCCAACTCCTGTTGGCGCAATAATCGCCCGGCAATATCGTCTTCGTGCCATCGGGTCATGATGAGGACAGTCTTTCCATCGCGCTCCAACCGTGTGGCGGCCGTGCTGGTATACCAGTCCCACACTTTATCGCGCATCGTCGGGCTATTGGCTTCTTCGCGATCCCGCAAGAGGTCGTCCATGATCAGCAAATGCGCCCCCCGCCCGGTGATCGGACCCCCGACCCCGGCCGCCGTTAAGCCGCCATAATGGTCGGCCAGCTTCCAATCATCCGCCGCCCGCGAATCGTCCGCGAGGCGGACCCCAAAGAGCGCCTCCCCGTGTTCCGCCAAGAGATTCCGACTCTGCCGACTAAACGTTTTCGCGAGGTCGCCGCTATAGGAGGTCGTAATCACATGATGGTCCGGATGTCGTCCGAGATACCAGGCACTGAAATGCGCATTCGCCGTTTGGGAATTATGCACCACGATATTATCGGCGATAAAATTATGGTGTTCGGCCACTTCGAGATCGAATGTCTCCCGAGATCCCGCGCTTTCTATCTTCACTACTCGATGCCACGTCACATCTGACTGAGCCAAGTCGCGCAAAGTTGGAGACTGTTCAATATCGGCAATCTTGGCCAACTTCACCCGATGAATGCCCCCTTCTTTGAAGCGAATCTGATGATGCGCCCGAAACCACCCCTCGGAATGTTTGCGATAACGTTGCCATGCGGCAGGGATGACATCATTCTTGTGGTTCGAGAGACCTCGTTGTTGAACTTGGCTTACAAGCTCATTCAACGCATCTTGTTTGCCGGGAATCGCGATCGTTTCCGAAAACCGCAAGATACTGTCTTTTTCTCCGATTTGGAGAAGCCATTGAGGAAACTCACGACCCTCTCGACGCACCACAAACGGCGCAATGACGGATCGGATCTCCCGTTGGAGAAGGAGTCGTTGGAGATCTCGGATAAACCCTTCACTCTTGGAAGTCAATCCCAGACCGCCCGAGGCCAACGCAACATAGCCATCGCAAGCCCATAGATAACCTAGGAATAGCGATACGGTGCCCGGCTTCGCCGCAAATACTTGCCGCGGGATCCGCAAGGTTTCCGTGCGCACGGAAAAAACGCCAAATCGCCGTAAGAACGCCACGGGGGTATCATCCGCTTGGCGGCCGCCCATGGTAATGGCATAGCCGAAGGGATGGGCTGCGTTGCTGAGCGGATGCATCGTCCATCCTCGCCGATCAGAAATGTTGCGCATCGCATCGATGACAGGTTTAAGTCCATTGGTGAATTCAAAATATCCGCGGTCCTTTGATCCTTCGGCTAAAAAGACGGCCAATAAAATCGCGTCGTCGTGCGTCAATCCCGCGGATCCTTCTGGTGCCCGGCGAATTACTGCCACATAATCATCGAGCGTTAATTCCTCAACGGTTTTCCACCCATCAAAGGTTTTCACGCGATGCTCTGCTGTGGCCACCATGCGTTGAGCATGAGTAAGATGTACCGCAAAGGTTTCTTTTACGCCGCTCGGCCCTGCGCTGACCACGCGACTTGTGGTCATTTTCAAGTGGGCATCTAGACACGCGACGCTGTCCCCTTTACGCACATGTCGGAGTTTGCGCCATGTTCCACTCGCCATCAGCACCTGCGAATCTCCGTCCATGCATTTCCGATTCCGGGGCGGGAGGAAGATCATCAACCGCGGGATGTCACCGCGATCGAGCGCCATGAGACATTCGCAGAGATAGCGCACATGCCGAGCGTTCCACGCCTGGCTAAAGGTGGGCGAGACATAATGGAGGAAGGCTCTAAGGTTCTGCCGGGCCATCGCCCGTTTCAGATCCGCCTCCGAAAAGGGTATCGACGAGTTCCGGATGGGCCGCGGCGATTCGGTCAAGGAATTCGGAAGTCGCGCCATGTTGCATTGCCACCTGTCCGCTGAGTTCTTGCTTCACCTGCACTTGGCGTCCCCACCGATCGGCGAACTTGCGCTCCAACCGCCAGGCGGCGGCTTGCCACTGCTCTTCCGCGGCTTTGCCGATAATGAGCACGTCCCGCATTTCGGCTTCGGCCAATGCTTTTTCTATCGCGTCCGAAAATCGCCGATAGGGACTATTGGGATGGGTGGCCCGCGCTCCGCGTTTGAGCCACGCATAGAGCGTGTCTTTGCTCACCCCGGCATACGCGGCCGCCGTTTCAATATAGTTCCCGCCGCGCACGGCCGTCACAATTTTCTCCTGCAACTCCGGAGTGAGTTTCGTCGGACGTCCTGCTGGCATGGATCATCACCGCTTTCTCTCCTGTGAGGCGTTCATACCTAGCAACAATGACATCGCAATAGCGCGGATCGAGTTCCATGAGGTAGCCCGAGCGCCCCGTTTCTTCACAGGCCACGAGGGTCGTGCCCGATCCCCCAAAGGGATCTAATACTTTATCTTCCCGTTCGCTAGAGTTTTCGACCGCCTTCCGTACCAAAGCTACGGGTTTCATGGTGGGATGTTCTTTATTTTGCGTCGGTCGTGGAATCCGCCATATGCTGGTCTCGGCCCTCTCTAGGGTGAAGCTTGGCACGCGAAACACCCATGGCCCGAGAGTAATCGTGGCCCCCGCCTCGGTTTCCACAATCCCAATGCGCTCATCATCCAGCACAGTGACTTGCTTGCGATTACCCGCCCAATGGTGGCCCCCCCCGGGATTCCACCCATAGAGGATCGGCTCATGTTGCCAATGGTAATCTTGACGTCCCATGACCATGCTATCTTTCACCCAAATCAAGCATTGTTTGAGAAGCCATCCTGCGGTCTCGAATTGTTGGCGGAAGGTGGTGCCCGCGCTGTCGGCATGACATACATACAACGCCCCCCCCGCTCGCGTCACGCGGCGCATTTGGGTGAAGGCTTCAAACAAAAAAGTAGCGAAATCTTCGCGACGCATCTTATCGTTCTGGATCTTTAACGATTGCGCCGTCTTGCCCGTGTAGTCGACATTATACGGCGGATCGGTAAAGACCATCGCTGCTGGTGCGCCCTCCATCAATCGGTCGTAATCCTTTGCACAGGTGGCGTCTCCGCACAACAGGCGATGCCGTCCCAATTGCCATAGGTCGCCCGGTTGGGTAATCGGTTCAGTTGGCGGTTCGGGAATCTCTGCGTCCGAATCTTCCTGCGGATATTCGATGAATTGATCTAGGAGCGCTTGGACTTCATCGGCCCCAAACCCCGTCACTTCGATGTCGTCGAGGATCGCGGTCAGGTCTTCCAGCAGATCGGCGAGTTTCCCCTCATCAAAAGCCCCCCCGGTCTTATTGAGCGCGACGTTGAGCGCCTTTTC
>JAEHJW020005168.1_pt1 | contig 10819 bp, 25 predicted proteins | sample 9271431 | NCBI WGS metagenome assembly JAEHJW02
AAATACAAGAAGCTAGACATTTAAATTCAAATTATATATCATATGAAGATATGAATAATGTATCTCATATATATAATTTAAAAACTAAAAAAATTATAAAAACATTTGATAAAAATATTTCAATTTTAAAATATTATGGTGTTAAAGATACTGCTTTAATGTATAAAAATAATAAAGATATTTATACACATATATTATATAATTATATTACAGATAAATATTCTAATGAATATAAACATATATGCACCATTAGTAATGATAGATATAGTTCATTTATTGATAAAAATAATAATACTGGATTAATTTTAAATGAAAATTTTGAAGAAATATTAAAAGGTAGAAATACTTATTCTATTTCAAAATTTGATAATTGTGATTTGGATATTATACTAGAAAATGGTGATAATGAAACAACAATATATACTATTGATTTAGAAAATCAAGTTAAAAAATTATATAGTTCAAAAAATTATTTAAATTTAATTTTTTCTGATGGTAAAATTATTATTTTATCTGAAGAAGATGATTATTTTATTATAGATATGGAAGGTAATATTTTAATTCAAAAAAATTTATTTTCAGATATAAGATATATAGAAGATAATAAAGTTTGTGTAAAAAATAAATATGGAAAAAAAGAATATTATTTTATTGAATTAAAAATAGTAAATAATAATATTTGTAATATAATTGTTATATCTAATCAGTATAAATATATTACACCATTATCAGGTTCTTTTAATTGTAATGAAGATAAAAATATTGATAATAAATATTTTCATGTTTCAAAGAAAGATGGATTAAGTATGAGTAATGGTATAATTGATAAAAATGGTGATCAAGTTACTGATTTAAAATATTTAAATGTATGGTTTTTTACAAGTGAAGAAAAGGAGGATTAAAAAATGAGCTATAAAAATAGACTTGTTATAAGTATGGGTAATTTAGCAGAATTTGAAACTATAGAACAACTTATAAATATGGGTGAGTTAGTAGAATTTGAAAATATAGAACATTTGAATAAAGAAATACAAACGTTAAAAGATGATTTTAAATATGCTGTAGTTACTAAAAATGAAAAACTTTTTCAAATCCGGTATGATCATGATTGTGTACAATTTTGGGATAGTGAAAAATTTATTAATTTATTAGCTAAGTATTTAACAAAAGGTAATATTTATATAGATATCATAGGTGAAGATGGTGATAGAGTAGCTTATGATATCTATCCAAAAAAATATGAAATAATCAATTGGATGCCTAAAGTTATTGAAGTTCACCAATTAACATAAAAAGGAGTATAAATAATGACAATTAATGTAGGAGAACTAATAGAAAGATTGAAAAACGTAGACCCTAAATCCACAATATTTGCAAATGTAGATTTAGGAGATGCATATCATTTTGAAAATGCTTTAGGAACTGAATTAATTGAAGTTATAAACAATGAAAGAGATAAAGCTGTTTTACTTTCTTTTGAATTAGGAGAAATAGTGAATTGAATAAAATGATAAAAATTACACTTAAAAAATATAAGAAAGGTAAAACAATTGAAAGTGAAAATGATTTACCAATATTAGAACGTTATGCTGCTACTGGAATGGTTTTTTTCTACATAGAAAAAGATAAAAAAACATCTAAAATTGAACCTAAAGCAAAACTGACTGATATGGGTAAATGGTTTGTGAATCAGTTATAAAAATAACTTAAATTAGAGATACAAAAATGAAAAAAGAATTTAACGATATAATATGTCTTTTTGAAAGAGTATTAAATATTTTAGATGATTTAGAAAAAAGAATTGTTGTATTAGAAGATAAACTATCTGAGCAAAATAAAAATTATATCTATAGTAATTATATCCCAATAGTAATTAAAGATAATGGAGAATATGCAAAAAGATATGAATTATTATATAAAACTATTGATCACAATAATTGTAAATTTTGGATAAAGGAAAAATGTACTATAAATATAGAACCAGTCATGGAAGAAAAAGATAGTAAGTTTATTTGTTTAGCAAAAGAAGCAACATAATTAATTTAAAATTTGAGGATATAATTTAAAATGTATTTAATATATTCAGAACAATGTTATCATTGTATATTTTTAGGTCAAGTTTCAACATTTCCTCGTTCTAGTAGATGTAACAATCCTGAAATTTTGCGTAAAAGAAATAATAATAATAAATTTGATGACGATGAATATGGGTATGGATATCCAAGTAATTATTTTGATGACGAAGAATGTAATTTAAATTGTAAATATTTTATTGAAAAAAATAATAAAAAAGGAGACAAATAAAAATGAAAGCTAAATTATGTAATAATGATAAATTAATTGTAACAGATTTCGGATGGGCAATTAAACAGTTAAAAAATGGGGATCGTGTTATGCGGTTAGGGTGGAATGGTAAAAATATGTATCTAGAATTACAATACCCAGATTCTAATTCAAAAATGACTAAACCTTACATATTTATTAAAACAGCTAAAAATGATTTTATTCCATGGTTAGCTAGCCAAGAAGATATGTTAGAATGTGATTGGATGCTTTACGAAGGATGAGTAAATAGATAATATATAATTAAAAATCAATCTTAAAAAAGGAGTAATAAAAATGACTGATTTAAATACTTTCAAAAAAGTTTGTGAAGATGTAAGAGGACATATAGGAGATGTAGTATATAAAATTTCTATAGAAAAAAAATTAGATGAAAAAATAGTTTTAGATTTTATAAATAAAATTTCTAAACAAATTGATGTTTTAGAAAATACTATAGAAATTATAGAAGATTCTGAAGAACACATTTCAATATTAGATGAAGTAAGTGAACGTATTAATAATAATTCGGAAAAAATTATAGAATTTATAGATGATAAAAAAAGAGAATTAAAAGAATATCAATCATTGCGTTCTTAAAATTGTATTTTCAATTTTAAAATAAAGGAGATTTAAAAAATGAGATTTGAAACTATGTATAAAGATTTTAAAATAGAGTTTGATAGTTTAAATGGAAATTATATTGTTTATGACAAAGATGATGATGTTATTAAAGAGAGTAAAAATGAAAAAGAGGTAATAGAATATTTAGATGATTTGTTAAAAGGTAAAAAGAACCTTGATATACCGATTATTAAAGGGTTTGGTGCTTTTAATAATTCAATTAAAACAGGTAAAATAACTTCTATTGTTAGTTATGAAAATGGTAAAGCATATGGAGTATGGATTGATGTGGATGGTGATAAAACTAAAGAATATATATCCTCAATATATGCTTATACGAGTGAAAACATATCAAAGATGAATAAAATCAATGATATGCGAGAAGAAATTAAAAATTTACGCAATGAAATTGAAAAAATAGAAAAAACATTAACTCACCCAGAAATAAAAGATGATAAGGAGATTTCAAAATGGAATTTATAATAGCTATGCTTATTTTATTAGGTATAATTTTATTACGATTTATTATTTATGCAATAGGAATTCTTATTTCTATTTTAATTGTTTTATACGTAATAAAATTGATAGGTTGGATATTTGGAATACCTTTATTATTTCATATTTTCACAACTTTAAGAAATATAAAATTGTAAAATGAAAAAAATAAGATGTATAGATTGTAAATATTGTATTGATTTATATTTAGATTTTCAAGGTTATTTAAATAATAATTGCAAAAATGGTGGTTTTATGTTTTATTCATTAGAAAAATGGATTTGTAAAAATTTTGAAAAAAGAGATAATAAAGCAAAAATATGTAAGATTAAAGGAAATAATAAATGAGGCTTAAAATGACTACAAAAGAAATAATGGAAGCATTATTACAAGGTAAAAAATTAAGAGGTATTGAATGGAAAAAAGAAGAATATGTTTATTTAGATGAAAAAGGAAATTTGATAGATGAGAAAGGTTGTTCACATTCTTTATATGTATTAACTCCTGTTGAAAATTTTGAGGAATATAATGAATATGTAGATTTTAATACCGCTTTAAACCATATGCTAGATGGTGGAAAAGCAAAAAGATTAGTGTTTTATACAAATGTAAAACTTCATTGTGATAGTGATGGTATAATATTAGATGAACATGACTATAGAATAACATTGTATAAAAAAGATTATATAACTAAAGATTGGATTTTATTATAAATAAATCTTAAAAAGAGGAGTTATAAAATGACTACAAGAGAAATAATGGAATTATTGCTAGAAGGTAAAAAAATAAGGCAGAATGATTGGGCTTCATATGCATATATTAGATTAGATAAAAAAGGTAATCTTGTAAGTTATGATGGTCAACCTACTTCTATTTCTTTTTATTTATCTGATATATGGGAAGAATATATTGAATATGTAGACTTTGTTACAGCAATGAAACATATTATTAATGGCGGAAAAGCAAAAAGAAAAGATCGGTCATTTTATATTTCTTTACAAAATAGAAATGAAATTCGTATAGTATTATATAAAGATGATATTTTAACTGAAGATTGGATTTTACTTTGATTTAAAGAGGTAAATATGTTATCTGATAAAAAACTTAAAGAATTATATGAAAAATATCTAAAAGAAGATAGGCATGATTATTATATTAAAAATAGAGAACGATATTATAATCTTTACATAAAAAGAAAATTAAGAAAAAAGGAGATCAAGAAATGTCAATAAAAAAAGAAGACATTGATTTATTTTTAAATAATGCAATGGAATTTTATATAAAAAGTAATTTACCTTATCACAATTTTAAACATATACAAGATATGATAGATATTGCAGAAACATATAATTGTAAATTAACTCTAGGACAATTCCTAGCTATATTATACCATGATTGTGTATATATTCCAGGTGCAACAGATAATGAAGAACAAAGTGTTAAAATTATGTATCAACAAATGTGTATAAAAAATATGAGTTTTTATACTCGTAATGAAGTAGCTATTGCAGAACAAATAATTCTTGATACTAAAAACCATATACCTACAATAAAAGAATCAGAATTAGTTATTGATTTAGATTTAGTAAGTTTGGGTTATGAACCTAAAATATTTTCTGAGTGTAGAAATGCTATATACGATGAATATAGAAAAGCCTATTTAAATAAATCAGATAATGAATTTAATATGATATTTATTGAAGGAACAATATCATTTGGGGAAGAAATGTTAAATAGAGATAATATATATTATACAGATTTATTTAAAAATATATATGAAAAAAAGGCAACTACAAATTTAATTAAATTAGTTAATGATTATAAAGATAAATTAAAAAAACTTAAGGAGAAATTAAAAAAATGAGAATAGCAATATATGCAGGAACATTTGATCCAATAACTAGAGGTCATCAAGATATAATAGGAACATTAATTAATTCTAGATTATTTGATAGAATAGTTATTTCAATTGCTAAAAATCCAAATAAGAAATCTATGTTTACTGAAAATGAAAGACAAAAGCTCATAAAAGAAATATATCAAAACTCTCAAGAAATTGTTGTTGATATATTAGAAGATGGTAAAACAGTAGTTGAAGAATATGTTAATAAATATTTAAAAGAAGGTCATTCAGGATGTTTAATAAGAGGTATAAGAAATACTTTAGATATGGAGTATGAATTTGCTCTTTGTGATGTAAATAATAAAATAGCTGGAGGTTTTTATTTACCTACATTTTTTGTCAAAACTAATCCCAAAGTATCTGGTTTAAGTTCTACTATTATAAAAGAAATATTTAATTTAAGACCTAGAAATTATGAAGAAATTTTAAGGGAAATGATACATCCCATTATTTTAGAAGCTATGATAAATAAGCAATATGACAATATGGAATAGGAGTAATAATGACTAAACATATCTATGGTATAACTGCACCTATAGGTTCTGGTAAAACTACTGTATTAAATATTTTGAAAGATTATGATTTTGAAATTATTAATACAGATGAATTAGCAAAAGAAATACATAAAAACAATATTTTTAATATTGCTGTGTTATTTCCTGAATGTGTAAATGATCAAATAAAAACTAAAAATGAAAATGGCAATATTGTTATTACACTTTTATTTGATACTAAAAAATATTCTAATATTATTTTTACAGATAGTGAAAAAAGAAAAAAAATGGAAAATTTTATATATCCGATTTTAATTAGAAAAATTAAAAAAATAATCAAATCTAGTAAAAAATCAGTTTTTATAGAATCAGCAATTTTATTTGAGACTAATATACATAAGGTTTTTAACTTTAAAGATATTATTTTTATCGATACTAATTTTGAGCAAAGAATGAAAAAAGTTCTTGAAACTAGAAATCTTACTAAAGAAGAATTTTTGTTAAGAGATGATTTGCAATTAGATGTAAACAAAAAATTACAATTAGCAAATATTATTATAACAAATACTTATGATATGGATCAATTAAAAACAGATTTACTTAAAAAAATAAAAGAATATAATATTAAATAAGGAGATATATTATGGGAACAAGAGCTATCATAGCAATAAAAGAAAAAGAAAATGGTAAAGATTATTGCACATGTTATAGACAATTTGATGGTTATCCTGAAGGTCTTGGTGCTGAATTATTAGAATATATTACTGATAAATCAGTAGTTAATGGATTTAATTCAGAACATCGATTTCATAAAGCTTTTAATGGAATTGGTGATTTTTGTGCTAGTCTTATTGCTTATTTTAAAACAGATATAGGTAATTTTTATGTTCAAAAACCTGGAACTAGAGATATGTGGGAAGATTATATTTATACAATAATTGTAAAAGTAGGAGAGCCTATTAAATTAATATGCCATGATGTTAATGATAATAAAACATTTGAAATGACTGCATCTAAAGAATAAATAAGGAGAAAATAATGAAAATAACATTAGAATTTTTAAATCAATATATTGATAATTCTGAAGAATATCCTGAAGAGTATTCTAAAGATATTGAATTTGCAAAAGAAAATAAATTAATAGGATTGGAAGATATTGATTTTATTGAAAAATTAATAGAGTTAAATAAATTAAATTGGGCTAATTGTCTTATTGTTAGATGTATTAAACATAAAATTAACAAAATAAATTATACTATTTATGCTATTGAACAAGTTATTGATATATACGAAAAAAAACATCCTAATGATAATAAACCTAGAAAAATTATAGAAAATATTAAATCATGGATTAAAAATTCTTATCAAAAAAATAATAATTTAATAAATAATGAAATAAATAATGTAAAAAATATAATAACAAAAAATAAAAAATTAAATATATTAGAAATTTCTACATGGAGTGCAATATTAAATGTATTAAATATTCTTTCAATGATTAATGAAACAAACAATGTATTAGAAAATATTGATGAAATAATAAATGCAGTAGCAGAAAATGAAGCATTAAATGCTGCTTTAAGAATAATAGATTCTAATAATATTGCTTATAATGAAATGTTAAAAAAAATAATTAATAATGGAATTGAAATTCTTAAAGGGGAAAAATGATGAAAATAACATTAGAATTTTTAAATGATAAATCTATTTATCCAGAATGTATTAAATTTATAAAAGAAAATGAAATGGTTGGGTTAGAAGAAGTAGATTTTATAAATAAATTTATAGAGTATGATAAACTTGCATGGGCAAATTTATTTATTATAAAATTTTTAAATAAGATAAATCGTGTAAAATATGCAGTTTATGCAGCTGAACAAGTTATTGATATATACGAAAAAGAACATCCTAATGATAAACGTCCTAGAAAAGCTATTGAAGCTGCAAAAATTTATATTAATAATCCTAATATAAATGATAACGAATATAGTTCTATTATTAATGCTGCTTCTAATGCTTCTAATGCTTATACTGATATGTATTCTAATAATACTGCATCTTATAATGTTATTAAAGCTGGATATGCAGCTTATTCTGCTTCTGAAGCTGCTTATACTGTTCATGGTGATATTAAAAATGCAGAATATTCTGCTATTAATGCTTCTGTAGCAGCATCTGATAGTGAATTATTAATAAAAATAATACAAAATGGTATCAAAATTCTTAAAGGTGAAAAATGATGAAAATGACATTAGATATTTTAAATGAACCATGTGTTTGTTATCCTAAACGTATTGAATTTGCAAAAAAAAATAAATTAATTGGATTAGAAGATATTGATTTTATTAAAAAATTAATAGAACTAGATAAATTGAATTGGGCTAATTGGTTTATTATAACAATTTTATATGAAAAAAATCAATTTAACTATATAATTTTTGCAATAGATCAATTTATTGATATATATGAAAAAGAATATCCTAGCGATGATAGACCTAAAGAAGCATTAAAATCTATTAAAGCATGGATAAAAAATCAATCAGATGAAACTATTGAATTATTAAATATTGCAGAAAGTGATATAAAAAATATAATGATAGATAGTGCAACGTGGAATATAGAATTGAAAATATTACTTTATATATTATGGAATACAATGTTATACACTGTATCAAATTTAACAAAAAAAATAAATACACCAGTAAATATGGCATTGAGTGTATTAAGAAGTAAAGCGTATGGATTAATATTAGATATGTCAAAAAATACAGATGTATCAAAAAATATAGACGAAATAGAAAATAAATTAAAATTAGCTGATGAGTCAGTAAATATTATCTATAACAAAATATTAAAAAAAATAATTAATAATGGTATCGAAATTCTTAAAGGTGAAAAAAATGAAAATAATTAATCCTTCAGTAAAAGTAATTTTTCCATTAGAATTAACCTATAATGAAAATGGAATTTATACTAGAATTGAAAAGTTGGGTAGAATATGTTATAAATCTGAAGATTTAATAACAAAAAATTCTTCTATTAATTTTATAGAAAATATTTTAAAAAGTGGTCATGAATCTGTAATAGAACATATAAATGTTACTGTAATATTTATATGTGATAGAGGTGTTTCACATGAAATAGTAAGACATAGAATTGCTTCATATTCACAAGAATCAACTAGATATTGTAATTACTCAAAAAATAAATTTGGTAAAGAATTGACATTTATCAAACCTTGTTTTTGGGAAGAAGATTCTGAAGAATATAAAATATGGTATGATAATATGAAAAATATTGAAAATTCATATTTTAAATTATTAGAATCTGGTGCTAAACCTGAGCAAGCAAGAAGTGTTTTACCAAATTCTTTAAAAACAGAAATTGCTATGACAACTAATTTAAGAGAATGGAGACACTTTCTTAAATTAAGAACTTCAGAAAAATCTCATCCACAGATGAGAGAAGTTGCTAATATGGTAAAAGATGAATTTAAAAAATATATTCCTTTAATTGTAAATGATATTTAAATTATGGAGATGTTAAAAATGGATTATTTTGATTATAATTTGATACCAAAAAATTGCATAAAAGCATTAGATAGATATTCTGAAAAACATATAAGACCAGGAGATTTTCTAAAATCTGTTTTGGAAAATAATTTGTTTTTATCAGTAAGTCTTGCAGATGATTATAATATAACAATTTTACCTGTATATGTAAATTATATGTATAACAAATTACCAATGCTATGCTGGGGAAGTAAAGAAAAAGTAGAAAAATGGTTAAAAGAAAAAAGTAAAGAACATAAGTAAAAGGAAAATTGATTATGCAAAATAAAGAAGATAAAAAATTATTTGATAATTTAGTCAAATCTTGGAAAGAAGAAACTGGAGTTATATCATCTACAACAGTTATAATCAATAACCAATATTATCAAAAAATTATACAAATGGGTAAAAAAGCAATACCATTCATAATTGAAGAATTAAAAGAAAATAGAAATCCAGATTTGATGTATGCACTTAGAGTTATAACTGGAGAAAATCCTGTTCCTCCAGAATCAAGAGGAAAAGTAAAAGAAATGGTTTCAAAATGGTTAGATTTAGCAAAAGAAAAAGGTTGGATATAAATTATTTCTGTGAACTAATGAGGTAAATTATGAATAACGAAAATGATATAAAAGGTATTATCACTATATGCGGATCATTAAAATTTTACAATAAAATGTTAGACATATATAGCGGATTAACATCTAGAGGTTGGATAGTTTTCTTTCCTAGTGTATCTGCAAATCATAGAATGGAATTAAGAAAATCTGTAGAAGAAATGACTAATTTAATGTATAATATTCATATAAAAAAAATTGAAATGTCCGATTTAATTTTAATTGTAGATATTGATCATTATGTTGGAGCAGATACTACTAAAGAAATAGAATATGCAAAAGAATTACATATGCCAGTTATATATTATGTGAAAGATTTAAATGAAGATTTGAATAAAATGAACGAAAAAGTTTTAGCAGGGAGTAAATAAAATGTTAACAATAATTGATGGAACATTTAGTTGGGCTTTAGAATGTCTTAGAACTAAATTATTAAATAAATTAAGAAGAAAAGGATGGCCTAAAGGAGTATATATAAAAGCAACATTTCTTGATCTTGAAGAAAAAATAGTATCTTATATCTATTTTGTATATCCTGATGGAAGTCAAGAATTATATGAACCCAGTCAAAGGGATTTATTAGGGAAAGATTGGGAAGAGTATTATGATACCGAAAATAATTAGAAAAATTAAAATATTATTACAGATTAGTTATAAATTTTTATAAATAATTGAATAAATATGTAATTGTCGATGTAGCTCAGATGGTAGAGCAGTTGATTTGTAATCAACAGGTCGCGGGTTCGAAGCCTGTCATCGACTCCATGGGGTGTTAGCTCAGATGGTAGAGCAATTGCTTTGCAAGCAATAGGT
>JAEHJW020004004.1_pt1 | contig 10818 bp, 17 predicted proteins | sample 9271431 | NCBI WGS metagenome assembly JAEHJW02
AATTACGTAATTTTTTATTCATTTCATATTTCCTCTGTCATAAAAAAACCGCCCGAAGGCGGTTACTTTGTTGTGCTGGCTGACAGCCCGCGTTACACCATGATTGACAGCCTGCTCCTGATGGATGTCGCTGCCTTCTTCGACGGCAACTGAGTGGTTGCTGACAGTTGGTTCGCCATTTTCTGGATGACCTGCGGCATCGTTAAAATGCCATCGATCATCTTGTTCTTGAGAGCGTCCTGCGCGCCTAGAACGCGGCCTTGGCCCATGTTGGTTTTTACAAAATCTGTCGAGACGTTACGCGCCGAGGCCACGCAAGCGACGAATGCGTTGTAGTAGTCGTCAACCCGGGACTGCATGAATTGCTGTGCATCATCGTCGAGAGGCTGGTATGGGTTGCCCTCAATCTTGTATTTGCCAGCCGATATGATCGTTGTCTTGATCCCCGCATTCTGCAGCATCGCTGAGATGTCCATGTGCGCCTGCCAGACACCGATAGACCCGACTTCCCCACTTGGAGTGCAGTAAAATTCTGATGCGCAACAGCCGAGCCAATAGGCAGCACTTGCCGCCAGACTATTAGCGAACGCGACAACTGGCTTCTTCCCCCGCATCGCAATCATCATGTCTGATGCTTCTTGCGCCCCGTAGACGGATCCACCAGGAGAATCAATCGAGATGAGCAGAGCACCTACCGTGGGATCATTCATAGCTGACATGAAATCACCCATGAACTCATCCAGATTGCTGTCCCCCATAAAATCAGGGTGCTGAGTGATCACTCCCGATAGAGACAGAACAGCGATCGAGCCAGAGGATGCGCTCGATGGCCGCGCTCTTGCTGGTCGAGCCGTTAAATTTGTCGCCGCCAGTGGGCTCGCTACAACGGCAATGCATTCCGGCATTAGTGCCCAAGGGCTTGCTGCTATCTTGAGCCGGTTCATATCAATCGAAGCGCCTGATTCATCGCTCTTGCCATCGATGAGGTTAATCAATTCGCCTGCAGCATCAAAAATACCGGCATCATCCTGCTGGCCGGAGCGTTGACGGATTGCGATGATCGCAGAGCGGTAAACCTTGCCAGACTTGCCAATCGGATAACGAAAATGTGCCTTCGTCTCTGCGTTCTGGGTCTCATCAATCCCAAGGAACCACTTGCCGTACTCAATCCAGTCGTCATTACCGAGGATTTCATTCTCATCGTCTGCGCTCATGCTCCACGCTGAGTCGCGATCCACTTTCCCGTCGGCAATCAACTGTCGAGCGTTGGCGTTGCCCTTTGGATTTAGTTGAATGGTCATAGAAAATTACTCACTTTTTTGACTGGCAGGGTTGGGCTGGTTACTTGCAGCGCCTTCCTCGACCATGTTGAGGGGCCTTAGAGGAGCTTCCAGTCCTGGTATCGGGTCCATGTTTTCTGCGATTCGAGCCTCGTTACGTGTCAACCAGCCGGCTTGAATGCCCATGTTGTAAAATGTGGCGCGGGCCTGCGAATCTCCGCGCATGAGCTGCGAAAACTGAAATTCTGCGACTAAGTCTGTATCGTCAGGCAGCAGTTCAGCCTCAATTGACGCTTCCCACCGCTCAGCCATCGGACCGAGCGTCTCCTGTACGAATTCGAGTGCCTGTTGCTCAATGTTGTTGTTCGTTGCCCGGTCCAGATCGCCAATCTTGTGCGGTGGCACACCAAACCAGCGGGCGATGTCGGTCACTTGAAACCGCCGAGTCTCAAGGAACTGGGCATCTTCGGGTGTCACGCTGATCTGGTGGTACTTCATCCCAAACTCAAACACCGCCAGCTTGCCCCGGTTTATGCCAGACTGTGCCTCTTGCAGTGATTCACGGAATTGCTCGCGAGACTGCTTGTCTTTGAACTGCCCAGGATATTCGACCCAGCCACCTGTTGGCGTCGCGTCGTTGGCAAAGAATCTAGCACCGTAATCCTGCGCGGCAATAGCACCCCCTATGGCGTCTCGTGCCAGCGCAATGGGTGAAAGCCCGATAATGCCGTCTGAAGACAGTCCTCGCAGATGCCAGATCTCGCCGCGTGCAAATACGCTGATGTTCCCTGCTGGATCGGTGTAGTTGTAATGGTAATCACCATCTGAAGCGACAAGAATCGTAACCCTGTCAGGGTGTAGAGGCACCAACTCAATAATCTGACCACGTGCATCAGTAATGATCTGGTTGTATGCGTTACCGCGTAACGCCAAGTGTGCGGCCAGCATCTCGCGCCATTCAAAGGCATTCTGAAATCGATTGGGCTTGCGTGCCAGCAGCGTGTAAATCGGGTGTTTCTGGACTCTCGATTTGCTGCCGTCAGGCTGAATCTGATAAAGGCAGAAAGGCAAACTGGCAAATTGAGCAGAAATGATTCTTACACATGCAAATACTGCCGATAATTTCAGCGCTGTATCCGCAGATACACGAATGCCAGATGACGTATGTGATCCAACAGGGCTGAACCAGAATGACCCATACGGGGACCTGTCACCACTAGCAAACTTGCCTGAAAACCACGATCTAAGTCCCATTTTCACACTACCATGATCTGATAATCGTGCGGCATCACAGCGGATTCGTTGCTCACTGATAGCGCCATCTGCCTACCAAGCGCCATGATCAGTGCCACAACTCCGTCGATTTTGTTCTCCTCGCGTTCTTTCCGAGGGTAGATGTTGTCTTTTTGGTCATGGTGGCAAACCACGTTTGAGATCATCCACGAGAGGATGGGATCACCGTTATGAACAACCTTTTTCTGAAGAACGAGCGCCTCTAACTGTTTCATAGGCTCGGAAAAATTGAGCACGGTTGGACGCATTTCCACCATCGTCATGCCCTTTCCCATCAGTCGTGTGGACAACTGGGTGGCCTGGAACGGATCGTACGCAACTTCATCAACGCAGAACTGAGCTGAATCTTTCAACAACTCGGATTCAATCTGGTCGAAGTCCGTCACGTTGCCTGGCGTTACCGTCAACAAGCCCTTGCGAGCCCATCCGGAATACTGGCTGTTCCGGCCATCGTCCGTTGCTGATTCAGGCAAGTAGTAACTACCAAAAATGTATACCTTGCCTTCCTTCGTAAAGATTTTTACCTTGGCAGCAATGTCGACCTTGCTCGCCAGGTCGAGGCCTATGACACAGTGTTCGCCTATGAACTGCGACTCATGCAGAGACGAGTCGGCACAGGCATCCCAGGCGCGCATATCCATCCACGACGAATCTGCATTCACCCACTCATTGAGGTGCTTGGTCTTGAAGTTATTGATCGCTGAGGGTAACTGCATGGCTTTGGCCTGCAGCGGCAATAAAACTTCGGAACGCACAGAGATGCCCCAGTTCGGGTTAGCCTTGATCAGCGCTTCCTCAGTGGTCCAGTCATCACCGTCGTCTGTCCCGAAGATAACCCCAAATTGAGAATTATCCTCGAAAATTCCGTCCAACATTTTTGAGATGTATGTGCGTATTTCGTAGCAGATGCCAGCACGATTGCTGCCTGCCGTGGTAATAACCCACAACATAGAGTTATCGCGTTTGCCTGTCCCAGTCTCGACCACGTCATAAACTGTGCGTGTCTTGTGCGCATGCAACTCGTCGATACATCCAAAATGGATGTTTAGCCCATCCAGCGTTGAACCTTCAGCAGATAGCGCCTGGAACTTAGACCCTGAAGACATAACATGGATGTTATGGGCTTCGACAGTAACCCCGAACCGGTTCCGGAATCCTGGGCATTTACGTGCCATGGTCTGGGCATCACCAAAAACAATGCGTGCTTGATCCCGGGTGGTCGCCAGTGAATAGACCTCAGCGCCACCCTCACCGTCTGCTGTAAGCATGTACAAGGCCAACGCACTCGATAACGTGGACTTAGCGTTACCACGCGGCACCTCAATATAGGAGCGACGAAACCTGCGTTTACCGTCCTTGTTCACCCATCCATACGTTGTCGTCAGGATGAAAATCTGCCATGGCTCAAGGTGAATCGGTTTGCCAGCCAGCGGCCCTTTCACATGCGGAAGTCGCTCGATAAAGGCACAGACATTGTCAGCAGGTCTGAATTTCCGTCCTGAGCTGTCTTCCAAAACAGGGTTAAAACGCAGTTTCTTGCCATCCAGTCTGGCGAGGTCGTTCAATTGCCGCTGACAGGCCGCGATTAAATGCTTGCACGCCGGTACCGTGCCAGCGACCACAGATTCAGCATAGTCTTTGGCAATTGATGTGTAATTTCGCATTTCAACCAGCGATGTCCTGCCACGGATCTTGCTCAGGCTCCTGCTCAATCGAAACCCGCGACCGAGAAGACGGTGTAAATCCCATCTCAGCACATGCCTTGAGGATGATCATCGCTTGTTTGTTCGCAATCGTCACATACGGCGACTGCATCGGCATACCGTTCGGTGTCGTAACCAGCATCCCCTCACGCATGATGTGCGCCTGAGCATCACGATATATGGAAGATGCGCAGGCATAGACCTCTAGCACCGACAAATCAAGCCGTGTCAGTAGATGCCTCGGAGCATTGGCTACTGCGTAGTCCCATGCCTCCTTAGCAACTGCGTCAAGATGATCAGGAGCTTCAGCAAGACATCCCGACGGCATCGGCTCAGTGGATATGTGATCCTTCGGCAGCGTTCCTTTAATCCGCTTGACCACTGTAGGAATCGGTTTACGGCCAGCCACAACGGCTTACCCCCTGAACTTCATTTTTAGTTTGCAAAAATTTGAGCTCGGGGCGGTCCTAGCGATTTGAATTTTCAAGGATTTTGACCCCCCTAGTGGTCTTGTCGGCTCGGTGATGCGTGTTCGCGTCCGAATCCGCCGTCCTCTGTTGCTGTCTTTCTGTCGTGGCATCGCTTACAGAGCGGTTGCCAGTTGTCTGTATCCCAGAACAGGTTCTGATTGCCACGATGAGGCTTGATGTGGTCGACGACATCGGCTGCTTGGACGATATGTTTCTCTGCGCAGCGAACGCATAGTGGATGCTGTGATAGGAAATAGGCACGAGCCTTTTCCCATCGGGCGTTATAGCCGCGCTTGCTGCTTGAACCGCGACTGGTTTCGTACTGTTGCCTGACGATCTTTGTGTGTCGGTCGCATCGGGTAGTACCATAGCAAAGCGCGCCGCAGCATGGATAAGTGCAGGGCGTTGGGGCAGCAGTGGGCATAGTTTTCTATGGTGTCTAGCTGTGGGTGATTTGCTACAGTTTTGCCTTGAGTGCTTCCAGGTCGGCCTTTAATGCTTCCTCTGCGTGCTCAATGAATGATTCAATTGCTGCCAGCAGTCCGGCTTTCTTCGCTTCGACGGTGACACCTTCGGCCTGTACGTCTGCTTTGACAGTGGATTCTGCCTGATTGGTGGTGTCCATGATTTTCCCCAAATAAAAAGGCCCGAACCTTGCGGAACGAGCCTTAGTTAAATCTTTTGCGGTAAAACCGCACTATGACAAAATCATGCTCTTTTTGTATCAGGCTGTCAATACCCCTCGCGATCGATCTTTGCGAGGATATCTGATCGCATGCGCTTGAGCCTGATTGCAATCCTCCAGTAGCTCATGCGCGACAGTTTCGAGGGTTGTTTCCTGAAAAGACCGAACCACTGCATGACAGCCAGCGAGTGAGCGTAGTCAGATACTGAGTCGTCTGGGTAAAGCCTCTTTGCCACCATTGCGGCTGCATACTCTTTTCTGCTGCGTGAGTTCCCGTCCGTTTCTGTGGTGAAATCGGCAATAAGAAAATCTTGATCTTCTGCTGACAGGTGTTCGCGTATCCAGCGGCTGAGCATGCCAGCTTCTGCGAGATTGTCGAGCCTGGTGCTTGATGGCGCTGATTTGACGGTTGAACCCATGAAGTCTGTAAAGAATGGCCGAAAGCCGAACGGCATCACTTCGGGGCTGTATGCGATTCTGAGCAGAAAAACCAGATCATTCATGCTTTCATCCCTTGAGGTAGTTTTGAATCGCTTTGATCGCCTCGTCTGCTGACCAGCATGTGGTCGTCGCATATCCGAGTTCTTGCATATCATCAGCAAAACTGTCTTGATCGTCAGTGGTCGTGTTCTTGCCGTACTTCATCTCAATAAACAGGCCGTGATGAGGCCCTCTGGGGATTGCCAAGAACAGGTCTAGTGTGCCTTTCACTCCGCCAGCCTTCTCGAACTTGCGCCACTTGATCGCGCGCTGCATAGGGGTGCCCGCGATGTGCAGGCCGTTGCCGGATGCGATCAGCCTGCGCCTGTGCTGAGGGTATTGGAGACGGAACCATGCGACCGCTGCGCACTGCTCGGCGTGTTCGCTCATGCAAACCTCGAGAGGCCGATCTTTGACCCTGCGATTCGTGGAGTAGTCAGAGTTCCGTCTGGGTGTTTGGTGTAGGGAATGCCCATGAATTTCAGCATGCCTTCCCAGTCGTATTCGTCGTTGAAGTTCGGGTCGATCTCCGGTTTTTTCTTAGGCTCGTCAGGTCCGAGCTGATCCAAAAGCCCTTGAAGCACCCTGGATGCGTGTTCGGGTGTTGATGGTTTTGGGGGCTGTTTCGTGAGTGCTGGTCGTTGGGGAAGTTCGAAAGTTCTCCCCATCATCGCCTCGGAGCAGACCTTCTCGTAGGTTGTCTGAAAGTCATGGAAAATGATTTTTTCGGCCAAGTTCCTGACCTCGTATGGGCCTACGCGCTTGTAGGTCTCATAGACCACCGGATGCGTCCATCTTTGCTGTGCTGCGTCTCTGAAAGCCTCGCGAGCAGACGGGAAGTTACAGCCTTCTCGACAGCATCCCATGAACTCTCCGACGCTGGGGGGAAACGGGGTTGACCTGGTTGTTAGTACTTCAAGACCTCTGGCGACGATCTGCGGAGGCAGAGATTCGAGCAGGTTTGTCCAGATCCCAGGTGTAGGAGCATCCCCGTACTGCCTAGCCCATCGGTCACCGTACAGCTCGGTCATACGGATCCAGAACCGTTGCGCTAACGGGCTTGATCTCCCGGATTTCTCTGCCGTCTGCGGTGAATCCATTGGCGAGACGGACTCGCTCAATCGTTGAGAGAGTGCTGTTTTGATTAGGTTTTCGTCCAGTTTTTTCATGATTCACCTCAAATAATCCTTGCCAGCAGTTCAAAATTGATTGCTCAAGAACTTTGTCAGGAGGACTACCGCGATTTCTGAGGTCATCCAGGGTTTTGACTGCCTGTCGCTGGACGGCTGGTGATACTGGTTTTTTTATGGACTTTCGCATGGCGACAAAATCTGTCCATAGGTCGGTTGGTATCCATTCGGGCAAATCTTGGGGGACCTGAGCGCACTTTTCCCCCTTGGGGGGTAAGGGGGGTATTTGTTTATCTGTATCTGTATCTGTATCTGTATCTGTATCTGTATCTGATTCTGGTGAGCGTAACGTTACGGTAGCGTTACGGTCGTTACGCTTATTCTCCCTGTAACGCTTCATTCTTTCCGCAGCTGTAGGGTCTTTTAAGTCGCTGATAAACTGGCGTTTTTCCCATCCATTTATAACCATATCCTTGTCGATAAGGTTACGCTTGCATAGTTCAGAAAGTGTGTACTCCGCATCCTCTATTGACACACGCATTGCAAGTGCAATTTCATCTAGAGGCATGGATTCCAGTATCCCTTTACACTTCATGCACAGTAGCGTTACGTAACGCCACCGTAACGCCTCGGGGAGAATTAAAACCTTTGGATCGTCCATGATCTCGGAGTAGAGACGGAACCAAGGGGTATTACTCATGGCTTCCCTTCCTTGGCAGGTAATGCACGCGCGCATGGTGCTTCTCGCGCTCGTATCTGAGCTTGAGTTCGTCCTGAACTGCCCTTGTGACTGCTTCATGAATTGCTAGGCCCGGATAGGCCCTTAAAACAGCGTCAACCTGAGACGGGGTCAGGTCTATGATGATTTCCATGCCACCACCCTGTGAGAGACTACGATGCCAGATGCTTGTTTTGTTCTACCTGCTGCATCTCTTGCAGTCGCTCAAGCAAAAGCTCACGGGCGATTACTGCGCGCTGGCTCCTGTTGTACTCAGCCAGGGCTGAAAGCAATCTGGCTTCATCGGGCCGGAGGCGAATCTTCACCTCGACTGATCGCAAATCACGGTATGGGTCATCGTACATATACCACCTCAACTAAAAGCACAGAAAGAAGCCATGGCAATCATCAAGCTGGTGGTCTGGAGAGCCGAGCATCCCAGGCGCACGACTGACAAGTGCGCCTTTCAATGCCTCAATGGCTGCCATTTCAAATGCGGACGATATGGTCATCTCAAGCAACCTCCTCTTTCTGCGCCAGCTCGGGCCAGATCAGGTGCCAGTCGTCAGGACGAAGGTCTTGTCGGGTTACCTGGCCGTCTGTGACACGCTCAATGGCAGTACACTTTTGAACTGGTACAGGCCTGCTTCCATTGATCCACTGTTGAAGCGTTGGAGGCTGCACCCCTACTGCTCTGGAAAGCGCCGCCTTGTTCCCAACGATCTCAGCAGCACGCTCAATCGCCTTTGCTATCATGGTCTGTATTCCTATGTTGCTATGCCTAACATAGTAAGGCAATACTTCACAATACGCAAGGCATTGACTAACTCAATCTATAAAAGTTGTAATTAGGCAATGCTTACAGGAAAAGAGCTGGGCGACGCTCTCGCAGACGCCATCAAGAAAAAGGGTGTTTCAAAGGCTGAAGTAGCGCGGCACTTCGGCGTTACGCCTCCGTCTGTTCAGGATTGGATCAAGTTCGGTCGCATCAGTAAGATTCACATTCAGCCACTTCTGACTTATTTCTCGGATGTGGTTGGTCCAGAACATTGGGGGTTCCCTCCACAGGGAATTATTGATGCTTCGATGCGCCCACTCGAAGCCTGGGACGAAAGCACTCCCTTGAATGTTGACGATGTTGAACTCCCGTACTACAAAGAAGTGTGCCTTGCCGCTGGCAATGGCTGCTCTCATGCTGTGGAGATCTGGGACCGTAAGTTGCGCTTTTCCAAGCAAACACTCAAGGCGGCTGGCGTTGATATTGAGAACGCGATCTGTGCCACTGCAACAGGAAACAGCATGGAAGACATCATCCATGACGGCACGACGATCGGGATAGATCGTGGCCGCACCCAGATCAAGGACGGGAAAATTTACGCCATTGACCATGACGGCATGCTGCGTGTGAAGTACGTCTATAGACTGCCTGGTGGTGGTATTCGCTTGAGGTCGCACAATAGCGAAGAGTACCAAGATGAGGTTTACTCCGGCGATGATGTTGCCAAGATCAGGATACTGGGCTGGGTCTTCTGGTGGTCAACGATTGCGACGTGGTGAGCAAAATGATCATAAAGAGCGGTGTAATAGCGTCTCTCCATCCTCAGGAAATTAACAACTTAAACACTTTTAGAGCACACCCTTCCCCTTCACGCTCCACAACGGCCTTTGTGTCTCGCCGGCGCTCCCCTACCTTCTGCGTGGCGCCGCGAAAATAGTTACACCAACCCGCGATTTTTTACCACCTTACCCCACACGACAGGCCTTTCTGTCTTCGTGAATTTTACCAAGACAAAACAAAGAGATTGATATTCCCGTGGTATATGAGATTGCAACACGAGAGCACATCACGCCCCAACAACCCATCTATCGGCTGATCTTTCATAGAGATCCCAACAATGCGCAAAGATTGCAAGAATGGTTGGGAAGAAAATTGTTGGTTGTTATTCGTTTGAGAGATTATCGCTTGTGGCGCTATAAAAATCTGGGCATCGTAAACGTTCCTGGTCTCTGGAACTCCATCAGTGCTAGGGGTATGGATACTTGTCATGTCAATCGGCGCAGATCCGGCCGACAAGAGTATCCCTTCATCAATACATGTCCCACTTGCGCCTGTATCAACGAGCAGTCGGCACAATCTCCATGGAGGCGGAGTAAGACCAGCCTTGACTAAGGCCTCTGCCCTGTACCTGGAAGTGGTAACATGGGCCATGACTACGGGCCCAGCTGGAGTTATCTGGACTGTGACGCTTGGCATGATCCGAGAGCGAATCTTGTAAATTGCAGAACTTCAGGGAACCTAGTGATACGCTTCACAAGAAAAGGCGTAAGCCCATATTTTTCATAACCAGCCTTGAGCGCATCTTCATGTGACTCAAAGACATCGATATTCCCATCGCCACACAGAAGAGCAAACTTCCCCTCGTCTTTGAGAAGCGTATCTAATGCTTCATTGAATCGAGCGATCTCTCGATCTAAAGGCCCTGTACCGGACATATCTAAACTCCTCCGATCCTATCTAAAGGATAGCACTTTAAACGCGCTACGAGTTATCCATCCAAGTAAATGACCAAATATTTTTGGATGTCAGGGTAATTACCCCACACGACAGATACACCAGGGGTGTGGTAGGACGCTTTTCATTTTGTTTAAAATAATTAAACAAGATGTTTGACAGTAATCTACACATGGTGTTTAATTACCTCATCAACCCCACCGGAGTGATGAGATGAAACTACCGAGCCTACAAACTTTAGAGGTGGTCCATGTCGGGCCAGCCGTACATATCCTGCGCGATACGGAAACACATAAGTACTTTTCAACGGCTGACCTTCAGCACATTACAGCCACAGAGGCCTACGACCTGATCAAAAAAGAACAGGCACTGGCTGCGGCCAATCGCTCTGGGATGAACCTGATCAATGAGCTTCTGGGGGTCTGAATCATGGCTTACATACACAAGTCACACCTGTTCCAATTTGTCGAAGGCGAGCAAGTCCAAATAAATGGCCGGTCAATGATCGTCCGGCACGTTTTCAGCGTTTTGGATGGATGCCTGGCAG
>JAEHJW020004677.1_pt1 | contig 10813 bp, 14 predicted proteins | sample 9271431 | NCBI WGS metagenome assembly JAEHJW02
AACCACGAGCGGTCAGGTCAATGGGCTCCTGCCGCAGGATTACGCCGCCACGCTCACGGCAGCCTGATCCGTTCGCCTGCCTCAGCGCCGCTCAGACCGCTACCCTGTAGACGGTGGGACGCTTACGGTCGAGCGCGTCAATCGCAGCGCGCGGCTTCTTGGTCTCGACGCTGAATTGCGCCCATACGTCGTTTAACTTGTCTGCCTCGGCTTTGAAGTCTTTGAATTGATCCGTGAACTTCTTGAACTTCTCATCGTGGATATCGATATCGAAAACTGATTTAGCCACTGCAGCCTCCATCGACTTGCGGCCGCGGCTGCCGCACCCGCATCAGCGCCTCGGCCAGCAGCAAACTTGCGGCATTGCTTCGGCTGCGGCGCTCGCTAGTAGCGTAGGCGTCTAAGCGCTGCCTCACGCTCTGTGGCAGGCTCAGCGTCACTCGATCTGCGGTGTTTTGTGTGTTCATACCAGTGAGTAAAACATACGCAAGTTTGTGAATAAATCGGTTTGTTTCCAATCTAAAACACCGCCAGCGCGCGCGTCGCTCGATACTCGGCTTCGGTCCTGTCGGCAGGCACCGAACTCAGCAGCTCGAGCAAAGTGCCCGCGCCATCACGGTGAGTGCGCAGGAATTTCGCGATCTCGCGGTCGAGCGTCACACGGTCGAGCGTGCTGCAGGCCCAGCCTTCTATCGTGTCGTAATTCATAACCACCTCACTTGTGATCGGGGGTCCTGCGGCATCGGCCGGAATCCCCGCAGGTGGCCGCCAGGGGGCGACCAGTTCGGGTTGCGTCCAATCCGGCGCTGGCGTTCGAGCTCTATCTGATAGTCACGCTGCCACTGCTCGAGCGCCTGCTCGTAGGCCGCGACACGAGCGGCGAGCTGCTCGGCTGCACCGGGCACGTGCTCGCGCGCGGGAAGGCCGGAGGCGGTCTCGCTAAACTCGGGCCCGTGCACCTCGTGCGGCATCGAGCGGCCGGTCTCAGCCAAGCGCCGGCTCGCATCGATGTCATCATTCAACGCGATCATCACTGCGATGCAGAGCGCATCGACAATTTCGGTGGGGCCGGCGTTCTCGGAACCATACGCACAAACTTGTGCAAGGAAATGGTTCCGCGTGAGTCCGCGGTATGTCTGCGCCTTCGCATGAGCCTCTGCACCGAGCCGCACGAGTGCGCCGGTTCCGATGTATTTTGCCGCGAGGGCCACTCGCTCGGGCAGCGTCGCCGGCAATGCTTTGAGAGCGTCCGATGCGTCCATGACTGGAAGCCGGTGCGCCGCGCCGAGCTCCGCCAGCGCGCCGCCTGCAGGGGTAGCCCTCTCGATCCAGATGCCCGAGTTCATCGATTGCGCCGCGGCTGACCAGCCGCCGAGATTGCGGGCAACATCCTCTAGCCAGGACCCCCGCAGTAGCGCCGCCTCATGCGTCGCAATGGACCAGTCGAGCACCGTCAGCGCCGCGTCGGGGCGGGTGGATTTGGCGAGGTACAGGACGGCAACGCTGTCGCTCGGCGGCGCGGGCGTCCCGAGCACGGCGAATACCAGCAGCGGGCGCTTGGTCAGGATGGCCGGCGCGCCGTCTTGCAGAAACATCGCCTCTTTGAAGAACCCACCCGCAGGCAGCCCGAGCATCAGGTCCGACAGCGCAAAAACCATAGCATCGACTCGATCCGGTGAGCCGTCACGCGCCCGCGACCAGTCGGACGTGAACCGGCACGCCTGGTCCTCGAGTTCGGGCAGGCTGCCGATCACGTGGGCCTTGCGTTGCTCGAACAGTGCCGCAATCGGCTCGGCGCGCAGGACCTTGCCGCGACTCGAGGTGATCGGCTTCACCGGGACAGTCGGATCAACGGCCTCAATGGTGGCGCGCACCATTTCCCCCCCATAATTTGTCTCGCAGACGATACGGTCGGCCTTCCACACGTGAAACGCACCGAGTGCGCGGCGGGCCCATTCTGTCGGCGTGTATCTGCCCGACAGGTCCTCTAAGACGTAGGCATGCCCGTCCTGCCCCATGCCAGCCACGATGATGCCACTCTCATCGGCACCTTCCTCGCTCGAGCCAGCGGGGTCGATGGCGACCACGATGCGCTGCATTGATTGCGGCGCTGATTCGACGCGCGTGCTCTCGAGCGTGTCGCGGTTCCAGAGCGCGCCGGGGGTGTCCTCGAGCACCTCGCCGAAAACCTCTTGACGCTCGAGCCGCGTGCCCTTGTAGCGTTCGATGATCTGCTCGATGTAGGCCGGCGCGAGGTTGTCGCGATTTTCGAGTGTCGAGCCGCGCGTCACTACAACGTCACGGCCCTCGCGGGCGAGCAGGTCGCGGATAACCTTCGTCGGCCTTGGCGTCGTGGCAATCGCAACCCGTGGATTTTTGCCGATGCGCAACCCGAGTAGCAGCATGTCGAGCGCCTCGGGATAGCGCCAGGCGGCCAGCTCGTCGCAGATGGCGAGGTCGAACTGCGGCCCTCGGAGGCGGTCTGGTTCGTCGGCCGAGTACATGGTGGCGATCGCGCCGTTCTTCCAGGACAGCAGGCGCTTGGTAGGTTGGTAGTCGGGTCGACTATGCTCGGGGAACACGTTCAGGATGCCAGAGTGCCCAGTCACGAGGACATCGCGGCAGTCGCTGGCAGTCGCGGCGATCAGCGCAATACGGCAGGCTCTACCGGCCTCGACTTCGCTGCGGACGAACTCAACGATGGTGCGCGTCTTGCCGAACCCGCGCCCGGCGAGCAGGAGCCATATCCGCCAGTCGCCCGCCGGCGGGAGCTGATTGCCGCGGGCAAGTCGTGACCAGTCGGTCTTGAGCGCCGCGGCGAATTGACGGCGCAGGCCGCTGCGATCAGGCGGCACAGTCGGTTTCTTCGGCATCTGGTTCGTACTCCAGGGCGGGGAATGAGGACGGCGCGGCGGCCGTGGATGCTTCGGACGTGGACAGCTCGGCAGGCATTGCTTGACCATCTAGCGCCTCGAGCCGCTCGAACTCGGCGATGACAGCCTCGCGGGCTTCGGGGAACTGGCGCAGCACGTTCAACAACGCCCCCTGGAACCGGACGAACTCGGGAGAGTTCATGAAGACGTTGACGGTGTTCTGCTGGATCAGCGGCGACTTGCTCAGCTCGCCGGTGAGCTGCCCACGGATGCGCGCGTTTTCGTGAACGCGGCCGGTGAGCGATGCCCGGGCATTTGCGTCCTCGGCTGGAGCCACGGCCAGCGCCTCAAGCAGAGAGTGCCGGGCGAAGTTCAGGTCTTTCAGGACGCTGATCTCCGCCTCGGCGACCATGCCCTTGAGCCGATGCGCAGGCGCGTCTCCGAACTTCAGCCGGTCCTTGTGCTCCTGGGGGACATGGCGCCGCCAGTGTCGCCATAGCGCGTCATAGCTCAGCTCATACCGGCGCGCCAGCGGGCGCAGCCGGGCCCCATCGGCCAGTTCGCTCTCGAGGTCGTGGCGCTTCGGGTGAGTACAGATGATGCAGCGGGGGTGTTTCATCGGTGTGCGACGTTAGTGCGAACTCGTTTGCAGAGTTTGCACTTCAGGATATACCCTGCATTGAGTCGGATGAATTGGAACGATTACAACGTAACTCAACATCCAATGCCTCGATGTCGGCCTGTAGCCGTATATGGCTTACGTGCCACAGGACGGTACTCAGCGCGAGGTAAATCCCTCGGGCGCGCAATGCGAACTGCAACTGCTTGCCGGTCAGCGGCTTGGTCAGCGGGTGCTCGGTCGCGTGCTCGAGCATCTGCTGCCGGATGATCTCGCGGGTCCGTGCGCCTCGAGCGGCTGCGCGGCGGTTGCGGGGCTTGGGTTCAGCGGCCATGGTGAGCCTCCATTTCAATCATGCGGACAGCGCGGACGGCAGCGTCATACGCGGCGGCGGTCCAGCCCTGCCGCAGGTCGAAAGCTGCACGGTCGAGCAGGTCGAGTGCGGCGCTCGGCGTGGTCGAGGGCGACGGTGCGTCGGCGAGCAACTCGGCAGCGGCAGCGAGCGCGGCCAGGCCATCGTCCGGCCTGCCTCGGTCGAGCAGCAGGGCGGCTTTGCGGATGGTGTCTGCGAGCTCGAGCAGCCGATCAGACGGCAGGCGGCGCAGCAGGCGCTCGAGGGCGGCGGCGTTCATGGAGCACCCCGCAGGACGCAGCAGGACGCGCCAGCATCGGCGCGCGCGGCGGCAGGGTCAGCGTGCAGGCAGCGGGAGAACGCGGCGCTGGTGGGCGGCGCGGCCGCGGCGCTCAGTCGATACGCGCGAGAGCGTTCCGCACGGCCGCAGCGGTCCAGAGCTTGCCGCGTGGTGTTGTGACGTTGCGGTCGTTGAGATAGGCGGCGATCTGCCGCAGAGACGTGCAACCGGCAGCACGCGCTCCCGCAATCTCCGGAGCGATCAGTCTGCTGTACTCGCGCGCCTTGGCCACGATGACAGCTCGGCCCTTGGCCGCCGCTGACGGCTGATATGCCGACAGGTCGCGAGGTGTTCCCAGCGGCAGACCCCGTGCTCTGCGTGCCGCCAGTGCCGCCTTGGTGCGCTGGCCGATCAGTTCGCGCTCGTGCTGCGCCAGCACGGCCAGCAGGCCGACAGTGAGCGTATTGGCCTCGGGAAGATCGACCGCCTGGAACTTCACCCCGCTGTCGCGCAGGTTCATGAGAAACGCGGCATTGCGGCTCAGCCGGTCCAGCTTCGCCACCAGCAGCGTGGCACGGGTCTGCCGGCAGCGCAGCAGCGCAGCCTGCAATTGCGGCCGCTGGTTCAGTTTGCCGGATTCCACCTCGACGAAAGATGCGAGCTCGACGCCACCATGCTGCCGCAGGTATGCCTCGACGGATGCCTTCTGCGCCTCGAGGCCGAGGCCGGAGCGACCCTGCTGCGCCGTGCTCACGCGATAGTAAGTCACGAATTTGGACTTTGGCGGCACCATGTATCGAACCGTTGAACGAGCGTTGAAAGGCATTATACATTGCCGATTTCAGTGAGGCAAGACTGCGGATGCGGGCCGGCCAGGACCGAGGCGCGGGGGCGGGGAGCGGGCGCGCTATCTGCTGCACCCGATTTTCCCCTGATCCCCTGATCCCCCTGAGGTCCAAAACTCCGTAGTTTTGGGCCAGTTCTATAGAGTTTCTGGGCTCAGGGGAGTCAGGGGAACAGGGGAAATGCACACGGCTATACATCGCGGTGCTCCCATCCTGCGGGCACCGCTGGCGGGGTATCGCCGGTCCAAAATTGGTACCTCCGGACAGTCTTGGCTGCGCGTAATGGGTCCGGCCGCTCGTGCCGGGTCACGTGCACGGTGTCGATCAGGATCTCGTTGTCGCATGCGTCGGCGAAGCATTTACCGAGGAGCTTGCCGACGTATTGCCGACGCTCCTCCTCGGTGAGCTCGCTGCGGCAACCGGGCAGCTCTATCGGCTCCTCCGCGCAGAGCTCGGCGATGGCCGACGCGCTCAGCATTTCGCCGAGGCGATGCGTCTTGACCACGGCGAGGGCCACGGCCCGCAGCCAGCCGAGAGCGGGGCTGCCGGCACGTTCAATGGCCTCCTGGTGGCCTTCCAGGAGTGGCGGGAGGTCAAAGATGCCTTGGACGATCCAGTCGAGTGCACCGACCCATTCTCTGAAGGTGTGCTCGGTTTCGAGCCGGGGTGCGCCGGCCTCGTGCCACTCGCGCACCACGGCGTGGACGCACCCGAGGTAGTACGGCTGGCGAGCTCTGACGTGCTCGAGCAGTCCCCCCTCGTTGAACTTCTTGAAGCCGGCAGCAGGCCGATGCTTTAGCAACCGGAAGATGAGCAGCCGGTTGGCGAGGTCGATCGTCGCCTCGATGCCGTTCGAGGTGATCGAAAAGACCGTGCGCCGGATGCTGACCAGTACCGACGGCTGGTATGGCACTCGGACGGATACCTGATCGTCGGCGGTTAAGATCGCCTCGAGGTGCTGACTGTCGATTCGACCGCGCACGTTGTCGAACGTGACGAACAGCGCGGCACTGAGGAGCTGAGCGCCGATATCCTCATCGAGCGATCCGACTCCTCCATTGCGGCGTCCGAGCGGTATGGGGGCCTCGCCGTATATGGCCTGCTGTACGCGGAGGAAATATCCCTTTCCCGCCTGACTCGAATCGGCTTCAACGCACGTCATCAAGGCGTGACCTGGCAGTAGGCCACCTGATCGGATGGCGGGCCCGATCAGTGCCGCCATGGCGCGGGATTTGTCGGACGGCGTGGCGAACTTGAAGTCATCGAGGAGCGCGAGGAGCTCCCGGCTTGCCTCGTCGATCTCGACCATCGGCGGCTGCGCATCGCCCTGCACGAGGATGCCGCCGCCGTCGGGGTGATAGCCGGCGCCGAGGGTTACGAGCGCTCCGTCTCGCTCGACGAGCACGGGCGTCTTTGAAACCATCGCGATTGGTGGCAGAAACTTTACGGCTTCGAGCGTCAAGAGCAACGCTTCGGCGTTGTCGCGGGAGCATCGCTTGGGAAGGAGTGCAAAGCCCCCATGATGCAAGGTCTTGACCGCGACGACGCGGCGGCCGTAGCCGTCGAGCCTCGAGCGCAGTGATCCCGCCGTCATGGGCTCGAGGCGCCCGGCTTTGAGCTCGAGCACCACGCCATCGCGGATGAACGCTTCGCGGCGCTCGGCCAACAATTTAAACAGCCGGCGAGCAGCGTACGGAAACGGAACCCAATCGTTCGGCAAGACGATCTCGCAGCCGGTGGCGCTCTGGACCAGCGCGCGCACGTCCGGCTCCATCCCGGCGACATAGACATAATCGGCATCGTCGGACTCTGGTCCGGTCTGAAGGGTTGGGATCTCAGGGAGTACGGCGGCGTTCATTTCGTTTCTCTTTGTTCGGCGCTCGGTGCGTATCTCATCGCGCTGCCGGCGATCTGCCGAAGTTCTTCGTCTTCCATCGGCGGGTCGCAATGATCGGCGTTGGTCGCGCGCAGGCACTCTAAGATCGCGTTGAATTCGAGTCCGAATCGCCGCAGCAGGCACGCGAGTGCAAACAGCGTCGCATTCCGTTGACCCGCCGCGATGGTCATATGTCCATCAGCGTCCGGTGTCGGTCGAGGTCTGTTGCGCTTGGCGAGGATGCGCTCGAGGAGCGAGGCAGGTGCCGGCGCTATCGGGAGATTTTTGGCGATCTCGTAAGTCGCGCCATTCACGACGCTGCCAGGGCCAACGACATAACCGCCGTTTCCGCGCCAGTCGAGGCCCGGCTCCAGGCCAGTGCCGATGCTGATGCGCTCGTCGCCTGAGAATTTGAGATATAAGTGCCATCCGCCACCGGCCGTCCGCACGGTGAAGGTCGGCGGCAACTCGAGCGAGCGGAGCGAGTCGAGCCAGCGGTCGGTTTTGCGCGGATCAATATCTACGACGAGCAACCCACTGCGCCGGCCGGTGGCGATACCGATGTTGGCGTTAGGATGCTCGCGCCACCATTCCTCGATGCGCTTTAGGTCTAATGTTGCATCGTGACATCCTCGACCGCCACGCTCGCGCGGAATCGCTGGAATTTTGCTGTTTTCAGCGAGCGGGAAGATCGGCCAGCCCTGGCGGGCGTAATGCAAGGCGAAGTCGATCATGTCGCCCCCTGCTTCGCGCGCTCCTCCACGATCTCGCGCAGATTCTCGAGCATCGCGGCCTTCCAGGCGTCGAGGCTCGCGTGGATAGCCTCGTATGGCGAGATGACCGCGCCGTCCGGGCAGAGTATCGCCCACCATCCAAACGGCTCGTCAGGGCAGATGGGTTCGGCACTGAGCGCGCCGGGCGCGATGCGCCAAGCGAGCACCGGCATGCGGCATACGGTGCCATCCTCGAGCATCGTGACAGTGAAGTAACCCGGCGCGGACGGGATAGGCGGCGTCATCCGCAGAGGGTCGAAGTTAGGATCTGTCGCAGTCGTGACGCGAGCCTCGCCGCCGGCGTTGAGGTATTCGATTTCCGTCCGCATCCCCTTCGGCTCGGCGTTGGTCCAGAGTTGGGCAATCCGCACCACGCGGTCGGATGAGATGTACCCGGCTCGCGTTTCGATGAACGTGCTCACGGCCACACCGCGCACACGGTCGCGTCGAGCGCGGCCCGAATTTTTGTGAGGGTTTTTTCGACCTCCCGCGGATTGCCGCGTTCGGCCAAGATGATAAGGTCGTTGAAAATCGCAAGGCATCGCGCGAAGCCCTGGAAAACAAGGCTGTCCGCGCATGCGTCGCACAGCATTTTTTTATCGGTCTGGTTGCCGATGACCACGGCGAAAGATCCAGGCTCGAAGGTGTCACCGCAGCCGGCGCAACGGGTCGGCGCGACCAAGACGTTGGCGCAAATGTAAATCTCCGGCGTGGGCTCGCGCTTCGTGGGACGATGTGATAAGTTCGACATTGTTGATGTCCTCAAGAGCGGCGCGATTTCTCTGGCGGGAGCGCGCCGTTCTTTTTTGATGGGGAGTTAGGCGGCGCTCGAGGTCTCTGGAACTCGGCATAGCCGAGCAAGTTCGCTGCCCGGTACATAGGTCCGACCGCTCTTGCGTCCTCGACCGGATCGTGGCTCGACGGCCGCGCCTTCGCGAATTACGCGAATCTTTCCCGCGGCGATGTCTGCCCAAACCTTTGCGGGCGAAATGCGGAGATAGCAGGCCGCTTCGGAAATTTCGTAACGCTGTAGGGTGTCGATGGGCGCGAGGCGCATCGCCATCTGCCGGCGGCGCTCGCGGGGCGGGGGGATTTCTTCATGCATTGACGACGGCTCCGAATATTGGGCCGCCTTCTCGACGGCCGAACACGCATTGCGTGGCCCGTCGCCTAATTTATGCCTGATCGCAGGTTAGTCCAGCAACATCGACTCCAGCATTTCCCGCGCGAATTACTGGAGTGTGCGCAGAAACTCGATAAATGCAGCGCGTCGAGCGCGCGGCGGGAGGCCGCGATGAGTCGCTCTGAAGCGTCTGAGTTCAAACCTCGCCCAGAAGCGCCAGCCGCCAGGTGCTTGGTTCGCAGGCGTGCGCGCGACGTTTTCCCGCGCGGCGCCGAAAAGGGTTGCCCGCCCAATCTGCCATTTCGCCGCGACTTCGGTCGCGACGATCTCGACTTTTGCCTCCCGGCGCCGACAATGGAACTCGAGCACCGCGAGCCACACGCGGCGCGTGTCGGCCTTCCGGCCTCGACGTTCCGGCTCCCGTGCTGCGTCTATCATTTTCTGCAGTGCGCGAGGGTTGGTCGCCAAAGTACGCAAATACGTGGCAATTTCCCGCCGCTCGGCCGGCCGGATCGGCAACATAGAATCATCGAGCGCGCAAAAGTTCGAGCCGGGGGGAATCCCGTCCAGGGTGTCGGCCCACCGGCGCAGGTAGACCGCCTGCATACGGCCGTCCCAGTCCTGCCCAGGTGCACTGGTCTTGGTCGGCTTGCCGACGCGCTTGGCCTTTCTCATGCCGTTTCCCGCACGCTTGCGAGCTTCGTGCGCATCGCCGATGCAATGAACTTGTGATAAACCTGCTCGATCATCCGCAGCGACGTGCCGCACTGCAGTGCGGTGGTGACTGGATCGATGCCGTGCACTTGGAGCAGCTCGGAAATTCGAGCATGCCGGAAGCTGTAGGTGGACGCCTGCGGCGGAATCCTCTCCGCACCCCGTGCCATCCTGTTTACCTCGGCTCGGGCTGCCCTAAACCGCTCTGCCCATACGTGCCGCCGCCACGGCTGAATATCGTTCTCGGTGAAGATGAATGCCCTCGGGAGCTTGCCGGCGGTCTGCTCATCGAAGAACCGGATGCCCTCGGCGCTGAGTACGACGTGACGCACCCGGAGCTTCGGCGGCCGCCCTTTGCGATGCGCGAGGCGCAGGCTCTCGCCGTCGTAATCGGCTACGGTGGCGCTTGCCATTTCCTTGGGCCGGGCGCCTGTCAGCTCCAGCCCACGAAAGAATGCGGCCGCATGCGGCTCTGCGGCGGCTATGAGTGCCGAACGCTGAGCAGGCGATAAGAAGATGGCGGTCTCGCTTTCGTCCTGCTCATCGGCGAGCCGTTCGAGTTTCCATGCGGCTGGATTGCCGACGTGGCCGAGTTCGACCGCGCGATTGAGCCCGGCCACGACAGACCGGACTAGCCTGTTGACTGTCCTCGCTTTGCGCTTCGGCAGCAGACCATCCCGCCAGTCTAAGAAATCCTCTTTCGTTGAGCTTTCGAGTTCGATACTACCGAGCGGGCTTGCGTAGACGGCAAGCTTGAATTGTCCCAAAGCTTTCTGTGCGGTCTCGTGGCGGCCATGACGCTTCAGGTCCGCGAGATAAGCATCGAGTGCGTCCTTCACGGTGCCGCGCACTGCGCGCCGCACTGCGGATGCGCCCAGCGATGCGCACCATTCCTCGGCCGCGCGCTTCGCGTGGTCGTAGTCGTCGGCGCTGATCTTGTCGAGCGCGTGGTACTGCTGCCGGCCATCGCGGCCACGGTAGCGAACAACCCAGGTATCTGGACCACGCCGAAACCCCAGATACGCACCTTCGGCGAGCCGCTGCCAATGGGGCTCGCGTCGCACTGCGAGGCGTTCGCGCTCGCGTTTTCGTGACAGGTCGGGCAAGGCTGCAATACCTCCGTACGGAACGGTACGGAAATTGTAGCCTAGATAATCCTAGACAGCCAGCGATAAAGGTACTATATTTACCGAAGTTTCCAAGATGGCCGTAGAGAGTCGTGGAGAGAATTGCACCCCTGCTAAGGGTGTAAGGGTCAAAAGCCCTTCGAGGGTTCGAATCCCTCTCTCTCCGCCAGTACTCTCCTGCACAGCCTCCACCGGGCTCCGAAAACCTCATGCCAGCGCTCTCACGACCCC
>JAEHJW020007720.1_pt1 | contig 10809 bp, 4 predicted proteins | sample 9271431 | NCBI WGS metagenome assembly JAEHJW02
CACTGCGTTTCTTAGGCAAAGCGCCACCCGATGCCATGGTCGATGTTCTGAATGAAACATTCGGAATGATGGCCGATTATGGTACAGTGGATTTCAGCGCGCCATCTCCGCTATTTGGTACTAAAACCTCAGTGACGGCAACGATGCTTCAGCCCCCCTTCGGAGGGGGGCAGTACTCCGGAACCTTAGTTTTGGTTTATAACCGGGTGGATGTTAGTCAGTTCTTCTCTGGATCTGACCTGATCCGGAGCATTCCTCTTCCTGGCACTACGAACGATATCATCAATGTTCTGAAAGCCAAATACAACCTCTATATCGATCCAAGCGACTTTGTCATTGAACATATTCCTGCCAACACCATAACCTACGATCTCAAGACAATGCCAGGCTCTCTTCGTTGGACTGGTTCTGTTTTAATGAGCGTTGTAGGAGCGCCCATACCGCTTTCGCAAATCTTTGTCAATACGACTGTCAACGGAATCGTTGTGCCGTCCTTGACATTCCCGTTTATCGTCCCGACTACCTACCTTTCTGGCATACCGGCACCCAAGCTGACGTACAACCTACCGGCTTTGGTAGCGTTGAATTCATCGCTTCTTTGGGGATTCTGGTACAACCAAAACGGAACCTATACGGATACGGGACTGTACCAGTATCCGGCTCCTATCGCGCTGGCTATGCTTATAGGGAGGTACCTGAGAATCAATATTGCTCCTCAGGATTTTATCAATAGCGCTCCGCAAAGCGTGACGGGCGGTCAGGCCAATACTTCCATAACCATCACTGGACAACCGGCACTTGGTTATAGCGGTCAGGTGACACTTCTGTATAATCGCTACGATGCATCGGTTTTCTTTGGAACGACTCCGGTTCCTATCTCGGCAAGCGCCATCTCTCAAGATACTTTGTTGGGTGCCATCAATGCCAAGTACAACACGAATCTGCTGGGGTCAGACTTTAGCGTCGTTGCGTCTTCGAACGGCACCCAATATACACTCACGGCCCTGAACAGCAGCGTTGCATGGATTGGAAGTTTTGTCGTTCAGGTTACTCAACCTTAAAGAGGATTGCCCATGAGCACGCCCATTAACTATTCGCTATCCTCATTAGAAATTCTATTGGCAGTTGTTAACAATGCCAATGGGTCGACGGAAACGTCGTCTACGGTTAGTTTTGGTAATCCGCAACCAATGCCTGCCGGCAGTGTCCGAGACACAAGTGTTGTTGTTAGTGCCGTAGCAGGCGGCGGTCGCACTGGTTCTGTGACGATTTACTACGACAGGATTAACCTGAACACGCTGTTCTCACTTCAGCCGCTATATGTCGTGGCTACGAGTCCCCAAACCACATGGGATCTCATACCCATCCTCAATAACGTCTTTGGGTTAGGTCTCCAGACCACCGACATCCTTCAGACAAACATCACCAGCAACACAGTGACTCTACAGGCAGATCCCAACTCTCTAGCCTACGAAGGATCTGTTGCGGCCACGATCGTCCCTCCTGCTACGTCGCCTAGCATTTCGTTTGTTACGGATGTAGGGGTGACTAACCTGATAGGGATTTAATCATGCCCTTCTCTCCCAACCCTTCTTTGTCTTCTCGACAAAACGTCCTGAATCTTATCAATACCTACAACCTCCGACAATACAACTTTCAGCAAGCTGTGTTGGGCAGTCCTTCGACGCTGTCAGGGACTGTCGGATTCAATGCCTCTATCGGAATGTCGGCTTTACCAAGCTCTGGTTTTGTGGGTTCTGTTAATTTCCAATACAACCGATACGACGCTGGTCAGGTCATTGGCAGCAATTTCTCAGTAGATTCAAGCGTTCTTTCTGGAACGACGATTCAAGAAATATTGCCTGGCCTAGACGCGCTCATGAACCTTGGTCTTAGAATCGATGAGGTTGTCGATGGGCCAGTAGATCTGGTCAACGATCTGTCCGTGACGATCGTCATAAGCAACACATCGGAGCTCTACCTACCTGGTTCTTCTTTTTCAGTGGCGTTCTCTAACAATGCAGCCAACCTTGTTAGCGGAACTCTTCTTGGACTAGACTCAACCACCATTGTTCTAGGGACTAGCTCTACGGTGTTGCTGGACATTACGCCTTCGGCTGCCAATATTCCCACGACTGGAACATTCCTAGGACTCGACTCCACTAGCAACGTCTTGGGCTTGGACGCCAATACATGGATGGATATCTCGTTCTAACGGCTTTAAAGCCCTGTTACGGCAGGGAGGAGTAGCTTTATGTCCTTCTTTACGTTCACGCGCTCTAAAGACCCTACAAGCATTCTTAACGAGCTTCTCGTTGACGTGCTAGAACAGCTCTATACGTTAGGGGCGTATGGAGACGGAGTGGTCTATTCCCCGCCAGCTCAAATGACCGGAAACCCCAATCGACTTTTCTCAACCATCGTGTCGCCCCAGTACGGATCTTTTCCCTACGAGGGTTCAATCACTCCAATGCTTAACAAAAGGATGGATATTGAAATCAATATCAACCTTCCTTTGGAAGTGAGGTACAACGTTTTAACCAACATCAAGACAGTGCTAATTCAACGATACATGATGTACGAGGATTTCAGTGCTATCTATGTCGATCCGCTCCCAGCGTTCTCCGAAGTACACACGCTTAGAGCACATGCCGATTCCATGAATTGGTCAGGGCAACTAAGCATACATTTAGTGGGCTCTTCGGCAATCTCACCAGCCAATAACGACCCAGACGGCACTTTCTTAGGACTAGATTCCTTGGTCAGTGTTTTAGGCCTGGGCTTTGAGAACTGGCTAGACATCACGCGTTAACGCACCATCAATTGTCCTTCTAACCCAGAAAAGGAATCGACTCATGTCACTTTCTGTCACCCCCTTCGAATCGTTGGCATCTGCTGTTTCGTTAGAAGCCACCGACGAGATCCTTGTTCGTCAAACCCGCAACACGTTGGCCAGCTATGGACGCGTGCTGCCGCAAGGAATCGCTAATTACGTTGGACCGAATCTGTCTTCGATTCCGTGTCCCCTCCCCCTTTCGTACAACTTCTCCACCGATCCCAATTATGCCGGGCTGGCTGCCTTCTCGACTGTGTCGACCGATGCCCAGACCGTGACCATGGTGCTGGGCGGGAAGGGTGTCGTTACGGCTCCTCAATACGCGGCTGTCAGCGCTAACCTTACGGCCAACGGAGACTTTACGGTTGGTGGCGCCGCTAACCGCGATCGTGTTGTCGCGTTCCAGCTGTCGCATACGCCTACGATCGATTCTACCACGACTGGCACTGCTGGAGACCTCTACAAGTTTATCCTCCAGATCCGCGACAAGAACAACGCAGCCAATAAGCTCTCTGTTTCTATCGCGTCGACTGGCAATTCGACTGGCACCGGAAACATCGTTGTTCAGTTCCCGGATGGCACGACAATCAAGAACGACACGGGCGCTTCTATTGCTTCGGTCTACACCCTGACGGTGTACGTGAACCTCGAGACTGGTGCAGTCGGCATTGTTCTGAATGGCGTTGATCTGGGATACCAGCCCGATGCCTCCATTAGCGATAACGCCGTTTATGTCTTATCGCCGTCGACCTATGTTCTGTCGATTCTTGGCGAAGACAGTACGGTCTCTACTCAATCGTACGTTAATAAGTCGGTGAGCGCTTCGCTCGTCACGACATATTCGTCCATGGGTTATCTCCCTGAGTTTGCGAGCGACCTGAACGGTACGTGGGATTATGCGCCGCATGACAATCCCGCCATCCCTGTTCGTCCCCTCAATCTCTCGCAGGTCGTTGTTCCGCTGACTATCAATAGCCAGTCGACTTACATTACGGGTACGGCGACTGCGGGAACTGCTACCAATCCGTCGGCTTCTACACCCAACAGCCTGTCGGTTGCTAGTGGTACGGTGAGCACGCAGTTTGTTCTTATCGGCGATACGAGTCTGTTCGCTGCTGCGGCCAACCTTACGACCAGTAACTTCATGGTCATTCAGGCCAACACGACCAACACGACGATGGGCACCAATGGCTTGACGGCCACGACGTTCACGGCGGCTTCTGCTGGTGCTACGACGCAGGCTAACAACATCCAATACGTCGTCGATCCCAACTACGTTCCAGGCACTTCCTTCCTCGTCGAAGTGGCTCCTTCGACAGGCGTGGTCACGGTTATCACTAACAACGGAACCTTCGTCATTCCGACGACGGCCAATGGCGGTGCTTCTGTTCCGCTCACGACTCCATCGGGTGCTGCAACCGCTATTACGATGGGTATCGGAACGCTGCTCTTCACGAACGACACAGCAACCCATACCGCTACCATCGATATCGTTGAAACGAGTAGCAGTCCGTTCACGGCTCCTACGGGATCGGCGGCTATTACCGGTACGGTCGGTGCTGCGGTGGTGGGTACGGCTGGTACGCTGACCCTTTCGGCGCCTACGTCGTCGACTACGACTGGTATTACGCTGACGCGTTCTACGGCTGGCGTCAGCGCATCGGTCGCTCCCATCAGCGGTACCATTACCACGCCGTCATGGGTCGTTGTCACGCCGGTCCTGACCGGCCTGAATGAGCTTCCGGTGAATGGACAAGCTAGCGCTACCTTGGTCTTTGGTCAGAACCCTCTGCCTACCGAACAGGCCTACTGGTTCTCGATGAAGACGGGCTATGCCAACGCAGTGTCTGCCGGTGGCGGTTCCTACTTCGATACCATGCTTCTTGGTAGTACCGAACAGAACCCGACGGCTGGTTCCGTTTCGTTCCTGTTTACCAACGTCAATCCTGCAACCATCAACGCCAATAGCGGAGAATGCGGACTGCGGTTAACGTTTAGCCCCAAAGGTGGTTTGGGACAGAGTATTGTGGTTGCTCCGCTGAATACGACTACACCGATGTTGGGCGGTCTTGGCGCTGGTACCAACCTCGATAGCCAAGGACTCTACGTCTTCGGTACGACGCCTGTCCTATTCATTCTCGATCCCATCGCTGGTGTGCTGGATATCGTTCTGAGCGGTGTTCTCGAGTCTCAGGTTGGCCCATATGGCACTCCTGCGACTGGTGTGGCTACGGGTATGACGAATGCCGTTTACAGTGTTTCGTTGGCTCAATATGGTCTTGGAGGCGGTCAGCCGCTTTACATCACTGCCAATGCTAATACGTCAAATGGATCGAGTGTTACTCTGACGACCGATAGCGTCAACACCTATGGCATTACGCTGCCTTCTGGCGTGGCTCCTTTGGACATTCTTGTCCCGAATAGCCTACCCAACGACATCAAGATCGGCAATCGCTTCCTCGTGAGCCAGCCTGGTCCTCTGGTAGTCCCCGTCAATGGCGCGCCGCAGACCATTCAGGTGGCAGCTGGGTCAGTCGTTGAGGTTCTCGAGCTTCCTACCGCCAATGGCCTGGCTTGTGCTATCACCGACTACTCGTCGGATGCCCACGTGACTGCCCTCATCAATCAGTCGATACAGACCGTTGGTTATGCGAACATCATTGAGCCTTTCCCTCAGGATGGCATCTATGCGGTAGAGATTCCTCTGGCAGTAGCTGCTCCCGTACACGAAGCCGTTGCGACGAGTGCCACATATGGCACGAACCAGACCATGCTGACGAGCGCTGGTTCGCGTTATGCGCAGCTCAGTCGCTACTATGCTCCTGGCACTTTGGTTCGGGTGAGCGGAGGACTTCCTACGGTTCTTCTGAGCAATCCCAGCTACGACCAATCGCAAGCAGGCGGTGCTTATCCGGCGTTTGCCGATCCGTTCTCGACGATGGCCGCCCAGGACGTTTATCTTGATTGGGCCATTGGTTCTGTTCCGGCTATGGTGAACGGCGGCACATCGTCGCTATACACCAATCCGTCCTACGGAAGTATCGGCATGTTTGAGTTCCTGATCGGAACCAAAATCAATGCTGCTTTCAATGCTACGGCAGCCATTGGAACGGCCATCGGTGTCTATTTGCCACAGGTGGCTACGTCTGCCACGCAGGTCACTACGATCCCTACTTTGGCCTTTAAATCAGCCAATCCCGTCACGCCGGGCGCTTGCTTTGCTTATGTTGATCTCACGAACCTTACGGTGGGTCTCTATGACAGCGCGTTGGGAGGCGCCACGGTCATTGGTCATATTACTCTTCCGAACAACGCTACATCGATAAATCCTGGGGACGTGTTCACGTTCTTGGTTGATGCTAGCGGAACGACGCCTGTGTTGTATATCTACTACAATGGCATTCTGATTAGCATGGGTGGCGGCATCACGCTCGTGGCGCCTAATACGTCGTCGGCTAACTGGCCGGTTGTCCCTGGCTACGCTCCGTTCGTTAGCCATTCTGGTATGTCTATTCAGATTGGCATGAACACCGGCAGTCGGCAGTACTCCTACTGCATCGACGAGGTCTTTAACTTCCCTGGTAGTTCATTACCTCCCTACGGTAAGGTCTATCCGGTTCCTCTGTACCCCGCCATGGGTGGTGGTAGTGGTAATGCTGCTAAGACTCAGCCTCCCATTTCTTTTGCGCTTAGTAGCAACGGACAAACCATCAATTACGACGCAGCTAGCACGACCTACATGACCATCACGAACGCTCTAGCGGGCGCCAATGCCGTAACGCTTGCTGCAACAAGCAGCGAGCCGCTGGTCGTCAACGTGTCGTTCATTGCAGTGCAGAACTCCGCGACGAGCGGCGACCTTACGATTACGATGTCTGGCGTTACCGATCCGCTTGGACACGGTACGGTTCTCGTTATTCCTCCGGGAGCCAATGCGCTCTACGAGATTAACAACGCCTCTACGCCACAGATGCGCCGTCTGGATATTGCCCACCAACACGCTCCTGTTGCTGTTTGGAACGGCACCAACACGTTTAACGTAGCGCTGTCGCAGGTTTATGATGTCTACCCCATCGACTTGTCTCAAGCTACTGTTACGACAGGCGTTGTCGTGGCTCTGCCTGCGTTTACTGCCAGCGGGTGGCCGATCGGCGAGTTTACGTTAGTCATGACGCAGGGAGCTACTCCCGTGACGGGACTGACTCTGACGGGCGCTCATTTCCCGAATGGCACGCCGGTTTTCGAAGACACTGCAAACGCTACGACGATCATGCGGTTCGTGACGGACATCCACGGCAACATCATCAACACGTACATGAGCACGCAGAGCTACGATAAGCCGCTGCCTGTGGTTCTCGCTACGACGGATGTTTCCATTCCTAACGACACCATCATCATGGTCAATAGCGCGGCTACTGCGCCGCTGAATGTCTTCGCTGCCGGTACGCTAGTGCAGAAGAAGTCTATTGTATTGACGCAAGGCGCTGCTGCTACGACGGTTTACGATCCGCTGCCGATTAACACCGGCATGAAGGTAATCGTTGTTCAGACTACGACCAACGGCAGTACTCTTACCAATCAGCTCGATGCTGATGGTAATATTGGCTTGGTGCTGATGCGCGATCCTTCGGCAACCCAGGTTGGAAACCCGCAGCTGACTGGCTCGTTTGCTGCTTACGCTGCCTTAGGTTGGGCTACTAACGCCGCTACGGATCCGGCTTTCCGTAACCCGATGCTTCCTATCGGAACATTGAGTCTGGCTGAGGTGGCTGGCCCTACGTCGTTCTCGACTGTTCCGCTGACTGGTACCATCTCTAGCTCGACATTGAGTGTTCCGTCGACGTTAACTGGAAGTACGCTGGCTACGTCCGCTACAGGAGCTTCCGCCATTTCTGTCGTTGGCGCTATGTTGTCGGGCGTAATCAACGCAAGTGGTGTTTCGTTTGCTACGTTCTCTCCTAATTCGGCCTCGTTGGGCACGTCCGCAACCGCCATTGGAGAGTTCGTTGTTCAAGTCGGCGACGCATCGGTCTTCAAGAAAAATACTCAGGCTACGAGTAGTTATTTGCAGATCGCTAGCTCAAACTCCGCCAATGGTCTTTCGGCCACGCCATATACGGCCGGTACTGCTGGAACTGCAGTGACCATCGACGCTAACTACGTCGCTGGAACACCGTTCATCGTTACAGTCAATCAAGCCAATGGTGCTATTGAGGTTGTTACCAATAACGGCACGTTTGCGCCCGCCGTTACGGTTGGTATAACCGCTAATACGACGATGGCGGCTTATGTTCTCATTGAGTCCTTAGACACCAATACACACAGCGCCTCAATCTCGGTAAGCGGTGCTGCTGTTGGCACGCTAACTGTTCCGTCGGGTGCTGTGGCTATCCCGGGATTAGCGTTGGCATCGTTGCCCACTCCTATCGTCGTTGGCCATCGTTACTTGGTGTCGGCAGGCGGTCCTTTCGTTCAGCCTAGCGGGGCCACGATCGTCGTTCCGACGGGTGCGGTTGTTGAAGTTGGCGGTACAGTGGCAGCTCCGAGTCTGATCGTGACGTACTTCTATCAGAATACCGACATTCAGACCATCGCAAACTCGTCAGCTGTCTTGATGCTTCCGACAATGCTCAACAACAACAATCTACTGACCACGTCGTCGTCCAATGGAATCTATACGGCTCAGGCCACTACGACCGCTTTCTTGGGCGGCAGTGTCTATAAACAAGTCTATAGCGGCGATTCTGTCGTTGTCAACAACAGCAAACTGTTTGTGATGGGAGGTAGCACCAACGTCCAGAACTCGATGATCCCAACCGAACTGCTACCGGCATTTGTTGCTGGGTCTGTATCGCCAAACTACGTCAACGGCAATACTGCAAGTACTTATTGGAATCCCAATACAGTGCCATGCATTAGCATCAAAAACTGGAGCAACACGAACGTTGTAGAGTTCGTCTATGTCTACAACACAGCCGCGTCATGGTCTGCCGTTGCGAGTCAGTACATTGAGCCTCCTCTGACTGAGTTGGTCATCGGTATCTTCGCTCCGCTGCAGGCTCAGGCAAGCGCAGCTGTCGATGTGAGTCTTGTTCCAGTATCGCAATACAATGCCGCGCTGATCCCCAACGGACAGTTCTTCTGCTATATCGACGTCGCTAATAACGAATTTGTTATCAATGACAATCCGAATAGCATTACGACGGGTACCACACTCGCCAAGACTACTCTCACTGGATTGTATCCGCTCAATAACAACGACGTTATTGGGTTTGAGATAGGGGGAGGGTCGGTCAACGTTTATAAGAACGGCGTTTCTATCGGTACGGCTACCGTGGATGCTAGCTTGAAATCCCTCCCAGCATCGTTGGTTCCGTTTGCGTTTGCCGCAACAGCCACGCTGCCGAGTCTTGGCGTTGAGGGTTTTAGCGTCAATACGGGCTCCGAACGATACATTTACCAGTACGGCAGCGGAAGTCCAGTTTCTTCGTTAACGCTTCTCGACTTCGAATACATGACGAAGAACAGCCTGCCTACAGGTTTGTTAGCTGCGGCTACGAGAAGTATTACGCTGACGCCGACGGTTGCTAGCGTCACGCTGAACCTCAGTCTGTTTGCCGATGCTACGGTTACTGTTGGCACTGGTAACTATTTGCTGACGTTAACTGGCGGTCGGGAACGCGTTAAGCGCATTACGGTTGTCAATCCAACAACCACGACAGTTAACGTGTCGCTAAGTGGCAGCGCCATTGCCGGACAGCCTAGCTTCTACGTGGCGCCTGGGGCGACCAACCTGATCGTCCTCGAGATGACGAGCGCTGGTACCTACTACGCTACCAACATCGGTATGGTTGGCGTGTCGGCTACTATTGGCGCTACGACCACTGCGCATGTTGGCAACATCGTGGGTCAGTACGACTACGAGGTCACTACGAGTGCTGCCATCGGATTGAGTCTCGGCATGCCTAATGGAGCCAACTTCCCGTTCCGTGTCGTTGTTGTGCCTACAGCACCAGGGAGTGTTCAACTTCCGACCGCCGATGCGCAGGCGCGCGCGATTACGTACCTCGTGCCTGGCTCTGCCTTGGGCATTACGGCAGCAAGCGTAGTCGAGTATGCCGTTGATGCTAGCGGCCTTCTGTATTGTTATAGGATCGCAACCATCGAGCCGTTCGAATACTACATTCCTACGGTTAAGGGCTATGGTGCCAATCCGGCTACTACGTCCACAATTGGCGATATCCCGACAATGGTCTTCTCGAAGACGACTAGCGAATCTGTTTCGTTTACCTTCACGGTAACCGAAAACATCGACATTACAAGACCGCTGAAGCTCAAACTTAGCTATACGGGTGATACGGCCTCGAATAACTACGTTATTCAGTTGGGCTATCAGGTATTTAGCGCCAACCAGGCACTGGGAACTCCTTCGTATACTAACGTTACAGAAACCATTGCTGCTCCCGCCACGGCTGGCGAATTAATGCTAGATACGACTTCTACGGCAGTTATCCCAGCCAATGCGCTGCATTATGGTTATCTGGTAGCTTGCGTAGTGAGCCGTTTGCCAACGAATGCTAGCGATACCAATACTGGCAACTTGGAGCTGATCGACATCGCTCTCGTTCAGTAAAACCTCGGCACACAGGCGTGGGTATTTCCCACGCCTGTTTTTCAATGAATGTCTTTTCATTTTTTTAAGGAAATGCCATGACGCTTTTAATCGAACAAATCGCTGCCGCCAACTACTCTACGCTACCCTTAACTCTTACGCCGATTACCACTCCAGCCATCTTAGGCTCCCCTATAATCGGCTACCAAGGAATGTCGATAGCCCCTACAGCCATGACCAGCAACTACCTTGAAAACAAGCTTACTGTTGCAGGGGCCGCTGTTAACCTGGTACCTATTGCTGCCACGTATCCTCTGGCCGCCACCGGTAGCGTTAGTATCGCTGTCGACCCCAACGCAAC
>JAEHJW020000502.1_pt1 | contig 10778 bp, 16 predicted proteins | sample 9271431 | NCBI WGS metagenome assembly JAEHJW02
GTTTCAAGCTGCGTTATGGCCGCATTCGTCGTGCTATTAAGCTGGTCTTCCTCTACCTGATAAGGCGCGAGCGCGATAGCTTCGAGCGCGCTCGTCTGAGCGAGCGAAGCCTGCAAATTCGCGTTGGTTGAATTATTGGCAACGCCCGCCTGCAATTGCGCGATGTCTTGCGCCGTTTGCGCCGAAAGCGTATCGGCATTTTGCTGTGTGGTCGCCTGCAAGCCTGCGACGGTCACGCCTGCCGCCGTCGCATTTTCCTGCACGCCCGCCGATATATTCGCTCCCGCAAGCTGGGTTTGCGCCTGCAAGGTCGCGGCGGCAAGCTGATAATCCTGCGCCGTCATGCCCGTGGAGGAAGTCGAGGACGAAGAAGCCCCGGAATGTGCATAAAGCGCGTAAAGCGCGCCTATCCCGAATATGATAAGCCCGGTTTCCCACGGATGTTTTTTAATCCACTCGAAAAGCTTGTGCATGTGTTATACCCCCGGAATATCGCTGTTGCTGGGGTCGATCAAGTCCTGCGCCAGCATTTCGCCATTGACAAGCCCGCCAAGCCCCGTGACGGGGAAACTTTCGCTAGGCATGTAAAGCATTCCCGGCTGAAACGGATTAGGGGCAGCGCCGCACGCTATGGCATTGTTACCGATAAAGGGAACCGCGCCGACATAACGCCCCAGATAGGCATTCGTCTGCGCGCCTGCGGTCGGCTGTTGATTTTTCGTGTCCTGAAAAGGCGTGAAAGAGCGGAACAGGCGCAGCATTAGCCGCTTGATAACGCTGCCGCTCGTATCCGCGCCGCCGCCGTGACTGTGATAAGAAAACGGATGCGGAATTGCCGTTGCATAGCCTTTGCTGGCCTGCGGAAAAGCCGAATTAATTCCCATATCCGTTACTCCCCCAGCCCCGAATTAAAACACGCTATAGCTGTTGCCGCTTCCAATCGAATTGAAAGAGCCAACGCCAAAGCCGGAACCCGTAACAGGCGCTTCCGCCGCACCGAGCGCCTGTGCGAAGGCGCTGCCGCCCGCCGTCAGCACGCCCGTCGTGTTGGCGTTTTTCGACACGATAACGGCGAGAATAGCAACGCCGACAATCGCGGTCAAAATGCTTGCAATCGAATTGAAAAGATGATCGGTCATTGCCTTGTCACTCCATTGTTAAAAGCCGGAAAAAATCGCGGCGGCTTTTCCCACGCTGCCGAGAAGGTTTGAACCGCTCCCGCCAGATGATACCCCAGATGATGCGCCTTGCACAGGCGCGCCAATTTCGCTAACCGAGGCGCTCGCGCCCCGCTTAATTCCGCTCGTAAAGTTGGTGAAGAAATTAGCTTTGCCAGCCGCGCCAAGGAAAAGCGCAATCATGATAAGCGCCAGCACGGCCCGGCTGGGAATTTCAAGCGGCTTGACATAACCCAGTGCGCCGACAGCCCCGATTGCGATCAGAAACCAGATAAAGCTTGCGCTATCGCTCGCCACCTGCGCGCCGAATTGTTTATAGGTATCCTGAAAGCCTATTACGATGAACAGAATGCCGAGTGTGAGAAGCGCAAAAGGCATTATTGCACCAAGCTTGTTATAACGCCGGGAAGATCGGAAGCAATGCCCGCGCTGTTCACAATCTGCCCGGGGTCGATCAAGCCGCTCGCGAGCGCGCTCGAAGTCGCGCCCGAAGTCGCACTTGTACCGCTTCCGCGCAACAAGGCGATATAGGTTCCCAGTTCGCCCTTTTGCGTAATCAGCAAAATATAAGCGATAAGCAGCGCGGCAAAGATGATGTTGCTTTGCTGCAAGGGAACACCTTAAACGAGGCCCGTTTTCTGGGCGAGGCCGGGGAACTTAGCGCCCGCGAAATAGAACGCGGCGGCAATCACGGCAAGCATAAGATAGCGTTTCATTAGACAACCCCTTTCACATCATGAAGTACAAAATTCCAGCTTATCGCAAGACATACGACCAAGCCGACGAAAAGCGCCCAGCCCGTCACATCCATGTCGGACGAAAAAGGCTGTTTCGCCCAGTTACCAAGCCCGGTCGCGACAACAGAAAAACCGTGTGAAATGCTCGCCATTTCGTTTCCTCGTTCTTATTCACATCTGCCCCGGCTCCCACAAGCCGGGGCAGTAGCGAACAAGCCCTTTACGTGCCGGGCTGCGAACCCGCATTGAGAACCTGCGCGATATTACCCAACATTTCGTAACCGAAATACATGAAGCTGTTAGAATTCGCGCTGGTAGGATTTGTGACCATAGCCTGATTACCGTATTGCTGGGTCGCAATCGGACGCTTGCGATGATCCCAATAATAAACCCCGGTCGGCGCGTCCTGCTTGCCGCGCAAGCGGTTCCACAGGGTCGGCACGGTCGGGTCTACCTGCAAGATATTTGTCAGGTTGGCGGTGCGGATGCTGAAATAGTTGATGTCCGTGCCGTTGCTCGTCAATGTCTTGTTGTTATCATAGATCATCAACGTAGACATGAAGTTGCGGAAGTTGGCATAGAAGAAGGGGTTATCCTGATTTTGCGCCAGCGGCCCCTGCTGCGTCCAGTTCCACAGATACGCCACACCCAGATCGCCCAGCGGCAGGACATACTGCCCGTTACTCGTCTGCGGAAGCTGATCGAGATAATTCTGATAAACCGTAATCGTGACCTGCCCGAGGGTCGGCAAGCTTGCATCGGCGGACTGATACATCGCAAAAGTGCCGTCCGCCGTGCTGGCAACGAACAGGTTCGGGTTGATCGTAAGCTGCAAGTTAAACGTGGCGTTCAACACGTTGGCGAATACAGCGCCGCGCAAGTCGAAATCCGAATAGGAAATCGGAATTTCAAGGAAGCCGTAAACCGTCTGCGGGGTCGCGTCCGTCATTTGCGCCGCTGCCGTCTGGATATTCGTCCAGTTCGAGCCGTAACCGAACGGGTTGTCCGTGGCGGTCTTGTTGATCGACGCGCCGTAGCAGAAACGCGATTTAGCCGAGTTCACCAGATGCAAATGCCAACCGGGCGTATTGATACGCTGATAATTCGCAAGATCGGTAAAGGTGACATTCGAGAAAAACGCCGCCAAGCCCAAAGGCCCGAGGTTATAAGTTTTCCCGATAGCGCCCGTAACGACGGCGGAAAATTTCACAAGCAGCCGCTTGTTAAGCCCGACATTCTGCAACGGGATTTGAAACGTGTTGCCGACAACGGGCGTGCCCGTATACGTATAAACGCTCTGCCAGCGGTCGATTGCCTGTGCGAGAATTGCTTTGCGCGCATTCGCGTTGTCCTGCGCGGTATATTGCTGAGAAGTAGCGCCAGCCATGTTGCGGTTTCCTTTTACTGAGCGTTGCTCGTTGAATTACCCTGCGCGAATTCTTGCGGTAAAAGCAGGTGCAAGGCGAAACCTGCAATCGCAATCATCAAAATGACAACAGCCCAATTCGCGGGGTGCGAAATAAGCGTCCAGTTGATCGGAAGCCATTCGGGGGCTTTCATTTAAGCCGCCTGCGAAGGGGTGGAGGAAGCGGGCCACAGTTTCTTAGCGCCCGTGGCGAGCAAGCCAAGTATGGAATAACCGAGAAGCGCCATAAGCACAACGGTAATCCAGTTGGTGACGTTCCATGTAAGGGTGACTGTCTGCATGGGGCAAGAACTCCGCAAAGTTATAACACGATGCGCGCAGGCTTTTCCTCTTCGTCAGGTTTCAGCCTATCGTCAAACCGTTTCAAAATTGCTTCTTGCCCCGGTGCAGGTTGCACATGGAACAATTTATTACGGTTCACATCGTACCATCGCGAATGATATTCAGGCATTCGCAAGTCCTTGTCAATAGGCATGTGTTCCGCCACGGTTTGGCGGTCTTTTATGTGGTTGAGATGAAAAACAACTATATGAGAACTCTCGGAAAAATTCCAGCGCGACACGGCTACCGGGCGCTGCGTCAAATTTATCATCGGAATATTTTTGCTGCGCCCCTGCGTCAAGATCGCATTGAAAGCATCGGAGCGCGGGTCGATCATATATAATTCATCGACAACAATGCCGATATTTTCATGTTCCCAGATTTGCCAGAGATAACCTTCGATTGCTTCGTCGTCGCGCCCGGGCGCGGGTTGCACCATGTAAAGGCCCGGCTGATCGGGAAGCGTGCCGATAGCGATAATTTTCATATGTCCGCGCGCGACAAGATCGCGGAAAAATTTTTCGCCCTTGAAATCGAAAACGATGAAAGGCATTTCATCGAACGGCGCTTCGCTCAAAAGAAAACTCGCGAATTGCGTTTTGCCGCATCCCGTACGCCCGACGATAACCACACGCTGATCGGTGCGGGGGAGTTCAAATTCCGATGCGTCAGAAATTACTTCGCGCATTATCCCTCAAAAAGATTTTCGCTCATGTCGGGTTCGGCGGGGGACATCGCCATTTGAGGCGGAGGCGGCGCTTTGGCGGGCGCGGGCCGAGCCTGAGAAGGCGTCGCCTCGCGCTGGGGCTGGGCGAATACAGGTTTTTGCGTAGACGGTTTTTCGCTTTTCTTGCGCATTCTGATCGCGATGATTTTCGAGCCGAAAACAGCGCCGCATACAGTCATGAGATTATACCAATCCGCCGCTTTTTCATTGACGGAAAAATTATAATGCCGCGCTACGTTGGCATAAGCCGCCGCAACTTGCTTCGCTTCGTCGCTATCAAGTTCGAGTTCCGGGCATTTCGCCACGCCCGAAAGAATAGCACAGGTGTTTTGTAAAGCCAGCGTAAGCCCGTCAATATCGACAGGCTTTGACGGCGGTTTTACCAGAGAAGGCGGCTTTTCTTCGCTTTGTCCGCTTCCGGTTTTTGAGCCTGCGGGCCGTCCGCGCCCTCTTTTTTCTCCGCTTTCGCCGGGTCTACGGGCGGGTTTTGCTCCGCCTTGCGCTCCGCTTCCCGTTCCGAAATCGACAGGGCGAGGTGTTCCAGCGTTTCCTGAATTTTCGCCTGCCTTTCCTGAATTTCCGCCTGCAAGGCCGATTGCCCCGCTGCCAAGCTTTTGATCGCTTCCCGCTGTTCCGTTAACTGCGTTTTCAGCCATTTCATTTCCTCTTCGTTTTCTTCGATAACTTCCGCCGCTTCGAGCGCCGCTTTTGCCGCCTGCGCTTCCGCGAGCGCCGCGCCTGCGGTCGCCGCCGCTACGCCAGCCGCCGCCGCATCCGCGACAATTTCCGCGCTTTCCTCTTTTTTCTCTTCGTTTTTTTCGTCTTTGCTTTCCGACATGTCAGCCCTTTCTCAAAACGAGGTTGCGTAAATTCTCAATTTCACGCTGCATTTCCAGCAAGCGCGCGTCCGTACCGTCCATGTAATCGACCAGAAACGCCATAATTTCGTCATTGGTCGGGTCAATTAAATTATGACGGCTCCGCGTCATAGGTTCGCTGCGATCGTCGGCTTGAATAATCTGCGCCTGTAATAATCCGAAATCCATTTTCGGCTGCGTGTTTTCCGCTTCGCGTTCTTCGCGTTCGCGCACGAAAGCGGGCGAAACTTTATGCGGCGTCGTCGTCAACATGGGTTTTATCCTGTGCCGGGATAGGAATATCGAGTTTAGCGCAGATCGCCGTCAACATCAATTCGATTTGCTCGATGCGTTGCGCCGTGCGTTTGACAAGTTCAAAACCATGCGTTGCCTGCGCCTTTAAAGCGTCAGGTTCAACACCCAGATTTTTGAGCATGATTTTCACAAGCGTTTCGTTCATGTGCCGTTATCCTTTATTCAATGTATTCGGTAATAATAACATAACCCGCCGTTCCCGCGCCGCCATTGCCGCCCGTTGAACCTTGCGAGGAAGCGCCTGAGCCGCCCGAGGCAAAACCTGTGCCAGCAATGCCTGCCGTTGCGCCGCTCTGCGCATGCGTGCCGCCGCCACCGGCCCCGACAAGGGAAGAACCCCCAAAGCCGCCTATGCAAGTACCGTAAGCAACGCCCGTGCCGCCTGTCATGCCGACAGATGCGAGCGTGCCGGTTCCAGGCGTGGTATTCATACCGCCCGCGCCGCCGACATTGTTGCCGCTGCCATAACCGCCACCAGCCCCGCCCGGTGCCACGCAAAGCGTGCCGACACTTGTTTGACCGCCAGCGCCGCCCGCGCTCGCGCTGCCCGCCGCGCCCGCCGTGCCGATAGTCACAGTCAGCGATGCGCCGATAGTCGCGGCGCTTGCCGTTACCCAGCTATAACCGCCTGCCTGCCCGCCTCCGCCGCCGCTTGAAAAACTGCCATTATTAATCGCCGCGCCGCCGCCGCCGCCGCCGCCCCAACATTCGATTTTGGCATAAACCGTGCCCGCATCAGGCGTAAAGGTTCCGCTCGCGCTGAATACTTGCGTTTTGATCGTGCGCATAGCGCCATTGACGAAAGCGGTAGTGGCGATTTTGGTCGAATTATCGCCCGCGCTTTGCGTGGTCGCGGTCGTGCCATTGGCAAGCGCCGTTGAAACGCTCGCGGTTCCCGACGAAAATTGCGCGACACCCGTTGCCGCGCTTTCATTCGCGCCCAATCCGCCATAAGTCGGCGTAATAACGCTGCCATTCCACGCGCCGGATATAATCGGCTGTACAAGCGTAACGCCTGTAGTGCCGATTGTCATAATATCGCTACCAGCCGCCGCGATTGAAACCGTGCTTGTCGCCGTACTGTTCAACCCCGTGGAAGCGTCGCTTGTCACGGCGGGGTTATTCGCCGCCGCGCTGGTGCCGATATTAATATCGGTAACGGGCGAACCCGTGCAGGCAGCATTATATTGAAGCGCTGTTCCCGCTGCATTGACTTGCAAACAGGCATAAGCGGGGCCAAGCGTGGTTAAGCCCGTGCCGCCCTGCCCGATTGCCGCCGTTCCCGCGATATTCGTGAAATTCGGTTGCAACAGATGTTGCACGCCGCTCGTGTCGATATAAGTTACCCAACTATTACTGGTCGCGCCGCTCTGGGCCAGTACGCCGCCCAAAACGCTTGTTGTCGGCGCGGAAAGACTGATCGCGCCCGCCGAAAGATTGATGCCTTCATTGGACGGCACGTGAACCGCGCCATTCGCGCTCGCAGATGCCACGGGCAGATCGCCCGCGACAAGAGTGCGGAAAGACGGCACGCCGCTCGCGCTATCCGGGCTTGCCAATACGGTATTGGCCGTATGCGGCAAAAGATTGGTGAGAAAATTAAAAACGCCGCTCGTCGTAATGGGCGAGCCGGAAAAAGTCGAAGAGTATAAAACCCCGTCGCCCGTTATCCCCACGCTCGTAACGGTACCCGTTCCGGCGCTACCACCACCGTCTTTAATCAGGTTATTGCCCTGCCAAAGAACGACATGCCCCGTTGTTACCGCGCCCTGTTGACGCACAGCGGGCTGTTGCTGTCCGAAAGCGGGAAAAGAAAAAAGAAGCGCCGCGAGAAGCGGTAAAATTTTATTGTTCATAGACTGCCACCTGATCGCCAGCGGTTGCGTAAACGAGAAGTTCGCCTTTAAATGTTTGCGATGTCCACGCGCCGCCGCCGACACCTGCTCCGCCGCCGCTTTCAAGCAGGATACGCGTACGCGTGCCGCCCGCATTGACCAGAAAAATCCGGCATTGATTTGCATCCTGATATTGAACGCCGATAAGCGCGCGAGAGGTGTTGGCCGGAACATCCGCTAAAAGTGTAAGTCCTATGGGCGGGAAAGCGGGAGCGTTCACGCTATGATCGGTTCCGGCGCTGCCCGCGAACAAGATCGAGCCGATAACGGTAGTGGAGGGTTCCGCGTTCCACATGAACGGCGGAATTTGCACGTTCAAAAAGTCAAAGCCGACAATCGCCGCGCCTGCGGTTGAAATCTGAAATTGCGGCGTGGAAGAAACCACGGGCATATAAGCCTGATAGCCTGCCGGAATTTCCATTTCCTGCCGCGTGACGGCGTTAAGCACGGTGACGGTCGCGTTGTTATCGCTGTTGTCGATATACAGAGTGCGCACATCGCCAATGGTGTTTTTAAACTGCGTTGTCGAAAGATCGATATTTTGCGGCGAAGGCAGCGAAGAAAAATCAATCGAATAGGGAACAGCGGCGGGGTCGGCAACCTTGGCGCGGCTTCCCCACGAAATTTTCTGGGTCAATAAGCCGATAATACTTTGAGGCATGGATTTGCTCCGGGAGAGTGTCAGATATTTTCAGTATCCTTTAATTCCCGCTCTATTTCAAGCCCTTCGCCTAAACCTTCGTTTTCGTTTTCTTCCAGCCATTTAAGCGGATAAGGATAAGAACAGGCTTGCAGGCCCATCTCGTATTCAATGTTAGGGGCCACGGCCAGATCGACAAGGCCCAAATGCGGCTTGCGCGTCAGATCGCAAGCGTTTCTTTTATGACTGTGACCGTCAAGGGCGAGCGTGCGCATACTTTCTATGAAACGCCCACGCCATTCCCAAAAATGATTTGAGATGCACGCGCTCGACAAGCCCAGCAGGCGATACATGGGAATGTCGATAGCGTTTTGTTTTTTGCGCCATGCTTCCCAGATCGCGCTGGGGTCTTTCATCGCGTCCTTGTCGAAGCCGCGTGAGAAATGCCCATAGGTTCCGTCCGCATTATGCCACCAATAAACGCCTGCCATAACAACCGTGAGCCCGTGAAAAGTCGAAAGGCTCCATTCACCTAAGCTTTTGTCCGTAGAAATTTTCAGCGGTAATTCGCGCGTAGAAAAAATTCCGTCCGTTGCAAAGCCTATAATCGCGTCCGGGTCGTGAATTGCCGCGTCCAGCAGTTTCGCGCGCGTGGCGCTCGTGATATATCCGGCCCATTCCAATTGATGATAAGAAGGCGCTTCCCCGTCGCGCCCGCCAACCTGTTGCGCCGTTTTTCCGTAAAGCGAATTAAGCCCCAGCTTGATGATTTTTTCGCCGCCGCGCTGCCATTCTTCCGTAGGATTTGCCACCCATTGCTTGCGCGTTTCGTAATAATCGCTAACCCACGCAAAAGGCTTTTCTTCCGCGAAAGTCTCGAACGTCCAGCTTTCCAACACTTCAATTTCGCCCGGAAATTTAAGCGCCTGTTCATATTCGGGATACCAGTACCAACCCTCGCCGCTCTGGCCGAATATAATCTGCATTTTTTCCGAACGATAAAAAAGCGGATAGAAAGGAAGGCCCGCTTTGAATTTATAACGGCAATGTACAAGCGTGAAACCGGGCGCTGGCTCGCCCGGCCCGGCGTGTATCCATTCGCCATGTTGCAATGAGGGAAGCCCGCGCAAGATCGCGGGATAGGCCGAGTTCACATCGTAATCAAATACTTTTTCGCGCGCGACGCCGATTTTGCATATCTCAATGCGTCCGCCTGCGTAAGCGCAACGTGCCGCCGTCAATACTTCGGGCGGCGGTTCGGCCTTAAATTCTTTTATGCCATGCTTGCGGAACATCGCCGCCGCCACGGCTCCCGCGCCGTCAAAGCGCATAAGCTTCAATTCCAGCCCGTCAACGCCCTCGTGCATTTTTTCCATTAGTTCGACAAGCGTTTCAAGTTCCGCCTGATTATATTTATTGATCGCGTCCTGCGCGACATTCTCGAAATCGCCGCGCCGCGCCTTCATGGTTTTTATCAACTCGAAATGCCTATGCGTTTTGCCGAGCCATTTGCCCATCACGCCGACGAAATTTTCCTGAAAAAAGCCGAACACGTCCCAGATGATTATTTTATCGGCCCAGGCGGGCGATTGCGTGCCGTCTTTTTTTGTTTTCCAGATAAGCCCGCGTTTCAGCGAAAGCGATTTGCGCGGGCGATATTGAATTTGATAGCGCTCGTTGTCATGTTCAAATTCGAGAACTTCGCCCGTTACAATCTCTTCGATTAAGCCCCGGTCAAGACCGCGAAGAATGTGGTTTACATCATACCCGCCCGCGAAAATAACAAAAATGGCGTGCGGATATTCGCCCGCCAGATCAAGCAACCAATCTACGCAGGCCATGCTGTCCAGCCGCTCGCCGCCATTATAAAGGCTTTCGCCCGTACTCGCGGATAACAGCGTATATATATGATCGCGGGATATGTATTTTTTATCGCCTATCGAAAGCTGTTCGACTTCGCCGCTATTCTCGCCTTCGCCGTCAAGCGCGATAAATTCTTTTCTATCCCATTTCGATGTTTTCCCGCCCATGTCGCACCACGCCAGAACTTTTTACATCTTCGAGAAGCTGGATAAACCGAAATGCCGCGCGCACGGAATTAAAAAGCGCCTCGCGCGCCGCGCCTGTTTTATCCTGCCATTTCAAAACTGCGCCACGATCATTGACCGAAACTCTATAGGGCTTCATTCTTCCTCACTTTCATCGTCCTCTATTTCATCGACGACGTGCAGGCGATATCGCGCCGCGCGCGTGCCGAACGCCAGCCAGCGCAAACATTCCCGGCGCGTGCCTTCAAATACGATACGCCCGGTTTTTTTGGATACAACCTGATAGCGCGTAGTGATTTTTACGCCGCCGCCTTCTTTCTCGAAACGCTCGACATATTGCGCAATTTCTTCTTTGCGAATACGTCCTACCTCGAAGAGCGCCTCGGCTTTGCGGTCGGCGTTTTTGCCTTTCAGATCGCGCACGATATGCTTGAATTGCGGCGCATTGCGCACGCCGCGTTTTGTAACCGTCAAGCCTTCTCGCTTTTTGTTGCGTACATAATCGTCAACAAGGCGCATATAGCGCGCGTTCGCTTCGCGATTTTTGGAAATGCGCTGTTTCGCTTTTTTAGCGCCAAGTTTTTTCGTGAGCGATTGGGGCGGGTTTAATTTTTCGTATTGACGGCGGGAAATG
>JAEHJW020001256.1_pt1 | contig 10775 bp, 16 predicted proteins | sample 9271431 | NCBI WGS metagenome assembly JAEHJW02
ATTTAAAAAATAATTATAAAGAAATTCCAGAAAATAAATAATTGTTCAAAAAAGAAAAAAAAATTAATTTTTAAAATCTTTGAAAGAACAAATAAAAATCTTATTTTTTAAATCATTTGAATTGTTTCTTTTTATTATAAGTTGAACATTTATGAAACAGTAATGTTCAATAAATTAAATTTATAATAGGAGGATTTACAATGTCAAATGATGTTAAGTATATGCTTAAAGAAAGCTATGCTAGCACAAAAAGCATTACAGGTTTATCACCTACTTCACCTACAGATTTTAAAAGAATCTTAGGAAGTAATAAAAACTTCAATGCTTATGTAGAAAGTTTATCTGAGAACATGAAACCGGAAGTTAAAAAAGAATTTAAAATTCTTGCTGAAAGTACAAGAATTAAATTGTTAGAAAATTCAACTTATGCTTTACAGCCATATGAAACTTTAACTATGCCTGTATTAAGTGTATTTTATCCAAGATTAATAGCAAGGGAATTAGTTACAGTAGCTCCAATTGATAAACCAGATGTTATTAAGGCATTTTTACAGCCAGTATTTACAAAATGGAATGATAAAAATGCTTATCCAGCACCTTCTTACAACAATATTTCATCTGGTCCTAACACAAGTAATAAAACAATATTTCCTAATGGTGCTTCAGTTCAAACTCCATCACAAACAAACTTATTACAGTTATTTAATTTAAATTCTGAAACATCTCATATAGAAAGAGATTTATTACTGTATAGTGCTTCAGATGGTAATGGTAATACAGTTGATATAACTGAATCTCCAGATGTTGATGGTAATATTGCATTTTCAGTTTCTATAGGTGGTGCAACTGATACAATAACTGGAACCATTGATTATTACACAGGTATGTTAACTTTAAATTCTGCATCTGGTATTGTTAAAGCATTAGGATTTAGTGTTTCTACTTCTTTGGAAGAAAATACAATTAATCCTTATACACAACTTGTTTTAAATAAAATTAGATTACAGGTTAAAGATAGGGAAATTTCAGCACAATGGACAGTTCAGTATGAACAAGATATCAAAGCATTATATGATATCGATTTACAGGCTGAATTTGTTACAGTTATGGGTCAGCAGATTCAAATGGATATTGATAGAGAAATCATAGGAACATTATTCGCTATTGGTAATAATACTAATATGGTTGGTGATTCTCATAGACAATCATTTAGTTATGCTGCACCTTCTGATTTCTATTTAGGACCAAAAATATGGTATGAAAACATAATACCAAAGTTAACATTAGCATCACAGGTTATTTATACAGATACAAATATTCAGGCTGCTAATATTATAGCTTGTAATCCTATTGATGCTTCCATATTAGAAGCATTAAATGGATTTGTTTATAATGGTTCAGCACAGGATGGTGGTGAATTTGGTTATGGAACAGCATCTTTACAGGGAGGTAAATGGAAAGTATTAACAACTCCAATCGTGCCTCAAGGTCAAATGTTGTTAACATATAAACCAGATGTGGAAATAAAATCTGTATTTTTATACAGCCCATATGTCCCAGCTGTTTTGATGCCATATCCATTACAGAACAAACCAGCTATGACTATATTGAGTAGGTATGCAACATCAGTTGTAAGACCAAATGGTATTTCGATACTTAGTCTTACTAATTTTAATCAAGCATATGGTCAGGGAACTGTTACAGGATTTAATGGAACTCCTGGTGCAAATCCAACAAATGCATGGTTATAATAGTTAATTAATAAAGTTATAAAAAGTAATTTCCAAGGTTATAGAAATATAACCTTGGAGTTACTTCTCTTACTATATTTTATAATATGTTATTATTTCTTTTTGAACAATATTAAAATAATATATGGAGGATTTATAAATGCCTATTACATCTAAAAAAGTTAAAAAATTTATAAGTAAAACTTCTAACAGACATAAAATGTTAGATCAATGTGGATCTAAAGCATTTTTAGATTCAAAAAATTTAGCATTTCCTGTAACTACTGGTAATTGTGAAATAAATTGTGGAATGGTATATTCAGCATATTTAAGAGCTAAACAATGGCATAAAGATACTATTGCTACGAAAGCTAAAAATTTATATAAAACACATGGATGTGAGAAAAAAATAAATAAAAAAATAAAAGAAGATATACAATTAGATATATATACTAATAGTTTTCAAATATTAGAATCTAATGTAGGTAATTTTGCTGGTAATAGTTATATTATAAGTACTATAAATGATAATGCATTAGATGGTACTTTATCTGAAATGTATAACATTACAGAATCTTTTAATCATAAATCTATTAATTCTGTAAATGCAGTAAATAAAGCTATTCCAATAGTTTTAATAGAATTTGATAAGAAAAGTGATTTAAAAAATTCTTTAGTAAATTTTATATCAGAACAAAAAAAGATTATGGAAAATAATATTTTAATTCCTGTTAAAGGAACTATGTATAATGATAGTGAATATATAAATGCATTAAATACCAATTTGAGAGAAAGTTTTGAAAATTTTCTTTCTAATGCAAGTTATGTATCTGTAATGGGACAATTTCAAGAAAATGTTAATGAAATGGTAGATAATATAGTAGATGCTTTAACTGAATCTTCTAATTATATTATAACGGGGGTAGTATAAAATGGTTTTAACATATACTGAAATTGAAAATTTAATAGATAAATATTATTCTCAGATATTTATCAATAATGAAATACCTAAAGAAATAATATGTGGTCAAGTTACTAGAGAATCAGCAGGAGATACAAATGCTTTTGCAAATGATAGTAATGGTGGTTCGTATGGATTAATGCAAGTAGATCAAACAGCATTATCAGATGTTGGTTATCCGACTACTATAGATTTAAAGAATTCAAATTTAAATGTACAAGTAGGTATGAATTATGATTTACAATTCTATAATGGTAAACATGGTAATTCAGATATTAACAATCTTACAGGGTCATTAAAAATTGCTATGAGTTTATTAAGTTATAATTGTGGTCCAGAAAATTTTGAAGAATTATATAAAAATCATTTAACTGATGGAAATATTCAAACTTGGGAAGATGCTATTAATAATGAAAATTTAGTTTCAAATTGGATAAATTGTTTAAAATATCCTCAAGCTATTTTTTATTTTGCTAATCAATATTATGGTTTAAAAATAACTAAAACTATAAATAATGATTGGTTTGAATTTCCTTGTGTTATATTTTAGGAGAAAATATTTATGTGGCAAAAAATTAAAAATTTTTTATTACAATATCTAAATTTTGATAATGCATCAATAGAAGAAACAATACTTATTATAAGTCTTGTATTTATAATAAGTATGATAATATTATTATCTTTTGTTTTTTTATTTCATAAAGATATGCCTTCTAATATTACTAATTATATGGAAGCATTATGGACTACAACTGTAGGTGCATATGTAGCTAAAGGTATTTATAAAATATATAAAATAAAACAAAATAATAACAATAATGGAAATTGATGATATAATTTTACAAGAAAAATTTCCTATTATAAAATTTTTTGAAAATGAAGTAATAATTATAGATGAATATGATTGTCAAATAAGTTTAACGAATGATCAAGCAAAAATAATTTCAAATGTTATAACTGATGAAGTGAACTACTTAGTGAACTACTTATTAATAAATCAATAAGCTTCTTGGTTCAACGATAAGATGCTTTTTAGTACATAGATTTACATCTACAATGTCATCCACAGAGCTTATCTCCCCAAGCGTAAATTTCGCCGTTCCCGACGTATTTTTGTTACATATGTTTATTGATGCATTTGCATCTCTATCATGTTCAGCATAGCATTCTGGACATATCCAATTACGAATGGATAAATCCATATCCTTGTAGATGTATCCACATATAGAACATTCTTTTGATGTATTTCTGGGATTTACTTTTTCTAGATAACAACCAGCTTCTTCCGCTTTGTAGTTTAAGAAAGAAATAAATTGACCCCAGCCTGCATCGGATATTGACTTTGATAACTTATTGTTTTTAATCATATTACTTATCTGCAAATCTTCTACTGCTATGTAACCATAATTATCTATAATATTTCTTGATACTTTATGCTGAAAATCTTTTCTTTGATTGGAAATATGTTTATGTAGTCTAGCAACTGTTAATCTTGATTTAGTTCTATTGTTAGAACCTTTCTTTTTGTTAGAAAATTGTCTCTGTCTTTTAATAAGTAACTTTTCAGATTTAATAAGATATCTAGGATTGTCGATGAACTTACCATCAGATAATGTTGCAAATGATTTAATTCCTACATCTATACCAATTTCTTTATTAGGTATGGATTTAACTTCAGGAGTATATTCAACTGTAAAGCAAACATACCATTTATCGATTTCTTTCTTAATATTACATGTTTTGATAATTCCATTGATTTGTCTATGTAATTTAATTTTAATATGACCAATTTTGGATAAAGATAATTTACCATTTTTATCTATTTTAAAACCTGATTGAGAATAAGTTATTGAATCATATCTGCCTATATTTTTAAATCTAGGAAAACCAGCTTTGCCTTTCTTTTCTTTAACACGTCTAAAGAAATTAACATAAGCTTTTTCAACTCTAAATAGAACGTCCTGTAAAACCTGAGAATGAATAGATTTAAGATATTCAATATTTTTCTTATCATGAACTAGAATCTTTTGTTGATCGAATCTAGATAATGATTTTTTAGTTTCTTCGTAATGTCTGTTTCTATCGACTAAACAGGAATTATATAAGATACGACAAGTTTCCAAAGTCCAATTAAGTTTTTCAATTTGATTCTTGGTTGGATGTAAACGATATTTATATGTTTTAAACAAGTCTTATACTCCTGTTTTAGTTTATATTTATTCTAATTCAAGTTGAACAAAATTAATACAATATACGATTTATCCCTCTTTTTTTAAAAGAAGGAGTTCTCGTTTTATTTACATTAAAAAATAAAACATTACAAAGTTGTTTAAATAAATTAAATTATAATTAAAAAAGGTAAATAATTAAAATGAATAAAAAAATTACATTATGTAATCCTGAAATAGGTTGCAGATGTCCAATTATCGAATTTATAGATAATAATGATATAATTATTACAGATGATTATAATGGTCGAGTTAAACTTACTAAAGAACAAGCTAAAATGTTTTCAAATGTAATAAATAAAGAATTTAAAAGTAAAAATTTAAAAAATTCGTTAATTCAAAAATATAAAAATAAATGAATATAATTAATTTGACAATTTTTAGTATTGCTTGTTATGGTTTAACTTTTGGTTGGATAGAATCACCTATTACAAAACCAATTAGAGAATTACTAAAAAAAAATAAATTTTTAATATATTTAACTACATGTTATCATTGTTCAGGATTTTGGATTGGTATAATTATTTCCAAATATATATTAGATATATCATCATTAAGATATATTATTTTATATGGTTTATACAGTGCAGGTTTTTGTTTTGCATTTAATAATTTAATGAAAAAATTAGAAAAATAATTTAAAACAAGAGGTGATATAATGAATTTTTACAAAAAGTATATTGAACCACATAAATATCAATATATTACTTTTATTATAATATTAATAATAGCTACAATCTTATATAGATATTTTTGGTATACAACTAAAATTAAAATTGTTCCTAAAGTCAAAACATTAACTAAAGTAATACCTGTTACTAAAACTAAGATTAAATATCAAACAATTAAAGGACCCACACAAATTCAATTTATACCCCAAAAAGAATATGAATATATAACTAAGTCAAAATTACCTAAAGCATTTAAAAATAAAAAAGGTGTAGTAATATTAGATACAGGTAAAGTTCCTCCATATGGAGGACAAACTTTAGTTACTTCTACATTAAATATGACAAATGGTAAAGGTGGATTATATTTTCAACAATTACCATATCTTAAACCTAAACATAGTAGAAAATTCTTTTCTATAAAACCAAAGTTTAAAATTGGTGCTGGTTATGGTTTTATGTATAATAATGCTTCTTATTATAATACTAATCAAATGTCAATATTATTATCAGCTAAATATAGATTTGTAAGAGTTGGAAATTTTACTGGGGCTGTAGTAGATCATTTATATGTAAGTACAAATCCTGTTAATTTTGTAGGAGCAGAAGCTTCCGCTGTTTTTAGATGAAACATGTTTTGATAAAAGAAACTCATATAAACAAATTAGATAAATATATTTATAGTTTACAATATCTACAAAGAAATACTGGTAAAATAATGTCTTCTATTTTACAAAAACAAATAGATAAATTTGAAGAAAAGATTAAAATTTTAAAAAATACAACTTCATAATTTTCTATATTTTATAATAAGTTTTTCTCTTACTGTTATTCTATATATATATTATATTGAAGATGATATAGTTATTATGATTATGTCATTCTTCATATTATAAAATATAATAAAATAAGGAGAGAAAAATGAAAAAGTTTATCTTTATTAGTTTAATGTTAGTATTAACTTCAACCCAATTAATTATGTCAAATAATGTTATAATATATGCAATAGTTTTTGTATATGCTATAATATTTTATTTGACTACTAGGTATTCTGGGAAAATCTTATATAGATTATCTCAGAAAAAAGAAATATTTAATACTAGTTTATATGTCTTTACAGGAGTAAAAGCTAATGCTTTTAGTTATGGTAAAGACATATTTGTTTCATCTACATTGTTAGAAGATGAAACAAATGCTAGAGTAATAATAGAGCATGAAAAAGTACATGTTCTAAAACATAATCTAGTAATAAAAATGTCTGTATATTTGATGGTAACATCAAATATATTAGACATATATGGTATAATAGTAGGTAATTATACTATTATACTACTAGGTATTCTTATAATGATATTAACTATCATCATGAGAAAAAGTCTAGAAATAGAAGCTGATGTTTTAGCTTCTAAAGTTATAGGCAGAAATGCCTATATTAGTATGTTAGAATGGTTATCAAAACATTCTAGCAAATTAAATAATCCTAGCAATATATGGATGAAGATAATAGTAGTTTTATTATCAACTCATCCTACAATAAATACTAGGATTAGAAAGGTTTTAACTAGCAATTAAATCAAATATATATAGAATCAGTAGTTAAGTCCTGCTACTGTTATTCTATATATATATTATATTGAAGATGATATAGTTATTGTGATTATATCATCTTTTCATATAATAAAATATAGTAAATAAAGGAGAGATAAAATGAATAATTACAATTCAATAACGTTCATGAAAGACTTCGGTAAGTCAGTAAAGATTACCGAAGATGTTACTGATTCGAAAGACAAAGATTTTATAAATTTTTATTACAATACTACGGATCCGGTTTTAGAATCTGATCCGGATCAATATTTATTCCTCAACGGAAAAAATTATATGTTTTTTGAAAATTTTATAAAAGCTATGAAGTTTGTTGAATCCATAGCTTTTGTAAACAAGACCTTCCTGATTATAGGTTAACAGGTTGTTTAATATCGACTATGGGATATTAAATGTAAAACACAAAGAAGTCCAGTAATGGATGAGCAGTCATAGTGTAGATAAAGTATGCCTTTATCGAAATAGGTAGTAATACCAAGTCTTGAATTCAAAGGCGGTAATGTGGGAACATATCTAACCACATTTATTTTATGAAGCATTGCCGATATGCGGGTCAAAAGGTTAGACAGGTTTATTGATATATCCTGCTTACTAACTACCTAATGATGTAAAAAATCAATCCGTTATCCATTTATTGGATTCATCGGTGATACGTCAAGTCACTCTGCCTGGGGTGAACATTCCCTTTAATGTTCCGTTATCAAATGATTCATGAATAGTACGTTAAGCTATTCGATGATTGCCTACACATCATTATAGTGTAGTGAGGGAAGAGCATCGGATCGAAAAATTTTTCGATACGTAAGTAAGTTGGTTGCTCTAAATGCAGAAGGTGGGGGTTGCATTCGTTATCGAAAGATTTATGGATAGTACGTTAAACTATCCAAAATATTTTTATCAGAGGTTATAATCTTCCTCCTCTGGTGAGAATTTAATTTTTAAAAAAGGAAGATAATTTTTTAGTTAAAGGAGAGAAAAAATGAACACACAAATTTTCTATTGCAACAAATTTGCCGGATCAGATAAAGATTCGGCAAAAAAAATTTTTTCGGTTTTAAAAGTTTCTAAAGGTCCGGTTTATTTATTTAAGAAAAAAGATGGGACAGTAATTATGTCCCATCGTAATAAACTTATTGAAGGTAAAAAGTTTATTTTCATGCCTCAAAATTATGAGGCAGTAAGAGTCGAGGACCATACTGACGCAACAAAAGGACCGGTTGATATTATTTACAATTTAAAAACCGGTGAAACAAAAGAGATAATAAGACATAAGCATTTTTAATATGTCTGATGATCTCAAGAGGTGCAGGTAAACCTCTATAAAAACCTGCATTTATAAACTAGTTAAAGGATGATGAATCCTAGAAATGATGATGAATCCTAGAATATTATTTAGATGAACACTCTAGCCGTAGGGCTAGGGTGGAATATTCACTCACGCTTTTTTGTGATGAATATTCTATATTTTATAACACGAAAATCAAAAATACAAAGGAGAGAAAAATGAACAAAGAATTCAATATCATATCACCAACTTATGATATGAGATATACTCTTAAAAAGGGTCTAGAAAAATTTTTAGATAGAAGAAATTTTAAAGTAGAAGTTGATCTAGATAAAATTAGACTAATAGAAGAATATCAATGGAATGGTCTAGATGGGGATTATGTAGTCCCTTTTAGAATTAAAACTTATTCTAGTTTGTGGACTGATTCTGCAGATTTTATTCTAGAAGGAAATCTCCCTGCACATTGTTCTGGTGAAGGAAGATTTGATTTAGTATTTTTTTCTCATAAAGATCCTGAACAAAAAACTAGTGATTATTTAGAACCATCGTTAGATGATTCTAAATTCATATTAACTTGTATTCTAGATGATGAAATAGATAAGTTAGAATTTACTTATGAAGATCTAGATGAAGATGAAATTAAAATATTATTTGATATTTTCAAACAAATAGTATTTCAAGTTCTAGGTTTTATGTTAGTGAATAGATGGTCTAGTAAACATCCTGATGCATCTAAAGATGCTATAGATGTAGAAACTAGTATTCCTAGATGTGCAGGAGATAAAGAATATGCTAGATAAAATTAGAAAAATTAACATAAAATAAAAAAGGAGAGAAAAAATGTTTAAAGTAATATTAACTTCTAATGAAGTTTTAGAAAGTATAAATAACTATTCCATTGAATGTGGAGCACATGATGGTAAACAGCATTTTGACCATCATAAAAAATTTTCTAGTAATAATAGTCCTGCAAACAACGGGTTTATTAAACCAATGCACAATCTAAATACTATTAGCAATTTCAAAAATTATATTTTTGTGTCACATATAGATTGTGATACTTTTCTAGGTCTTAATAGATTGCTTGTTAATAAATATCCTTTACCTATGGGGATAGATTTTAGTATAATAGAAGAAATAGATCTCAATGGAGATTCTATACTAGGTGATATTAAATTTATTTCTGATACTCATGCTTATTATGTGGGCATAGGAGCATTAGCTAGAAAGTTAAATTTTCCTAGAGTATCACATGATAATCAAGATGTTACTGAAGTAGTAACAAAAATGTTTGATACTAGTAAAGAAGAAATAATAAAACTAGGTAAAGGAATTATAAACCAGGAAGAAGAAACCTGGGATAGATTAGAAAAGAATTTTTATAATAGAGAAGTACTTCTAATTAGAGTCCCGAAAGGAACTAATTTCAATCCTTCTAGTGTATATAAAAAAGGAGTTAATATACTAGTAGTATATAGAGATGATTATAAAACTATTTCTATATATGCTAATCCTAGTTATAATTTAAAAACTCCATTAAATACTATAAAATGGGGCGATTTAGAATTTGCAGGTCATGAAAAAGCTTGTGGATCTCCTAGAGGTGAAGAATTAGATTATAAACTTGCAGAAGTAGTGGCAAGTGATTTATCTATTTATTATTAGAGGAAAGATAAAAAGAGGCACAGGCAAACCTCTATAAAAACCTGATAATTTAATTTTTAAAAAGGAGATAAAAAAAATGTTTTCAACATCAATATTATTAATGATGATATTTATATTCTTGGTAATAGTAACTTATAAAGATATAAAGAAATCCGATTCAAAAAACAATGATGACAACTTGGCTGTTTTATCAGGATTAACAATAGTAGTTACTATAATATTTTTGATTGTTGCAGGGACTAGTTATTATGATGCTAGTATGATTTATCCAAATCTATTAGCAAAAAGAGCAATAGCAACTAGTTTAAAAAGTGAAATATCTAGAGTTAGAAAATCTTATTATCCTGAAAAAGATAATAAGATTAAATCATTATTAGTTCATGGTTCTCTAGATAATATGGAGCAATCAAAAGCTCTTAGTATGTATGTTACCAAATATGCAAAAGCTAAGAGTATATTTGATTCAAAATTAGTAAAAGATCAAACAATATGTAGAATGCCTATATATTGGATTTTAGGTAGTAATTTAGTTATGGGTTGTAATGAAATATTAACAACAAAACAATTATAAATTAGGAGAGAAAAATGTCAAAAACAAATAAAATAGTAGATTTAATCTGCATAGATTGT